>Ga0265297_10011589_pt1 | contig 10765 bp, 7 predicted proteins | sample Munlanlwell13791_FD_192502 | JGI IMG/M metagenome (GOLD analysis project Ga0265297, IMG submission 192502) | Leachate microbial communities from a municipal landfill in Southern Ontario, Canada - Leachate well 137-91 | ecosystem: Engineered > Solid waste > Landfill > Unclassified | place...
TACCACGACGGAGAAAAAGAAAAAGACATTCTTGGGCGGGTGTATGAATATTTCCTGTCAGAGTTTGCTTCCGCTGAAGGTAAGCGGGGCGGTGAGTTCTACACACCAAGATCGCTGGTACGCTTAATTGTTGAGATTCTGGAACCCTATGAAAACTCACGGGTATTTGATCCGGCCGCTGGTAGCGGAGGAATGTTTGTACAGTCCAGCGCGTTTTTGAAGGATCACCACAAGGACCCGACCCGCATTGCTATCTTCGGGCAGGAGAGTAATCCGAATACGCTTAAACTCTGTAAAATGAACTTAGCTATTCGCGGGATTTTTGGCCAGGTGGAGTTAGGTAACTCGTATTATGACGATAAATTCCCAGAATTAAGGGCGGATTTTGTAATAGCGAACCCTCCTTTTAATGCTGACTGGGATCCAGATAGGTTAAGTGAGGGAGACCCGCGTATCAAATATGGTAAGCCCCCGGGGAGTAACGCTAACTTCTTATGGATTCAGCACTTTATCCATCATCTTTCAGCCAGCGGTATGGCGGGTTTTGTGATGGCTAACGGGAGTTTAGCAGTCAGCGGACGTGAGGGAGAGATTCGTAAAAAGATAATTGAGGCAGATTTGGTAGACGTAATTATCGCCTGTCCGCCAAAGTTGTTCGCGAGTGTAACGCTACCAGTGTCGCTATGGTTCATCTCAAATGATAAAAAGGGAGACAAATTTCGTGATCGCTCTGGCGAGACCTTATTCATTGATGCTCGAGAAACATTTACTCAAGTTTCGCGCAAACAGGTTACATTTACTGATGAACAAATTCAGAAAATTGCAAATACGGTTCGGGCTTGGCGGGGTGAGGATGATGCGGGAGAATATCGGAATATCGCTGGATTCTGTAAATCGGCTACATTGGCAGAAATAGAGAAGGATGGTTTTGTATTGACTCCGGGTCGTTACGTCGGCGTTGCTGATGATATTGACGACGGGGTACCGTTTGAGGAGAAGGTAGCGAAACTGACCAAAGAGCTAGAGGGGTATTTTGAGCAGAGTGAGGAGATAAAGGAAAAGATCAAAGAAAATCTAAAGCGGGTTAAATTATGAATTCTGAAAACGATAAAAAATTGCCACCAGGCACTATAGGGTTTCTTGATCAGGGTGAGGATACCTATATGAAAGATGTCTCTTTCGAGGGGTTTGATAATGCTATTGTTGCTCAGGGGGAGCGGCTGAAGGTTGATGATGTCGAAGCCAAGACGACTCCGGGGTTATCGATGCAGGTTGAGCGGGACGAGAAAAGCTTTGGATATTTCAATATTGCTTACGGTATATTGCTAGCTATTGCGATAGGTGTTATCTCTGTGCTTTACCTAGATTCTGAGCACAAGGTCCTCTTGATAATTGGTTCAGCCCTAGTTCTATTCTGGCTGTGTTATTGGAATGGCTGGTTCCGCAACAAGATAGTAGGGATTTTTAGTAAGATTCAAGATTTGGTAGAAAAATATCATGGATAAAACGGAAAGCACAATCCGACAGCATGCAAAGATCGTAACGATGGACACATCGGCAGATTTTAAGCGGCTAAGGAAGATGCAAAATGCTGGACTAATCCATGTTGAGAATGTAAATCTTGAGAACAAAGTCAAAAGAATTTCTGCTACTCATTTAACGGTTGGGATATTGGGTGTTGCTAAATTACCTTTCCGTCTAGGTCCATACAATGTCTTCGAGAAAATACTATCGATGATCGGTAAGCAAAACATTCAGGATGCGATGATCCTTGAAGCGCATATAAATAGCGGCAACGACTACTTCGTGACCAACAATGTTGATGATTTTATCGATAACAGCAAGCGAGAGAGTCTAGAAAAAACTTTTCCGGGGTTGAGAATACTAAAAATAGACGAGCTGGAGAACTTGATCTATGGAAAATAACTACAAAAATACAACTTGGCGGAAAGTGAGGTTGGGCGATGTGGTGACTTCGGGTGGTAGTGTGTCGGGGCCATTTGGATCTAGCATACACAGTAAATTTTATCGGCCCAAGGGTGTTCCAATCATCAGAGGGAATAATCTTTCTCTGGCTGGCCAGAGGGGGCAGTATGTTGATGATGATTATATGTTTCTAGATTCCGCTAAGGCTGACGAACTTCACCATGCTCATGCAGTATCGGGTGATATCGTGATAACAGCTAGGGGGACGCTTGGGCAAGTTGGGCTTATTCCCAGCTCCGCACTTTATCCAAAATATATTCTGTCCGCCAATCAGCTTAGATTCAGAATTGACCCAGATAAAGCCGATAATAAATTTGTTTATTATAGCCTGGCAAATAAGAGGATGATTAGGCATATTCAATCACTTAGTGCAAACGTTGGTGTTCCGAACTTTAATCTTGGCATGGCGAGAAATTTAGAACTTTATCTACCGGATGTTTCAACCCAAACTCGCATTGCTGAGTTTTTGGGGACATTTGATGACAAGATTGAAGTGAATAATAAAATCATTAGAAATCTGGAAGAATTAGCACAGACAATTTTTAAAGAATGGTTTGTAAAATTCCGCTTCCCGGATTATGAAAAAGTGAAAATGGTTGATTCCGAACTGGGTAGAATTCCGGAAGGGTGGGGAATTACGGCGATCGGGACTGTATGTCGTATTGTGGGCGGTGGAACACCGTCGACAACAGTGGCGAAGTATTGGGCAAACGGCGATGTTTTGTGGGCTACTCCAACCGATATGACATCGCTCAAATCTATATTTATCGATAGTACAGACAAGAAAATTACCGAAGATGGTTTACATAACAGTTCTGCGACCCTGCTGTTAGAGGGGGCCATATTAATGACTAGCAGAGCCACAGTAGGTGTAATGGCAATCGCAAGACAACCGATTGCCACTAACCAGGGGTTCATCTCGCTAGAGTGTCATTTTCCCTCCAATCTGTATATGTTGAATTGTCTACAGCGGATTAAAGGGCAAATTCAATCTTTGGCAACTGGTAGCACTTTCCCCGAGATATCGAGGGGTGTATTTCGTGAGATTAGAGTATTGATTCCAGACGTTGGTGTACATGATCGGTTCGTAGAGCGCATCGTACCGATGTATGACGAAATTTACAGATTGCAAAAAGAGAACGAAAAACTGGTTCAAATGCGTGATTTATTTTTGCCAAAGGTTATGAAGGGAGAGGTGGAGGTATGAGTACAATTATCCAGCAACAAGAGTATCTTAAAAAGCATCTGAAGAGTAAGGACATTTATTGTTATACGGTAGGTGGTAAGACCATAACCACTCGAGAGGTGTTTATTGGTAAGGCCACTGTTACTCAGTATCCCTTTTATCCATCAACGGCAGAGAGAAAATATAAGTTTATTGACAGCGTTACCTTTCATAAAATTTCTCCGAAAGATGTTAGGGGGGTGTATAAAGACTGGAAGCGGGGATATGGTTTTACCCGTGATTTATCTCCGTTACTGCAGTACCTCGCTGATAATTTTCAGAATATTGGTCGGATTGTGGTATCTGGGGAACTTACCACTGAATTTAAGCAGTTTGAGGCAGTTTTTAACATAGGTGACTTGTCCAGTCTCTATAGAGCTATTCGGCCTATGAGGCAGAGACATACTTATGAGCTCCAATCAACGGTTGAGACTATCTTGTCCAGTGTTCTGCCGGGCAAGATTAAATCTAAGCCTCCACAATATCAGGCTGGTGACCTGGCGAATTTTTTGCGCAATCATCGAATAACTGGTGAGCTTTTGTCTGATGCAGACGCAGAAGCCCTATTGGAAACGGCTGGTTCTTCTATCCAGGCACATAAGCTGTTCAGCGACAAGGTGATGGCTACTAGAGAAAAAATTGATCTGGTTTACTTGGATGCCGTTTTAGATAGGTATCACAAAATCATGAGTCGGACTACTGGCAACAAAAAGCTTGAGGAGGATTGGCATGTATTCTTCAGAGAAAATTGGTGGATCTTGGCCCAACTCCTGGCCTACCCCATGATCCTGTTTGGTGATAAGGCATATCTTGGAGGCAAAGATATCACGAATAAATCTGGCAAGATTGCTGACTTTATCTACAAAAATAAATTCTCAAAAAATGTTGCTATCGTGGAAATTAAGACACATCTTACTCGTCTAGTGGCTGGGAGTCCTTATCGTAAGCCAGACGTCTTTGGGGTTCATCCCGACCTTGCCGGGCCAATAGTCCAGGTGTTGGATCAACGAGACACTCTTCAGAGAAGCTATAACGAAGTTGCTAAGGGTAAGGGAATCAATGTTTTTTGTCCCGAATGTATTGTAGTTGTGGGGATGATAAATAATCTAAATAAATATCAAAAGAAATCTTTGGAGCTATTCAGATCTGGAAATGCTGGCGTAAAGATCGTTGGCTTTGATGAATTGCTGGAAAGAATTGAGGGGATATATAAAATTTTTCAAAAGGGTGGACGGTTACCGAAGAAAAAATGAAAAAGCTTAACGAAGACAATTCGACCGAACAACCTGTTCTTGATTGGTTCAAGGAGATGGGTTACGAGTACATGTTTGGTCCAGATATTGCTCCAATGGGACCATATCAGGAACGCATAACCACCAAGGAAGTTTTGCTGTTGGATAGGTTGAAGCGTTCGCTCAAACGAATTAATCAAGATATGTCCGACGCTATGATAGATCTAGCCATTCGCAAGTTGCAGGATGTGGAGCACCCAGCTCTGGAATTTGCCAATAAGGCAACATACGAAATGCTTACCAAGGGAGTGCCAGTAGAAGAACGGCAGAAGGAAGGCGAGTATTTGGGAAAACGAGTGGCGGTGTTTGATTTTAATAATCCCAGTAATAACGAGTTTTTGGTGGTGAACCAGTTTGCCGTGGAAGGTCTTGAAGTGGTTCGTCGGCCGGATGTGGTAGTTTTTATTAACGGCATCCCGATAGCAGTATTTGAGCTGAAGAATCCTACAGATAAATCCGCGACTTTGGCCACGGCCTATCGGCAGTTACAGGATTACAAAAAAGATATCCCAGAGCTTTTTAAATATAATCAGGTTTTAGTGATCAGCGATTTGACTCATGCCAGACATGGCACTATTTCGTCACCATGGGAGAGGTTCTCGGCTTGGAAGGGGGTAGAGAGTGAAGATGAAAACATTTCTCCAGTATTGGAATCTCCAACATTAGTGCAGGGTATTTTTGAGCCGGAACGTTTAATCGATATTATCCGCAACTTTATCGTTTTTGAAGCAGATAGCGTTAAGGATGTCAGTACTTATACCAAGAAGATGGCCTTGTACCACCAATATTATGGTGTGAATAAAGCCGTAGCCGCTACCTTGAAAGCCATGGGGCCAAATGGTAATCGAAAGATTGGCTATTTTTGGCACACACAGGGTTCAGGGAAATCTCTTTCAATGGTTTTTTACGTGAACAAAGTTCGACGACTGGCTGAACTAGCAGGTCCGACTTTTGTATTTTTGACCGACCGGAACGATTTAGATGGTCAATTCCATAAGACATTCTTACACAACGGTTATCCTTTGGCTTGGAAAGCAGACAAGATTGATGAGCTAAAGAAAAGACTACGGACAGCTGGAGGAGAGTTGATCTTTACTACGATCCAAAAATTTGATGAACCGCTAAAACCGCTAACCGATAAACAAAATGTGATTGTGATTGCTGATGAAGCACATCGATCACAGTACCGCAAATTTGCCGGGAATGTACGAGATGCTTTACCAAATGCAGGGTTCTTAGGTATTACCGGGACACCTATCGAGTTATCGGATAGAAGTACGCAGGCAGTATTTGGTAAGTTAATCAGTGCTTACCCCATACAGAGATCGGTAGAAGACAAAGCGACAGTGCCGATTTATTATGAAGGACGTTTGGTGCCACTACATTTAACTAACGATTTTATTGATGATGAGTATGATGAACTAGTATCGGAGTTCTCGTCAGACGTACAAGAAAAAACCAAGCGGAAATTGTCACGTTTGGCTGGATTGATTGGTACACCAGATCGGTTAGAAAAAATTGCTCAGGATATAATTCAACACTTTAATAGTCGACCGGTAGAAGGCAAGGCAATGGTAGTAACTGTTAGCCGACAGGTAGCAGTAGATTTGTACAACATCATGACAAAAATACCAGGTGCGCCAGAGATGGCAGTGGTAATTTCAAACTCTGAGGAATTTCAGGGGAAAATTCAGTCGGAGCTAAATAATCATGTACTCGAAGAGAATTTTAAAAATAATGGTCATTCATTAAAGATGGCAATAGTGTGTGATATGTGGTTGACTGGGTTTGATGTACCGTCGTTGAATACGATGTACATCGATAAACCGCTAAAAAACCACACCTTGATGCAAGCCATCGCTCGAGTAAATCGGGTGTTCAAAGATAAACCCGGTGGGCTGATAGTGGACTATATCGGCATTGCTGATGATCTAAAGAAAGCTTTGAGCATTTATAGCTCGGATGTCCGCAAAGAGGCCCTGATACCGCTGGAGGAGATTATTAATAAAATGCGGGTTAAGTACGACGAAGTCCGAGGGATGCTGGCGGATGTTTCTTATAGTAATTGGAAAGATCTGAAGGGAGCGGAGCTGTCCGGACTGATAGGTTTAGCTTTGGATGTCTTAGTTGATAAACCGGATGGTAAAAATAGGTTTGTGGATTTGGTAGGAGCGCTATCTCGTATGTTTGCATTGGCAATGCCACATGAAGAAGCTCGGCAGATTATTCAAGATGTGGAATTCTTCCAAGCTCTGCGTCAGATTATTCTGAAACAGTTGGTTGTGGGCATTGGCGGTGTTGGTGTGGACATTGAATCGGCGATTCGTGATTTAGTGTCTAAAAATATTGCAGCCGAAGGGGTGATAGACATTTTTGGTTCGAAAGGAACGGCCAAACCAGAGATATCCATTTTTGACGAAAAATTCATCGAACAAATCAAAAAGACTCATTTAAAGAACTTGGCTGCTGAAACTTTACGCAAGCTCTTAGAAGATGAGTTGCGAGGGAGACGACGGCAGAATGATATTCGATATGCTTCTTTGGCGGACATTCTGCGAGACATTATTGAGAAATACGAGAATGGAATCATAAATTCTTCTCAGGTTATCGAAGAATTATTAAAACTGGCTAAGGATGTCCAAAGTGCTGCGGACGAGGGCAAGAAATTAGGGTTGAGCGAGGAAGAGTTGGCATTTTATGATGCCATTGTTGTTGCCAAGAAGTCGGATCTGAAAGAAGGGCCTCTCAAAGAATTGGTCCGTGAGTTGGTACAGCTTATTCGGCGTGATTTATCTGTGGACTGGACCAGTAGTGACATTATCAAATCCAAGATTCGTGCTAATGTTCGGTTACTTTTGCTCCAGCGGGGAATTATCGTCAAAGAAGAGGAAAACTTGATTGAGCGGATTTTGAATCAAGCTATAACACTTTATCGAGATCTAATACCCGCTAGAACATAATATAAATTATTGTCTGGTTACTAAATAATCGTGACAAATTAAACTAATGCAACTCTCAAAATCAGATTACATGTTGTTTCTTCGTCATCCGGCCTGGCTCTGGCTCAAGAAACACGACAAAGATAAATTGCCTCCTGTGGACGAAGACACGCAGGCGATTTTTGATGCTGGTTTCCTGTTTGAGACATACGCTGAACAGCTTTTCCCCGATGCAACAAAGTTGGAATATGATCGAGGGGACTATAAGGCATATGAAAGGTTAACTGCTGAGACAAAGCAGGCGGTAGAGTCTGGAGCCACCACTATTATGCAGGGTCGCTTTGAGGCTGGTGATATCACCTGTATCTGCGATGTGATTGTCCGAGTTAAGGACAATGAGTTTGATCTTTATGAAATCAAATCAAGTACTCATGCTAAGCCCGAGCATGAACCAGATTTAGCATTTCAGATGGTGGTGCTGGAAGACTGCGGTTACAAAGTGAACAAAATCTATGTTGTTCATGTAAACAATGAATATGTCAGGAACGGAGAGGTTACAGCCAAGGATCTAGCCAAGATAACTGAAGTTACTGGCCAAGTCAAAGCATTGCGAGAAACTACCAGAGAGAATATCAAACAAGCTCTGGCGGTGATGAATTCTAAAGAGTGTCCAGATATTTCACCATCTTTGGCGAAGTTAGGGGCTTTCAATGACTGGCTCGGGATCTTCAAAACCTTAGCCGAGGTAGAGGAATATAGCATTTACGATCTTTGTGCTCCTGGTGCGAGTAAGATTGGTAAACTTGAAGCACTGGGGATCAAGCAGATAAAAGATATCCCAGAGGATTTTACTCTAAGTGTAAAACAGCAAGGTCAAGTTCAGGCAACCAAGTGCGATGAGGTCTTGATGGATAAGCCGAAAATTAAGCAGTTCTTGTCTGAGCTAAAATATCCTCTGTATTTTCTTGATTACGAAACCCTATCTAGCGTGGTGCCGTACTTTGATGGGCTGGGGCCTTATAAGCAACTGCCGTTCCAATATTCTCTCCATGTTATTGAAAAGCCCGGAGGCGAAGTCAAACACTTTGAATATCTGCATCATGAGAACAGCAACCCAGCACAACCAATCTCGGAATCGCTCAAGTCGCACATCGGTGATAGCGGTACGGTCTTAGTTTGGTTTGAGGGTTTTGAAAAGACCTGCAATGAGTTTTTAGGACTTCTACTCCCAGAGTTTAAAACTTTTTACGACGATCTGAATGAGCGGATTGTTGATTTAATGATTCCTTTCTCGACTGGTTCCTATATTCACAAGGATTTCTTTGGGAGTGCTTCAATTAAGCAGGTGTTGCCGGTGCTCATCCCCGAGCTTTCATATAAGGATTTAGATATCCATGCTGGTGGAGCGGCTCAAAGGCTATGGATGGAATCCGTGTTAGACGGAAAAAGAGCTGACGAGAAGGATAAGATTCTTAAAGACCTAACCAAATACTGCGAGCTGGATACTTATGCGATGGTGAAGATATTCCAGTTTTTGTCTACTATCCAGTAACCCCTTTTTTTATCCAGAAAGGGGTTACTGGTGTCCCTATATGTCTTACCGCCAAGGGCCTCTTCTTGAAGCCGAACCCCAGCCGTGAGGGTCGGAGTTGTCCATGTCGTAGCGGAGAGTGCCAGCCCTTCTGCTGTGTGAATTTTGCCTCTGTTCATTCGGATTAGATTTAGTGCGAAGGTAGTAATGACCATCTGGTCCTGTCACTAAAGTTATTGGCATATGCCACGACTTGTTGTTTTCCATTGCTCGCAAGATCAGCATGGAAAAGGCATCGGTTAGGTCGTCGTACTTTTCTCGGCCAAACCCTACTATCTGATGGATGAGTTCTTCGGCTCCTTCACGGGGGAAGAGGATGCGTCCGGTTTGAATTAGAGGCGATGTCATATGCAGACGGGCACGTTTGCCCGCTTTATTGATAAACTCATGCGCCTTGATTCCCCGATGAGTTAATTCTTGGCCGAAAGCCGCTTGATACGCCGTGCTGTCGAAGCATAGGTCAACCTTATATCCATCTCGAACCCACTGCAGATATTTATCTTCCACTGTCTGGATGGCGGTTGGGAAGTCCAACCTCTTGTTAGTTGGATTAGGCAGGATGTACACCACCATCTCTTTGCCATGGCCGTACACTATTCCACTCACGATGGCGGTATAGTGAGCGGTGGATTTTTCGGAAATCGCCAAGTCAACCGCCATGGCTATGTGACGCAGTCTCGGTTCATTATTTCCGGGTGTCTGGTCAGGCAGTCTATCGTAGTGCTGAATCCACCCCTTCTGAATCACTCGCTCGGCATCAGAGATGATTGTTAAGAGATACTCCCGATGCCACTCGACATCATCCGCCACCTTTCTTTTTTCAGCTTCAATGTCTGCTTCAATCGGATACTTTCCCGGCCACAGGCAATCGCCGTTATTATCGAGTAGGGGATAGAACTTAAAGATACCGTCTCTGACTCCATCGGCGATTTCTTTTCGAAGCCGCATAATCAATGAATCGTCATGAAGAAGGTTCCCAATTACGACCATGCTGGTTGTCTTGTCGCCGGTTGGTACTAAGTCGCCCTTAAACCAGTGATAAGTTTTATCCCGTCCGTCTTGAGTGGAAACTGAATTCAAATCCTCGACATCATCACAGATGATTAGGTCGGGGCGATGAGTGCGGTATCTGATACCTCGGATGCCTTCTTCAACTGATGCCACCACGATTCGAGCTTTGTATCTCGTCAGCTCAATGGTGCCTCCGCCCCAGCGACTGGTCGTGCTACGGAATGGGCCCATATCCGCTTTTAGTAGTTCGTTATTTTCCAGCTCACCTTTGAGGTTTTCTAAAATCCGCTTCGCCATATCTTGGGTTTTGCTGGTAATCAGGACATGCTTCTTTTGATGGTCACCCATAATCGACCAGAGAGGGTAGGAGAGGCTCATTAAGGTACTCTTGCCCGATGCTCGGAAGGCGCAGATTACCAAAGTTCTTGGGCTGTTGTCTTGGGTGAGATCAAACATCTCTTTTTGGAACTCGGCTGTCGGGTATTGGACGTAATGGGGCATGTACATGTTGAAGAAAAGGAAATGATTTTTGCGAGTGGCATCAATTCGCAACTTTTTATTATTGATGATTTGGTTAATTAGACTGTTGAGTTCTTGTTGGTTCAACATCTTGGACTCCTTTAGATTTAACTTTATATACTCCAGCGAGAGACAGAGCTTTTTTAATCAACGCTCGTTGGGCCGGTGTTAACGGACTGTCCTTGCTTTCTACTTTCGCCAT
>Ga0265297_10011590_pt1 | contig 10764 bp, 9 predicted proteins | sample Munlanlwell13791_FD_192502 | JGI IMG/M metagenome (GOLD analysis project Ga0265297, IMG submission 192502) | Leachate microbial communities from a municipal landfill in Southern Ontario, Canada - Leachate well 137-91 | ecosystem: Engineered > Solid waste > Landfill > Unclassified | place...
ATAAAAGGAGTAAAGGCACACTGTAGCGGAGTTTTTCCACCAAGTTTCTCTGTCGGATAATCGGCCATGCCATCGCCGAGCAATACTACGTATTTCATAGTTGTATTCATATAATTTTAATTTAAATCATCCTCAATTCTGATCAAAACAGTGTTGCCGTGAACGATATCCAGCTTATCTATCTTCTTGAGCGCCTGACGCACATTTTTTTCCTTAGCCTTGTATGTTGTCATAACAATCGGTACGGCCCCTCTTTTACCCCGCGCCTTCTGGATGCAGGTAGCAATGCTGATGTTATATTTTCCGAGTATACCGGCAATCTTGGAAAGAACTCCGGGACGGTCATTAGCGGAAAAACGGAAATAATATTTTGTCTCAACATTATCCATCGGTATAAGTTTTATCTGCTGCATATCTGCTTCATTTATCGAACGCAACGGGCCGCGGCAGTTTGTGCCGTTTAAGACATTGCGGGCGCTGTCTATTATATCGCTGAAAACGGCGCTGGCGGTGGGCATCATTCCTGCCCCTTGTCCGAAAAGAAAAACAGGACCTGAAGAATCACCCACGATGTGAAAGGCATTATAATTCTGATTGACGTTAGCTAAAAGGTGACCGGAAGGAATCATCGTCGGATGGATTCTCGCTTCCACCGCACCATTTTTTAACATGGCGATCGCCAGTAATTTTATTCGATAACCTAATTCCCGGGCAAATCCGATGTCCTCGCGGCTGATTTTTGTAATTCCTTCCAGATAAATGTCTTTCAGGTCCACTTTTTTCCCATAAGCCAGAGAAAGAATTATGGCCATCTTATGCGCGGTATCAATTCCTTCAATATCAAAAGTCGGATCTGCTTCAGCAAAACCAAGCTTCTGCGCTTCTTTTAATACAGTATCAAACGCTTTATCTTCATCGGTCATCTTGGTCAAAATGAAATTGCAGGTGCCGTTCATAATGCCCATGATGGAATTGATTTTATTGGCGACAAGACTTTCTTTTAAAGTCTTAATTATTGGAATAGTTCCGCCAACACTGGCTTCAAAACCGATATCCACTGCTTTTTTCTGGGCGGCCGGAAATATTTCATTTCCGTAAGTCGCCAAAAGCGCCTTGTTGGCAGTAATAACATGTTTACCGTTGGAAATTGCATTGAGGACAAAAGTACGGGCCGGTTCATATCCGCCCATCAATTCGACGACAATGGGAATATCTTTATCATTGATTATCTCTCTGGCATCGGTAGTCAGTAGATTTTTACCAATTTTAACACTGCGGGGTGAGGTAATATTAATATCGGCGATTTTCTTCAAAACAAGCCGGGCACCCAACTTTTTTGTAATAAGTTCCTCATTCTGCCGTAATAGCTTAACCACACCTGTTCCAATGGTACCAAAACCAATTAATCCGATATTAATATCCTTCATCGTATGCACCTGAAATTATTTTAATATTTTGCATTTCTCACGTAAAAGGCTAACAATTTCATACGGATTTTTCTATAACAAATACGGTCGTTTTGTCAATTAAATATAAATGATATTTGAAGATTTAGCTTAAGGATAATCAGTGTCTATTTCAATTGGCCATAAATTTCATCATGCAGGGGTGTGGGGATTCCTGATTCTTTGCCTGCTTTGCAGAGATAAGCGGTTAAAGCATCAATTTCCGTTTGTCTGCCATTTTCTCTATCCAGTTGCATGGATGTTTTTGAATTGTAACCAAATCCGGCAACCATTTCCATCGCTTTGTCCACTGCTTCTTCTGTTAACTTAACATGATGAGCTTTGGCAACAGCGACTATTTCCAGCATCATGTTTCTTGCCTTTTTTCTAAGTACAAGATCCTCCCATATACCGCCGTAGGTTTTACCTGTAGCCGAAGTCAGGGAACCGATGGGACACATCAGCAGGTATTTTGTCCATAATACCTCTGAGATTTTATCGGTTAAGACGGCATTGATTTTTGCCTGCAATAAGACATCAAGAATGTATGAATATTTTTTCGCTGATTCTGAGTCATCCGTCCCCAATGTTAATCTGCAGGCTCCGCCCTCCTGATTGATGACACCCGGCTTTTCAATGTGACTAATGATATAGACACTGCCGCTTATTACACTCGTATGCGGCAATATGGCGCGAAGTCTCTCCGCGCTGTTTACGCCATTGAGAAGTGGAATCACAACTGTATTTTTATTAAAACAAGCAGTGAATTCCCGTGCTGTATTTTCCAACGAATAACTTTTGGTACAGAAAAAAGCTAGATCTAAGATACCTGCCTCGGCAGGACTTTCCGTGGCGATTTTGGGCCGGGCAATATAGTCGCCTTCCCTCGTAAATAATTGCAGACCGTTTTTTTGAATAGCTTTTAAATGTTCGCCTCGTGCAATAAAAATTATTTCATGTTCGCTGGATTTTTCAAAGGCTTTGGCAAGTTTTCCGCCGAAATATCCCCCTACTCCGCCAATCCCGACCATTCCTATTCTCATCCTGTCCTCGCTAAATCCAGTTTCCCCTGCCATTTCCAAAGCAATACTTCTTTTAAAATTACATGCTCCGGTTTCCCTAAAAAAGGGTCTCTTTCAGCTAATTGAAACGCATCCTCTTTTGCATCATTTAAAATTCGCGCATCGCGAATGATGCTGGCAATACGAAAATCGGGTAAGCCGGATTGTCTCGTTCCCAGAAAGTCTCCCGGGCCGCGTATAGCCAGATCTTCTTCAGCTATAGCAAAACCATCCGTTGTTTTTTCCATCACCTTTAATCTTTTGCGCGCATCCGCGGAACATTTATAATCAGCAAGCAGGATGCAGCTCGATTGAATATCACGGCGTCCTACCCTGCCGCGCAGTTGATGAAGTTGCGACAGACCGAAACGCTCGGCGTGCTCTATGACCATTAAAGAAGCGCGCGGCACATCAATACCCACTTCTATTACTGTCGTGGAAACAAGAATTTGTATTTTATTTTGCATAAAATCCCGCATGATTTTATCTTTCTCTTTTTCTTTCATTTTACCATGAATTAATCCCACATGAGCATTGGGAAATATATCTTTTTGCAGATGGGCAGCCATATTTGTCGCGTCTTTCAAATCCAGAGTTTCCGATTGTTCAACTAAAGGATAAACTATAAATGCCTGATGGCCTTTTGCCAATTCCGCACTGATTGTCTGATAAACCTTTTCCCTTCTACTTTCCGCTACCAGGATAGTACGCACCGGCTTTTTACCGGGAGGCATTTCATCAATTACGGAAACATCCAGATCACCGTAAACGGTCATGGCGAGTGTCCGCGGAATCGGCGTCGCTGTCATTACCAGGACATCGGCATTGATTCCTTTGGCGCGTAGTGTCGCCCTCTGCATAACACCAAAACGATGTTGTTCATCAATGACAACCATTCCTAATTTATGAAAATCAACATCTTCCTGAATTAAAGCATGAGTGCCGATGATAATATTTGCTTCACCGTTTTGAATTTGACTAATGACTTCGTTTCGAACCGGGTTGGTCATACTTCCGGTGAGCAAAACAGCTTTAAAACCTAATTTTCGAACCCAGGAGCTGATCGTTTCAAAGTGCTGCTTAGCCAGAATTTCAGTAGGCGCCATTATTGCCGCCTGATAAGAGTTTTCACAGGCTGTAATCATCGCTGCCATGGAGACAATAGTTTTTCCACTGCCGACATCGCCCTGCAGAAGCCTGTTCATCGCCGATTCACTGGCCATATCGGTCTGTATTTCATTGATTACTCTTTCTTGCGCTGATGTCAGTCTAAAATTAAGTAACTCGAGAAACTTATTTAAATAATTTCCATCAATATTGAATTTAATGCCGGCATCGATAATTCGCCCTTTTTTTTTGACCGCCATGCCCAGTTGAAAAAAGAAAAACTCATCATAGATTAAACGCCGGTGGGCCTCCGATTGGAAAGATATAAATTTTTCCGGTGATTCATTGTTGCCGGGGAAATGAACGGACAACAGCGCTTCATGAATATTGAACAGATTGCGCTTCTCGCAGATATTATAAGGTATCGGTGAAGTCACATAACGTGCATAATTTTCCAGCGCAAAGCTCATCACCTTGCGAAAATATTTCTGATTTAGCCCTTCCGTCTCCGAATAAACCGGTACTATTCTTTTAAAGTTTAAAAGATTATCTTCGTCTTTATCATCCAGTATCTCATAATCAGGATGAATCATTGACTTGCCGCTATAATCGGGCCTCACATCTCCCGTAAATATTACTTTTGTTCCCTTTTTGAAAATTCCAAGCAGATAAGACATTTGCCCTTTAAACCATTTCGCCGTAAGATTTGCCGTACCATCGCTGATGACGATTTCCAGTATTTTTTTTCTGCCATAATAATGATACTGCGCTGATGTTACACTACCAACTGCGCTCTGATTTTTTTCTGCTTCCAGACGATTTATTTTTTTAATTTCCCGTCTGTCTTCATAAGTTCGCGGTAAAAAAAACAGGAGATCTTCAACCGTGGAAATTTTTTTGGCGGCAAATCTGGCGGCCATTTTCGGTCCTACACCCTTTAAGTATTGAACCGGCAGGTTAAGCTTTGTCAACGCTTCTTTCAAATCTGATATTCTTTGAATTGTCTGTTTGTCTTGAGGATGAATTGTTTCGCATGCTTTTGAGGAATTAATAGCAGTTTTCATCTTGTCCAAGACAACCATCGCAGTTTCAATTTTATTTTTCTTTAATTCCGGTTTCTGCCAGTCATAATCAGAAAATATTACCAGTAATTCTTCCGTGTGACGCAAAAAATCAGTATCTGCGACGGATGTCAGCGAACTTTTCAGCAATGATAATAAATTCAGAAGGGATTTCCCCAAATCTTTAATGTGAGGAAGATTTTTATAATTATCCTTGGATGCAAAAATCAAAGGATTTTCTATTTTGTGCAAAATCTCTCTTATTGAATCCATTTAAGTCTCCACAAGGAATGATTGACTTAAAAACTGATTTACGTTACATAAATTAACACACTTTATATAAATAATCTATTTCATACAGAGGCGACATGACAACTAAAACCACATATAAAGATGCAGGCGTGGATATTGACACCGCTAACGAATTTGTAGAACGCATTAAAGCATCAATAAAAACAACCGCACGCAAAGAACTTGTTTCCGGGATTGGCGGTTTTGGCGGTCTTTTTCATCTTAATCCTATCAATTATAAAAATCCTTTGCTGGTTTCTTCCACCGATGGCGTAGGCACTAAACTGCGAATTGCCCAATTACTGGACAAGCACGATACCATTGGCATAGATCTGGTAGCCATGTCGGTAAACGATGTAGTTGTTCAGGGCGCGGAGCCTCTATTTTTCCTCGATTATCTCTCTACGGGGAAAATAGAATTAGAAAAAAGTGTAAAAATTATTGAAGGAATAACTGAAGGATGCAGGCAGGCAGGATGTACACTCTTGGGCGGCGAAACCGCTGAAATGCCCGGTTTTTATAAATCCGGAGAATATGACCTCGCCGGCTTTTGTGTTGGCGTGGTGGAAATGGATAAATTAATTAACGGATCCACAGTTAGTGTAAATGACCGGCTGATCGGACTCGCTTCCAGCGGTTTACATAGTAACGGCTATTCTTTAGCCCGAAAAGTTCTTCTGGAAACAGGGAATTTAAGCGTTAACGATAAAGTTTCCGGTCTGAAAAATACAATTGGTCTGGAGATGCTGGAACCAACACGAATTTATGTTAAGCCTCTGCTGAATCTTTTTAAGAGTTTCAATGTCAAAGGTCTTGTCCATATAACCGGCGGCGGATTTTACGACAATATTCCCAGGATAATCCCTCAATCCTGCCGATCAGTGATTAATAAAGGCAGTTGGGAAATACCTCCTATCTTCCATGTTATTCAGGAAATAGGCGATGTTGAAGAAAAAGAAATGTTTCGTGTCTTCAACATGGGCATTGGAATGATGATCATCGTTGCAGAAAAAGAATGCGAGGAAGTTCTTCATCGTTTGGAAATGCTGGGCGAGAAAGCTTATCTGATAGGTGTTGTAGAAAAAAAAGAAGACAAACAGGAGCAGGTTTGTCTTTCTGATCATTAGGATTAAAAACATGGCTGATTTATTGAAATTGGGAGTTCTGATTTCCGGCAACGGTTCCAATTTGCAATCTATTATAGATCACATTGAAAAAGGATCATTAAGGGCAATTATTAAAATTGTTATCAGTAATAATCCCGATGCATACGGAGCCATCAGAGCAAAAAAACACGGCATACCTGTTGTAATTTTAAAACACACAGACTTTAAAAACAAAGAAGACTTTGATTTGGAATTAATAAAAATTTTAAAAAGTAATCAAGTTGATCTTGTTATTTTAGCCGGTTTTATGCGTATTCTTACTCCTGCGTTTTTGAAAGCTTTTTCTCATAAAATAATGAACATTCACCCTGCCCTCCTGCCATCTTTTCCCGGAATTCACGGACAGAAACAGGCCGTGGAATACGGTGTCAAAATATCCGGCTGTACAGTCCATTTTGTTGATGAAGGCGTGGATACCGGACCGATCATAATTCAAAGCGCCGTACAGGTTCTTGATGATGACACCGAAGAAACATTAGCCGCGAGAATATTAAAGAAAGAGCACATGATTTATCCGCAAGCAATCCAACTTTTTGCAGACGGCAAGATAGAAATAAAAGGACGCAAGGTACTCATTAAAAATGTACGATTTAATTGTCATAGGTGATGATCTTTCGTCCCATATTGCCGCTGCAGTTGCATCCCGCCAAAACATCCATACTGTTTTGCTGGCAGAGAATGGCACAGGAGAGTCTTGTTTGATTGGAGGTTTTCCTTTCAATCTCGATCCCACGCCTTTAACCGGTTTTGGCGAAAATCAAATATGTCTTTCACTTCTTGCTGAGGCGGGAATTTTTCCAATTGAAGAAAAAAGTAATTTATTAAACCCTGCCTATCAAATAATCCTGCCTGAACATCGACTGGATTTTTTCAACGATAAAGAATTACTGATTCAGGAAATCATTAGAGAATTCCCGCAACTGGCCGGAGAAATTCGTACCTTTTACGATGCTGTTGTAAAAAATTCTGATATCTTAAGTAAATGGGTCCAAAATTATCCGTCTATTCAACCTAAAAGTGTAAAAGACTACTTTGAATTTTTTAAGCTGATACCACATTTAATCAAATATAAATTTGATAATATTAAATTTAAGTGGACTTGTTCAGGAAACTTTTCTTTCAGAAAAGTCATGGAAGCACAGCAGGCGTTGCTTTCCTTCAAAATAAAAGATCAAGATTCTATTTTTTCACATTTTCAACTCTCCGCGCCTCTGCGCGGCGTTTATTATTTTGCGCAAGGCAAGCAAACAATTTTAAATTCTTTATTAAAGGATCTGGAGTCCACCAACGGTTCGTATCTTAATAATTGCGAAATATCGACCATTAAAAAAGATAAATTAATCGAAGTAAATTTTACTGATAAAAATGGCGCGGCCGCAAAGATTTCAGCTGCTAACTTAATTGTCAGCACAAAATGGCAGAAAATGAACATGCTCTTTGATCGCAAAAATCAAATTAACCTGGATGATTTGATCAGACCTGTTAAAGTTTCTCATTATCCTTTTACAATTCATCTGGGAATTCGCCAGAAATCTGTGTCTGAAAAAATGGCCAGGCATGTTGCTGTAATTACTGATGTAAAAAAAGACCTCTATGACGATAATCTGATTATTTTGGAACTAAGCTCGCCGGATGATGAAAAAAATACCCATTTGGCAAAAAGTTCTTTATCGGCAACGGTTTTCCTTCATGATGATCAAATGATTTGGTCTAGCGAAAACTTGACGGCAAATTCACGATCAATAATTGAGCGCCTCGAATATTTTCTGCCTTTTTTAAAAGAAAATATTGAAATTTTCGATATAAAAGAATCTATCAATATTTCCAGAAAACAACGCGATATTGTTAATCCTAAATATCAATTACGAAATTCTTTCATTACCGGTTTTGCCGCCAAAAGTAATAAGACTAAATTTGGCAACATTTATCTTACCGGTGCGTCATTACTGGCAGACACGGGCTTCGAGGGAGAAATAATTTCCGGCATCAATGCCGCAAACTGTGTAACAGGCAAAAGAAAGTGATTTATGAAATACGATTTTTCAATTGATGATCTGGGGAAAAGATTAATTAAATCTCCTCTGGCGATAAATAATTTCACAGATAACAATAAAAGATTATTGTTCAATTCTCTTTTAGATAATTACCTTTCCTTCGCCGACAAGAAAGGCCAACCTCTTTCCGTGGAACTTGCGGGACCGCGCGACAAGATATTTTTTAATCCTTCACAAACGAGAGCGGCAATTGTTACCTGCGGCGGCCTTTGTCCGGGTATTAATGATGTCATCAGATCAATAACAACAGCTCTCTTCTTCAGTTACAATGTTAAAGATATAATCGGCATCAGGTATGGCCTGCGGGGGTTGAATCCTCATTTAGGGCATGAGTTAGTCAAACTTTCTCCGGAATTGGTAAAAGATATAACCAGCATAGGAGGAAGCATCCTTTCCACTTCCCGCGGCCCACAGGACGTTAATGTGATGGTGGACTATCTTAACCGGTTAAAAATCAATATTCTTTTTTGCATTGGCGGTGATGGAACAATCAGGGCGGCTGAAAAAATAACAACTGAAGTAAATAAAAGAAATCTGAAAATTTCCATTGTCTGCATTCCCAAAACTATTGATAACGATCTTAATTTGATTCAAAAATCATTCGGATTCGATACAGCCATAGATAAAGCGGCAGAAGCCATAAGAAGCGCCCATGTGGAAGCCAGGGGAGCCTTTAATGGCATTGGACTGATCAAAATTATGGGACGTAATTCCGGTCATATAGCCGCCTATGCGGCTCTGGCGCAAAACGACACCAACTTTGTTTTAATTCCGGAAGTGCCTTTTGACATGGAAGGTAAAAAAGGATTTTTAACAATACTGAGAAAACGCATAAAAACCAGAGGACACGCCGTTATTCTCGTCGCGGAAGGAGCGGGGCAAAACCTCTTAAGAGAAAACGAACTTGCTTTGGAAAAAGATCCTTCAGGAAATATCCGTTTGCTGGATATAGGACTATTTCTAAAAAATGCGATTAACGATTACTTTAAAAAAATCAATTTGGAAATTAATTTAAAATACATTGAGCCAAGTTATCTTATTCGTTCTGTTCCCTCCAATAGTTCAGACGATATTTATTGCAATATGCTGGGTCAGTACTCGGTGCACGCCGGAATGGCCGGTAAAACCGGTATTCTGGTTGCTCTAATGAAAGATGAATACGTTCATCTTCCCCTTGGTGCGGTCACTTCCGGGAGAAAAATCGATCCTCAGAGCGATATCTGGTTCAGAGTTCTGGAAACCACCGGACAACCGGCTTCAATGAAAAATTAACAAAATCATAAATAGTTAATAATATCAATTGTTTAATATTGCCTGTTCATGATTATTCCCGGTAATATTTATTTTTATAAATACAAATCCCTTTAATTTAGAATATTAACGAAAAAATGCTTGCAAAATATTGACTTATGGTTTAGGTACGACGCACAATTTTAGGAGGATATTCAAATGTCTCGTGTTTGTGAAGTATGCGGTAAAAAGCCGTCTGTTGGCAACCTGGTGAGCCATGCTAATAATAAAACGGCAGCGGTGTGGTATCCCAATCTGCAAAAATTACGCTGTGTTGATGAAAAAACCGGATCGATAAAGAGAGTAAAAGTCTGCACTCGTTGTATTCGCTCCGGATTTGTAAAAAAAGCTATATAACAGTTGGAAGCCAACTATAATTTTTTATAGTCTGAACGGTTTCTTGAAAAAATAATTCTTCATCATCAATTAAATTTCTAGCGTGCTGAAATAAATTTTTAAGACCATCATAAAATAGTTGATCATCGCTTTTCAGGCCGAATTTATCTTTATAAAGATGAATTCGGCTTTCAATATTCATGAGTTGTTCCAATCTATCTTTAGTAATATAGATGGATGCATTTCTCATTACTTCATTAATTTCTTTTTTTTCTACACCGTATAACCAATTGATTGTGGCTACGAATTGATCCATTTTGTTTTTTGCAGTGAAATCTATGGCTTCCGCTAACAGATCAATGGTTCTAAATGAATTAATCTGGTTTAAAATAACAAGATCATAGCTCATCTCGATAATCAAATGTGATTGATAAATCGCCTCCTCACAAGAAATTTCTTTCTTGATCATTTTGTGCAGGTCCAGGATGGAATTAATCAAATATTTGCCTTTGAGATAAGAATATCCTTGAGCGTTAGAGTCGAATTCTTTGTGAGAATCGGCACTAATATATCCATAATGGGAGAGATCATCTACCAGAAGATGAAACATAACGTAAGCCGATCGTGAGTATTGGGCCGGTATTTGTAGAGACCTTCGGATATTATGAGTTTTATCGGAATTAATTTGCGGATGAATTGTTAATAAATCAGGAACAATGTTATAAACATAAATATCCAGGTCAATATTTTGTAAATCTGCCGCAGCTAAAAATTTCTGCAAGAAATTAGTATGGGTTAACATGAACATATAAATTTGCCTGTCAAGATTGATGGTCTCGTAAAAAGTCGCTTTTGCCCTTTTTTGTCATTCCCGCGAAGGCGGGAATCCAGTTATTTCAATAGGTTCTGGATACCGGCCTTCACCGGTATGACGGTTTTTCGACTTTTTACGA
>Ga0265297_10011591_pt1 | contig 10763 bp, 7 predicted proteins | sample Munlanlwell13791_FD_192502 | JGI IMG/M metagenome (GOLD analysis project Ga0265297, IMG submission 192502) | Leachate microbial communities from a municipal landfill in Southern Ontario, Canada - Leachate well 137-91 | ecosystem: Engineered > Solid waste > Landfill > Unclassified | place...
ATAAGTGGAGAAATTTTCAACCTTTTCGGTATTGAAAATGTGATTTCCTATTTCTGGATCAAAGATGTAAACAACAACTACTGGGGTGTTCCCAACTACTTGACGGACAGGCGTTTTAATATCAACCTGACGGTAAAGTTCTGATTTTGAGTAATCACCTTTTCAAGGATTATCCCGGCTTCTGCATTTAGTTTCAAACTCCCTGATATCAAATGTTTTAATAACTACATCTTCAGGGAATTTAAAGGGGAATTCACTTTCAAAAATATAGGTTACGAGTGTCAGAATTTTTTTTTCAACATTCACATCAAGTTCAAAGGCTAAGGATTCTCCAATATTCTCAGTTTGCAATTCCTGAATATTCTGCAAGATAAAGGTAGTGTCGGTTTCGGTGCATTTTGTCAATACTTCTCCGTATTTCCCAGCAACGATATCAAAATTTGAAAATGAGTAAAAGGCTCCACCTTTATAGGGAGATATTTTGGTTCGTATGTAAACTTTACGTTCCAAATCCGGATCATCATAAACGTAAACCGGTATTACAGGTACTTCTTTGAACCATACCATTGCATTGATTATCCTTTCTTCACCTGAAGTGCTCACTTCGTTGTATGAAACAATCCGCATATTGTACAACTGAGAAAATGCCTGAAATACAGGCAATATCATGCACATTAACAAGAATGTAAAAAATAATGACGATTTTTTCAAAAGCAACTTCATATAAAATATAGCTTTGTTTAATTACAAAAATAAGGCAAAACAGACCGTACGTATAAAATATTATCCACATTGCAGTAAGAATTGAAGCTGTATCCAGATGCCGTAACAGATTCATGTAAAGATGGCTTACAGGTTAACTACCTATACTTTCCCGTTAAAATGAAATTTATTTTAATAATACAAATCAAAACCATAGCTTTATTGGTTTTTTTGAAAAGCTTATTCAGCGTTAAAAGGATATTGTGACAACTGTTTCAGACATAAAAAGAACCGCGCTCAAGCTGGCCTTCGTAATTACGGAGCATCCGGTATTGGGCAATCTCATTGAAGTGTACCAGGTTAAACTTAATGAGGATGGGACTTTCAGCCTCGAAAGCAGCAGGGTAAACATACAGGATATCCGTGCCGGAAAATTCCCTTTGGCCAATGGTGAGGAGGGAATTATCGAACTTATTCACGAATACAGTGAAGAAAATCTCGTAAAGCGTTTTCATAAGAAACCTGAAAAATTCAGCATTTTCATAAAAAAGCTCCCAAAAGAGGTGCTTGAAAAAAATATCAGGCCTTTTATTGACGAACGTATCTATAAAATCATAAGGCAGATTATCAGTAAAGGACTGAAACTGTATTTCAAAGGGCCAAGAAAATCGTATTTTACCGAGAAAAATATTGAACTTCCTGAGGAAGAAACCAAGGTGCTTTTTCATTTCCGAATGGCAGAAGAAGGTATTGTATATCATCAATCCATACGTTACAAAGAGGAGGTTATTGACCTGTATGGCAAAGAAGCTTTCTTTTTAATGGAAAAACCGGTATGCCTGTTTCTTGACCAAAGGATACATCTTTTCGAAACATCGCTGGACTATAAAAAACTTCTGCCATTTTTTTCGAAACAGCATATTTTAATCCCGAAAAGTGCAATTAATGAATACTTCAGCAAATTTGTTTTTAAGGTGGTTGCGCAACACGAGGTTGAAGCTGAAGGATTTGAAATTGAAGAAGTAGTTGTCGAACCGGAAGCTATCCTTGAACTGAAATTAAACTGGACAGGCCAATATATGCTGATGCTTTCTTTTCGCTATGACAAGAAAATCCTTCCATATCATTATGCTGCACCCAGTTTTGTGGATCTTAACCGTAAAGATGATTCATATGTGTTCAGGAAATTTATCCGAAACAGGTCTGTCGAAAACGAATATTACCGGAATTTGACTGCTTTTGGCCTGATTGACAACGGTAATTCCTTCTTCACCTTATCTTCAACATCTTCCGGGAGTCGGCAAAGCCTGAGCATTTTACTGAATTGGATAAATAATCATAGTGAGGATATTCGAAAATCCGGTTTTCATTTTCTTCAAAATCCAAAAGGACATAAATACTTTATGGAAGCCATAAAAATCGAAAAGCAGGTAGTTTCGAAGACGGATTGGTTCGATGTCCATATCGAAGTCCATTTTGGCAATACCATTGTGCCATTCTCCCATATCATTCCCTATATAATGAGTTGTACCAGGGAATTTCCCCTTCCTGATGGCCAAATTGCCTTTTTGCCCGAAGAATGGTTCAGCGATTTCCGGTATTTACTTCTTTTTGCAAATCAAATAAAGGGGAAACTGCGAATCGAAAAGGGACTTTTTGATTCCGGCCACATTCACATGTTGATCCCGGGAGAAAAAAAACAAAAATTGAAGGAACTTCTTGCCAAACCTGAACATCACCTGGTGGAAGTACCTCCGGCTTTTAAAATGCAGTTGCGTACCTACCAGCAGATTGGATTAAGCTGGATGTATCATCTGGGGAAAAAGGGATTCGGCTGTTGTCTTTCCGATGATATGGGACTGGGAAAAACAGCACAGGTTCTTGCCTTATTGCTGAAAGAAAGTAAACTGGAAGATGATTCTTCTGTAAAAAATGTAACTACAACGAAAGGAGAGGGAGTACAACTAAACTTGTTTGAAGATCTTCCTGTCCGAAAACGAGGTACTTCGCTTGTAGTTATGCCCGTTTCCTTAATTCACAATTGGGTCAATGAGATCCATAAGTTTACGCCTGATTTAAAATACCTGGTGCTCGAAGGTCTATCCCGGACAAAAGATTACCATTCCTTTGCATATTATGATTTGATCATAACCTCTTATGGAATTGTCCGCAATGATATTGATGTACTTCAAAATTATCTTTTCGACTTTGTGATTTTGGATGAAAGTCAGTTGATTAAAAATCCCGATTCCAAGGCCTATAAGGCGGTAATACAACTCAAAGGTGCAAGAAAAATTGTTTTAACCGGTACTCCGGTCGAAAATAGTATTACCGATCTTTGGGCACAAATGAATTTTATTAATCCTGACCTGCTCGGAAATGCGCATAATTTCAAAAATGAATATCTAATACCGATTGAAAAAGAAGGTGATGAGTTTAAACGCAGCAAATTAAAATCCTTGATCAGACCCTTTATCTTGCGAAGAACAAAAGAAGAAGTTGAAAAAGACCTTCCCGAATTGACGGAAACTATACGTTATTGTGAAATGACTGCTGAACAACAACATTTTTATGAAGAAAAAAAATCGGAGATAAGGAATTTCCTGATGGAAAGAAGAGGTCAGGCTTTCCCCCAAAAAATGATATTGATATTAAAAGGGCTGATGACTTTACGTCTGGCTTCGAATCATCCCTTTCTTACTTCGTATTCCTATGATCACGATTCCGGGAAGTTTAATGAGATTATCTCATCCCTTGAGCAATTGCTGGAAGAGAAACATAAAGTATTGGTATTTTCTTCCTTTACCAAACATCTTGAACTTTATGCATCCTATCTGGATGAGAAACAAATTCCTTATACTTCTTTGACGGGATCTACCCCAAATACACAACGAAAAAAGGTCATTGCAGACTTTCAAAACAATCCTGATCTGCGAGTCTTTTTGCTTAGCATCAAAGCAGGAGGTGTCGGTTTAAATCTCACAGCAGCCGATTATGTATTTCTTCTGGATCCTTGGTGGAATCCGGCTGTAGAAATGCAAGCTTTCAGCAGGGCGCACCGTATCGGGCAGGATAAAAAAGTTTTTGTTTATAAATTCATAACAAAGAATAGCATTGAAGAAAAAATCCTCGTTTTACAAGAAAAGAAGAAGCTGCTTGCTCAGGAATTTATCAATTCCAACAATCCTCTAAAGGCAATGAGTGAAGAAGAAATTGAAGAACTTTTCAACTAATGCAAAAAAGATTTCTGCGGTTGTCCAATATGTTTATGTTTTTACAGCTACCTCAGAGTAACCACATAGCGAAAGGTGTTTCCTTTACGTTTTTTATGTTAATTTTGTTTGTCAATAAACCTTTAAACTGAGACAAATCGCCTGTTTTTATGCTCAATCTGTATTTATGGTGTATCGGGATTTCAATAGCGCTCATCGTCATTTGTATTATTCTTAAAAAGAGCATTCTTAAAAAGATCATGGTGATCACCACCTATGTTTTTGTATTGCTGCTTCTGATTGAATTTACCTGCCTTTTAGCCTTAAAAGTGAAAAGCGGGTATTGGCTTTTCAACGAAAAATACAATGTAAACGCAGATCTTTTCGAACCCCATCCCTATTTGACAGGAATGCCCTTAAAAAATGCCAAAGTTAGTGTTGAAGGGAAAAGCTATACGCACAATTCCGAAGGATTCAGAAACAGTGAAATTGATCATCCCAAGAAGAAATTCCGTATTATAGCCATGGGAGGTTCTACTACTTACGGAACCAATGTTTGTGATTGGGAAACCTGGCCCCATTATCTTGACAGCCTTCTCCCGCAGGAAATAGAGGTCCTTAATTTTGGCGTTGCCGGCCACAGCAGTATTGAGCACCTGATCATGGCTTCTTTGCTGATTCCGGAGTACAAACCCGATCTTGTCCTCCTTCATTGTGGTCTCAACGACCTTAGAAATCTTTTTATAAAAGACCTTAAATCCGATTACAGCGATTTTCATGCACCTCAACTCGAAGGAGTTCTCGGTTTTTGTTATCTCAATAAATTGCCTCGTATCGCCATCATCAGGGTATCTGCCCTTTTTCTTCAAAAAATCGGATTTTACCCGTATTGCAGCTATCAAAAAATAGAAATAGTTGAGGATCACTCAAAGGACAACCTGAATAGGGCTTTGGAATTGTACAACCGAAACTTGAGTAATTTTTGTTCAATCCTGAAAAACGAAGAAATTGCCTTGGTCATGATCCCACAAATTCTTATCCGGGATGCCATTGAAAAAGATGAGCTGAAATGGTGGATCCCTTTTGTAGATGATGACGAACTTCCTGTCATGATGAGTAAATACAATGCATGCATGAAAACAGTGGCAACTTCTTCGAATTGTCTTTTTGCAGATACACTCATCAAGTATTCCTGGACGAAGGAAAATTTTGCAGACGCAAGCCATCTGAATGCCGGAGGAAACCTGATATTTGCAAATATTTTAAAGGATTTTTTAACCCCTTATATTCCTGCAAAATGAAACGCCCTGAAGTTGTTGTGTTTTTGATTTTTCTGATTCCCTTTTTAAGTTTTGCCCAAACGGAGCAAAAAGTTACGATAAAAGCGGTAACCATGGGTGGCGTTATGGGTGACCTGATCAAATTAACCATTAACAATCCCACTGACGAAATCTATTATCAGACCTTTAATCCATTCGTTTACTATGCAGGAGACCATTCCCAGGCTATGGTATTTCCTTTCGGTAAAATAGTAAAAGTGGATAAAAATTCCAGCAGTGTTTTTTACCTGAACGGTTTTACCTTGTTGGTTGACAAAGACCCGATGCCGAAAGACATTGAGATCAGCGGAGAAAAGATTCTGACACTTGCCAAAAACGAACTTCGTACGTATATTGAAAGTGAGGACAGCTTCCTGGGGAAAGGTATTAACAAGATGCGTAAAGGAGAACTGATCCCGTATGATTATATTCTCACAAAACCGGGAACTTATGCGCTTCTACCTTATTATTTCAATATTTTCAATTATCCCGAACTTGCCGACATTATCCTGATTGAGCAAGCGCGACTTTTGCATTACGGTTATGAACGACTATACACTGCCGGACTGATCATCACCCATTTCAACAATGATCCCATTCTTGAGAAGCAATTGCTGTTACAACATGCCATTTGGATTTGTGCTGCAGGCTTGCAGGGGAAAGCACTGGTAAAAAATGATTTTCGAAAAACCCTGCTGAATATGTACGTTCAAATCAGCCCTGCTAAAGATAAAAAATCGTTTACCAAATATTTCGAGACATATTTTCGCCTGCTTACAAGATTAGGAAAAGAATCTAAAGTGTATCTTACCCCCGAGGAACTTGATAAAAATCCAACATGTTTGCCTTCGAATGTAGGACTTGAAGCCATCAGTGATAACATTCGAACCCCTGTGTTTACCAAAGAACGTCCTGAAGCCAAAGAAATTCGAAATCAGGTGATGCTCGAAAAGAGGAATGACATACTTCCCTGTACACTGAATTCTGATATGTATGCTTCCCTGTATCTGCATCTTGTTCCCTTGGAAATGAATGCCCTGATAACAGGAATAGACAGTTTTGTTACCAAAATGGAAAATAGTCCTGCCAAAGTGAGTTTAGTTTATCAATCCACATGGGCAGAAATTAAAACGCATATTGAAGAAATTAAAAAAATAAACTTTGAAAACTGGTTGCTTGATCAACAATTGACCAAAGATCAGAAAATTGATCTTGTGAAGCAGGACGTGAAATACGAATTATCAAAAATAAAACGCATACTTGAAAAAAGTGGGGAGATTCATAATCTTAACGAACTTGAAGGTTTAAGTGAAACACTGCTTTACCTAGTCAATTATATTCTTGATGTTTACAAATTCATGGAACTGAGTCCCTCTTTCGATTGTTGTGAATTGTATAAACAAGCCGGACCCGATTACAAATTTATCTCTGAAGAATACAGAGCTTTTATGATCCCTTTCATGGAAGATTTTACTTCGAAATTGCTGGATGAGTCAAAAATAAGCTCCAATCTTTTGTATATTACCTCTGCTCTTTATCTGCAAAAAGCTGTGCTTGCCCTTTATGGTAAATTGACCTATCAAAAGCAGGTCATTTGTTTCGAAGGACCGAGACCGGAATTACGAAAAGAAGCTTTGCAGGTTATCAACGAAAGGACAGGTTTGCATTTATCGGATATGGGGAAATTTGAATTCAGACGATTGTATCTGCAAATCAATGGTGGTAAAAGTTTTGATTTTCTTTACGGTGAATGTTTTTGCGGAACAAAAAAGGAAACATACCTGCCTTTTCTCACTCTTGGTCCAGGGAATCAAACTTTCAACGAGTATAACAAAATAAAACTGGGTAAAAAATTGGAAGCCAGCGGAGGTTATGAACGCTTTTATTTTTCACCTGTCGGTTCCGATAAATTTCACAACAATGCCAATGTATATTTTCAAAACCTGGATGATTTCTACGATTCCGTAATTACAGAACAATATAACCGCAAATACTTTTTTAATGCAGTTGACCATTTTTCATTTACTCCTTTTAATACAATGTCTATTTCATTAGGATATACTTTCCTGAAAAAAGCTCAAATCAGGCTGAATTACAGTAATTTAAACGGGTATGTAGATGCCCGGCTTCCATTTTCCTATTGGAAAGTATCAACTGATTCTACGTCCATTAAGTATATTGATGGCTTTTTATACAACAAGGTCAATATCCGCAGTCTGGGTTTATCCGGCCGCTATTATTTTTTAAAGCATTTTTCACCTTTCATCGGTGCAGGATACAACTACTTGTTGATGAAAAATACCTTCGCATGGGCTTATCTGGAGAATATTGAATTCGACATTGACCGGTCGCCTGATTGTACAGCTTCAAACATCCTTGTTGAATGTGGCTTGAGATATAATGTTAATTTAGACTTCTTCATCGAAGGCGGAGGCAAGGTTCTTTTCAGAAACGACACAAATGCATCGCTGGAAAAAACCACTGGTCGCGACTACGGATTTTTTATTGGTGCTGGAACAAAATTCTGACCGTATTAAAAGAAATAATAAGTTCCAAAAAGTACTCTCACGTTACTAACCTCTTTGGAATTAATCACTTCTCCCTGAGGCCCGAAATCACCATGCGCTGCAGTAGTGTATTCAAGTTCGAGTGCAAATTGCGTTTTTCCTGATTTATAAATCACTCTTGGGGAAATTCGATAGACATAATCTACTTTGGATCGGGTTCCAAAATAGGTGGATGTTACATTTTTTCCAGCTCCCAGATTTTTTGTATATCCTGCAAACAAACCTGCCTGAATCTTTGTTCCGTTTGTCATAATCTCCAACCAGCCTGCTACCGTATTCAAGGGAGCATATTCCCTTTGATTGGTCATGGAATCACTCACACGGGTCACCGCATAACTTCCGATTCCGGTAACATCATACGTGTTTTGTCCATATGTCCCCAATAGTTTAATGGTAATGGCCGGCACGCTAATTTTAAAATAAGCTTCCGTATTATAACTGCCAACACTTTCGTTGGCGATGTAATTACTATCCGTAACAAGCCTTGGAACCAGCGTTTTGTAGCCTCCGCCCATACCTGCAAGAATTTCTTTGCCTGATTCAGCATCCTTCTTATTGAAAAACAGTTGGCCCTGAAACTCAGGTATGTAAGAGTTACGTAAGGTCTGGGAACCAGTGTAAATCACCTTGCCGGCTGCATTAGTGACATCAGGGCTGGCAAAGTCGCGCTGGGATAAGGCAGTAGCTGAAAACTTCAGATTTCCCAAGGAGTAAGTCATCCTGATCTGGGGATTCCTTGAAAATGGCTGAAAGGGTACTCCTGTATTAAAGGAAATAACTTCAGGAAAGCATGCCGTATTGAACATGGGATGCCAGAATTGCCCGAACAGTAATTCTGTTTGTTCCCAATTCAGTTTAACAAAAGCATGGCGTAACCTGAAACCGTTGATATCGGCATCGGTATGGCCGAAGAAAGCACCTTCGATCATGCCTGAGGTTTTTGCACCAAAAGCATCCGGGCCTGTTATTTTCCCGGTAAGACGGGTTTGAATGGCAAGAATGTTGAAACCGGGACTGGCATTGATATCATCCCCGTTTTTATCTGCTTCAAACTTTGCCGGGTAAAGCAAAAAATGACCTTCACGAATGGAAATTGTTTGCCGGGTATCGTAAAAAATATCATTTTTAACAAAGCCCGAAAAGTTAATTCCAAATGATTTTTCCTTTCCATCATTTTGGGCACGCACTGACAAAGTCAATAGTAAAAGAGCAACAAAGTAAAATACCTTTTTCATAATTTTTTTATTTATTGTTATGCAGAAAGAGAAAACTGAAACAAGGGGAAGAAAAATTAGTCAGCTGATCATGTTTTCTTTTTTTAATTTTCTTCAAGTTTTTCTTTTTTTCAACTTTAAAAAGCAAGGCAATATATATTTAATTTGTGATATATAAAAACTTATTGCAGTCTTATTTTAAAATAAGCTGAAAAGGCAGGTTACTCCAATACTGTTGGTTCCCAAATTTTAATTGCCCTTATTCAGTTCCCCTTTGGGTTTATCTTTGATATCCGGTTGTGGTTTGGGTTGATCCGGAGTTTTTTGTTTGGGCATATTTTTTACTTTTTTGGTTTTATCCAGTTTTCGCTGCACATAATACCAACCAAAATTAAATGAAAGTGACTTTGCATTTTGTGGTAAAAAGAAACTGAGCAAATCATCGGTAACAAAATAGAAGCTGGAGCCCAGCAAACTAAGAGAAATACCTGTTCCAACTTTACTGTAGCCAATGCTGTTCATGGTGTATGAAGCAGTAAAATCAAAAAAGCGCGCAGGACTGTATCTGTATAACAAGCTAAGAGACATATCATTTAATTTTCCTCCCATACGGCTTTGACAGATGGCTCCAACACGATGTTTGTCATTGATCAGATAGGTTCCGTTCAGATAAAGTCTTGTATTCAGGGGGGTAATAAAGGGGTCGGTTGTTCTAACCGGTTTGAATTTGTCGAGCAAAGTATCCTGCAATACTTGCAATGCGCTGTCGCTGAAATTAAAATTCAGACTGGTATCAATTTCAATACCCTGGAAGGTCAGATGTCCATCCTCAACACTGAGGTTTTTCACCATGCCGTTCCATTGCAGGTAGCCCAAATCCACCACACTCAAGCCGAGATTAAATTTCTTGCTGACCATAATATCAGCGCCCACATCAAAACCGAAACCGATATTTTCAAAACCGAGCAGATCGTTTACGATGAATTCATCCATTTTGAACCCGTCAGTGTCAATATCCAAAGGAGCTGCGATATTCATTCTGAAGGCGTAATCCATGTTCAGCCAATAGGTGGATGTATCGGTAGTCAGTCCGAAAACAGACTTTTCCGTATTGAAACAGGAAATTCCCTGCAGTATTTTCACCCTTCCGCCAACATGTAAAGCGTCCCTGATATTACGGGTGTAGCCAATGGCAAGTTCGTTATAATTGAACATATCCACTCCCATATTGTCGAAGCTTGCCCTGCTGCCCAAAAAAGAACCGTTACCCTTCCATGCCAGCAGGATGAGATCCCTCGGTATCCTGATTTCCGTGAAAGTTTTGTTGGTCAGTGCAAGTGAAAAAAAGTTGTTTTTTACTTTAAAAGAGGTGGAAAGTAACTCGTAATCCAATTGTACATTAAAATAATTTGTTGGTCTCATTCCGGTTAAAAACTCTGTAACATTTATGCGGGCAACCCCATTGTCCACTTCGGAAATAATATCGCTGAATTTTATGCTGGAGTTATACATAAACTGAAAACTGGATACCGGAGTAATTCCAATACTGAATTTATATTTAGGGAAAAATGATGCTTTGGTATAACCTGCAATAGGGAGGTTTTCCATATACATACTGGTGATTTTCTGAGGTTTGGCGGCAATCGTTATGCTTGCCAAAACAACCACAATAATGATCCTTTTCATCTGCATAACATTCCTTTATTTAGATTTTAGCAATTCGTTTAAATCCTGCAATAAATCCACCTT
>Ga0265297_10011592_pt1 | contig 10763 bp, 21 predicted proteins | sample Munlanlwell13791_FD_192502 | JGI IMG/M metagenome (GOLD analysis project Ga0265297, IMG submission 192502) | Leachate microbial communities from a municipal landfill in Southern Ontario, Canada - Leachate well 137-91 | ecosystem: Engineered > Solid waste > Landfill > Unclassified | place...
ATATGTTAAAGTCCATATCTTTTAATGACTGTTGTAGAGGTTGGTATTTTACACCATTTGTTAGTCCAGCTAACTTATATGACTTATCACTACCCTGGTGTATTTGGTTTAGTTGATCCACCATTGCTTTCATTTGGTCTGGAGTAGGACCACCATTAGCATCACCATCATAGTATAAATATCCACCTAATTGTGCGAAGTTCTCAAAGAAATACCTGACAAATTCAGATGACTTAACATCTGCCATAAAGTCTTGTTTTAATATATCTAACAGTGTAGGAGGGCGTAGTCCTTTGACTTTAATACCAGGTATATAAATAATATCACTTGCAGGCACTGTCTCTCTATGTATGTCCCAAGTAGATATTCTACCAGTAGTATCTAGTGTAGCCTTACAGTCACTAGAATTATACACATATAAATTAGATGTTATATTACTATTAGGTGTGGTAGTAATTCTTCTTATTATTATTTCATTGTATATTACTTTATTTACCACTGCTTGTAATATAAAGTCAAAAAAGGATTGGTAGTCATTAGGTCTATAAATATCGTATTGAGGAGTGCCTTTATATTCTTCTTCTCCACGATAAATTTTTAGTGGTAGTTGTGCTATATTATATGCTATAAATTGAGTAGCCCTATTAACCACTGGATGCAGAAAAATATCAGAAGGATCTGATATATTCCAGACTTCAAACCTGGCATCTATAATAGCAGCTAATGTGTTATTCAACTGGGCATTAACATAATCTTTATTTATATTATTAGTTTTACCATGTAGTAATGTAGTCCAGGCATCTTTTATATTCTTTAACATAGTTTATCATCCTTCATGTTATTTATTATTTCCTCCTAAAAAACTACTTGAAAATCTTTCTTTTTACCTAAATGAGTATAGATAGCATATCTCATAGCATCCATTAAATCATCATTTATTTTTATAGGTTCTTCCATAGTCATATTACTTACTTTATCAACTTTATAGGCATACCCCTGGATTTCTTTTATTATACCAGGACTATCCTTAGTAATAAACAACTTCTGTCTTCTACAATAATCTATACCTTCTTTTACTGAATGTGGAGCTTTATCAGCTGATCTAATACAAAAACCAACCCTTGCTATTTCAGTTATTGAACCAGGCATAGCAGAATCAGCATAGACTATAGCATTACCATTATTTATTATTACTTTAATCTTTTCTATTAAATCAGGAATAGTGAGTTTAGGTTCATATATCTCTTCTTTTAAGTATATGCCATTTTGAGTTATACCAACCCTTACTAAAGCCATATTATGTGTATAACCAAAATCTAATCCCCACACTTCTTCACTTACATTATCTGGATAACTATCTACTATAGTCCAATTATTATAAATTACATTACCAACACAACCAAATTCACCTAATGTATAGACATTATAATAGTTCTGGTCTTGATTTATTAAATCTTCTAACTGCCTAATATATTCAGCATCTAAATGTGGATTATCCTTATAAGTTGATAGATGTGTTATAGTATTAGGTTTTTCTTTGGTATAAAATTCTTTGTATATCCACGATAAGGCAGACACAGGATTGAATGCCATAAATAGCTGATATGTTTTAGTATTATCCCCCCTCATACGAAGAGATAATTGTCTATAATCATCTAGTGTAAATTCCATAGCCTCTTCAAGAAAAATTTTATCTACTCCAAATAAACTTTTTATCTTTTCTGGATCATCTAATGATGTAATCATAATCTCTGACCCATTTATGAAGGTAAATGTACCCTCTGTTTTATTTATATCTACTATTGGAGATAGTCCCCATTTATCTATAAGATGTTTTAATAGAGGAAATACACTTTTTTTAGCTGCTGGACCTGTTTTTCTTAACACAAGAAACCTATGTGAATTAGGTTTATCTAAATCTTTTAGTATGTGCCATAATAAAGCCATCATTATTGATACAGATTTTCCACTACCAGCACCACCACGGCATACTACATTTCTATGTGTGTCTGTAAGTATCCAATGGAAGGCAGGATTAACTACATCTTTTATATGAGTAAGGTCTATATTAACCCTCATCTATTACTATATCCTTTGGTAGCCCTACTACTATATCTAATCCACCAATCTCATTTCTTTGGAGTGCTTTACCTAATGATCTATCAAGCAACTCTACTATACAGTCTTTTCTTATCTTTATATTAATAGTGGTATCTCTTGCCCATGTATCTAACATTTCTAAATAGTCCATGTAATCATTGGACATTTCTTTTACTTTAGCTGCTATATTTTTAGGTCTGCCACCAGCATTGATGGCTTTACTACCAGCCACTATTCTACCTTTATCATCTCTTTTTATGCCATTATTTTCCATTTTTATTGATATATTCTATCATGCTCCTCATTATATTTATGTCTTCATTGAGTAATCCAATAACTTTATTACATCTATCACACAACAAACCCCTTACTTCACCTGTTTTATGATTGTGATCTATATTTAATTTTCTATTTAAGTTTAATTCATTAGTATTACATATAATACATTTATTATCTTGTTGTTTTAACATATCATAATATTCTTCTAATTCTATACCATATTTTTTACATCTACTTTTAAGTTGAATAGTGTATCTCTTACCTCTATTATTACTAACCCATTCTTTTACATAAATATCTCTACATGATTTACATTCATTTCTAAAACCATCTTTATGACCACTGTGCCTATAAAAATAATCAGAAGTTATTGGAAACTCATTACAACATTTAATACATACTTTCATGTTTGTCATTACTGTCACCTCACTGTGAATTTTAGAGGCAGGTGCTGAGTGAGCAGCACCTATTACTGGAGCTACCACCTCTTTGTTTTATTTAATAGTTGGTATTTAGTTTGACACCTGGTATAAAGGAGGTAAATACCAGGCGTCTTAAGGAGAAATTGATTAGGCTGTGTTTTTAATAAAAAAAACAAATGCCTCTCTGTATTAATACCGGTGTCAGCCTTTTTGTTTATTATATCCTGAAAACTTCCATTGTTTCAGGTTCCCTGAAATTCAATTTGTCCTTCTTCTGTAAGTTGTAATCCTAACTGACCATCCACACCATAATCCCTTAATCCATAATAAGGTGGGCTGGTAATACACATATCTATACTATTACTATCTAATCGTTTCAGCTCTGTAAGAGCGTCGCCTAATATTATCATACTTATATCTCCTTATATGTTATATCTAATCTTCTGTATTCCATAGATACAACTCCTTTAATATCTTATATTTACTTGATCTTAAACTCTTACTTACAGCTTGTCTGGTTATGTTTAACATAGTAGCTATTTTGGATTGTGTTAATCCTTCTACCGCCGCCAGAAAAAATATATGTAGTTGTTTATCTGTTAAACCACAACTATCCTCTACCCATTCATAATCTTCATAATCAATACAATAAGCACCACCATTACCCCAAGGTATAGTAGCCCTGTCTAGAAATTGGTGATACCCATAGTCATTAGTAGTTAATTCAGAGATAGTCTTTTCCCTCTTTGGGACATAATCGCTGTTGATATATCTTAATACTGGCTGACATGGTGTTTTACAGGTCTTATATTTATCACAACTCTTACAATAACTACTTTGTAAGTTCATTTATATCCTCCTCGATATCTTCTATAAAGTCTTCTATCAGCTCCTGTGGCGGTCCTGGGCGGTCTTTATTCTCTAATTGGTGTTTAGGTATGGCTTTTTTAAATATCTTACTGTAATTATCCCTGTAGGCAGTATTGGTTGTTTTATTACCCGCGCAAAATAAATTTTCTTTCATGTCTAGTCCTCCTTATATGATATTTCTTCTGTTATTAAATTCTTAATGCCAAGCCTATCCATGGCTTTTTTATACTCATCTTTATACCTATCATACATATCATCATAAAAAGAATACAAATTAGTTATATCTGAAGTAGAATTTAAGGTCTTTAGATATTCAACTACTTCTACTAATGCTATAGCTGGATTAATACCAAACTGTTCTAACCATTCACAAGTGCCTACATTTAGCCTTCCTGTCATTTGTATGTCTCTAACTGCATGCTGGAAGGCAGTCTGTATGTTTTCTTTTATTTCTGCACCAATAAATTCTTCTTCTGACCAAGTATCTGATATATTATGCTTCTCCATTATTTCTTTTTTAGTCATCATATACATATATATCTCTTTTAATGCATGCTCAATTGATACTCTTGCATCAGCTATACCACATTCTTTCTTCATTATGTCTATTTCTATATCTTTCTTTTGGTGTTTTGTTAAATTATCATCTAATAATTGTTCATATAATAGTTCTAAATCATTGTTTTCTTTCATTAATTTGAAACCATTCTCTTTGAGTGCCTCTCTCTTGCTATTTATCATACTATCACATTGCCTTATGGCATTATATGGTCCATGTCTTAACATCTGTAAGGACATCATTTTGCCCATAACTTGGCTGTTTTTCCTGCCATAAATTTCCATGTTTCTATAAACTGCTGGCATATTATCAGCAATTACTTGTAGTTCTTTTTTACCAATGGTTCTAAATTCTTGTGGAAGTCCTGCCTGTGTTAATATTACCTGAAGTGTTTTATCTTCAAATTTAGCTGGTAAGTTCTTTTTTATTTTCTTCATAATAACTTCTCCTTATATGTTTTCATGATGTTTTTCATGGCAATTCTTACATAACACTATTAAATCACTATCTTTTTCACAACCTCTATTTTCATAATTATTATGATGGACATGTAGTTCCGAGGTATTACCACATAAACTACATTTATACCATGCTTTCCTTAAAGCCCTATTTCTAACTGATTTCCAGTGGTCTGTCTTCAAATATTCAGTGTAAGGCATACTTTTTAGTTCTTGTAGTAGTAGAACATATTCTCGATGTCCTTTAATAAATTGCTCGTGGTGTTTTTCCATTTTTAATTCCAACTCATCTTGATGTTTAGCATCGCATGCTACACACCTTTTAGGTGCTTTTGGAGATTTATTATATTTGCTGGTAATAGGAAATATCATAGTATGCCCACATTCCAATTTAACTTCAATAGTAGTGTTCTTATCTACATATTTGTTTATGGTTGATACTGGTATGCCTAATCCTTTTGCTATATTTTTCATTGGTATGTTGGTTTTCCAATAGAAATAGTTTAATAACTCTTTATCATCCAAAGATATAGAAGCAGCATTGTCTTCTAATAGTTCTATCAGATTGTTCATTCTGTCTTCGGTTGCTTTTATTTCTTTCATTAATCCAAAAATCTCATCCCTTGTCATAATCTTAATTTCTCCTAAAATAATTGAAAATTTATTTCCTGTTAAATCAATAACTTATAAAATAGTTGTAAAATAAATGCATTTTTTTTCATTTTTTTGGGGGGACCCCCCTCACCAAATGACAATATATATATCCTATGCCTCACATTAGAAACTACTAGTTGTTAAATAGCCAATCCAATAGATGCTAATTAGCCAATAGTTGAATTACTAGTTGTTTAGCCACTCAGCCTTAAAGTTCTTTAGCTTACTTTGCAACTCTTTAGATAAGTTGTTGCCAGAAGCTATACTTTCTACTTCGCTAATAGTAAATGTCTTGTATAAAGCCTCCACCATTTCTTTCTGCATCATTAGGCTTTCTGGATTATTAAAATCAACTCCTTCCATCATAATCTCTATTATGCTTTCATTATCAATTATACCCGCCACATTATTTATTTTATTCATTATGTCCTCCTCTTTACAATAATAAGTATTCCTTCTCAATTTAGCCTCTATGTTTCTTAATTGATTGAATACATATTGTAATATAAAAGTAGTAGGGCTTCCTTTATCGTTGTCTATTTTCATTATCTTTGATTTTGATAAGAAATTAAAAATAATATCACTACATTGATCTTCTCTATCAAGTCCATAGTTATCTTCTATTTTTTCTACCTTTTGTAATATCAATTTTTTTATCTTGGATTTGTTTATTAAGATATTTTTTCCAGTAGATTTAAAACACGCCTTAATTAATCCAACACAATACGCATTGTCATATACTAATATAGGTCTATCCATATTTTCCATCTCTCTATTTCTCCTTTATATTTTTATTTTGGTCGGCGGGAGTAGGTTTGTATAAAGACACTCTTGCATAACCTTCATCTGGCATAGTGAAGGTGGCTTTGCTACAATGTTCTACTATTTCATTCAGGGTTTCTTCTATAGCGATTAAATGTTTTATTATCGTAAGTGTAGTCTTTTCTACTTCGCAGTCCCAGAAGTTATCACGAATATCATATAGTTCCTGTATGTCGTATTTTTTATCTATCATTTTCTATGTTCTCCTTTATTTAATAAACTAATTACAAAGTCATCAAAAGAGTTGTTCATATTATCCATGCAAATAAGTAGGCAATCATTCTTCAGTCTTTCATACAACTTCTCCTCATCCGGTGTTCTTAAACTGCCTAACTTTTCAAGCCTACTTTTTTCTACTGATCTTTCTATCATTTCTTTTGTTTCTTTATCTATCATTTTCTATGTTCTCCTTTATTGTTTTCTTATTTTTTCGTTGATTTGTTTAGTTATTTCAAGTAGATTTTGTAATATAATTACGATGTTATCTAGTTTTCCTTCTAACTTATTAATCTTTTCGTCGGCTAATTGAGTATTAGGCTTCATTACTTGTCCTCCATATTATTTTTACATCATTGTCATTACTAATTATTATGCCTACTATTACATCTGGCATATGAGACACAGTGAAATTATATCCCATGTAGGACCAAGCCCTACTACTATTGAGTATGTTATCATGTTCGGGAAATAATTCATGCAGATACTTCTTATTAATTATTACTTCTAACATAACTACCTGATAATACTAATCATTACAGATACTACCACTACTATGCCTACCAAGGTAAAATACAATCTATCGTTGTTATATATCCATTTCAGTAGTTTCATTTTCTTTCTCCTTTTAATTTTATGGCAAAAACTGCCTAACTACTTAAAGCGTAGTTAAATAATTAATTCTCCTTATGGTGGTCATTGGCATCCCCCACCGAAATGGATAACTCCTATTTTGAAATAATAGGGTTTGAAGGGAGTGAAACTCCCTCACGGGTTTTAGGGCGGAGCCCTAAAGTAATCTTTGATTATATGCGTCGAGAGTATTAGCGAAGATATTATTACATATTATTTATTAAGAGCTCCTAATCTTCCGCCCTCTATTCATTATTAACTTTACTAAACCATGCTTTTGTCATAGCATAGATATAATTGCCATCACATTGTGTAGTATGTTTTATAACTTTACGATTCGAATAAACCCACTCTTCCATTCCTACTATACTATTATTATCTTTACCATATAATACAAATATTGTTATTTTACCTCTACCAAGTTTCAATAGATTTTCTAGCGTTATTTTTTGTCCTAGTGGTATATCCTTGCCCTCATGTTTGGTTTCGAATATTAAAAAATTGCCTTTTCTCTCAACCACACCATCTATATCCATAGGCTCTATTTTTGTAGGAGCAAAAGCTGGTATAATAAAATCCCAGTCAAATAAACCATCAAATCCAGCAGGGGCTGCTTTTTCAAAAGTCTCTTCAAATTTTACATGCATTATATTACCTCCATAATTAATCCGATATCATTGAAAGTATCTTTGAATAATTTTTTATTATCGCCGAAATAAAAAAAAGTCTGACCATTAGTTGGACTACTTACTGTACCATCTGGTTTATTAAAGTTTATTCTGCCAGTAGTAAAACATATCAGACTACAGTTAGTCGCTGCTTTTTTAAACCATTGTGTGTCAGTATTATTATTAGTAAGTAGTATTGCCTGGGTAGTATTACCTAACTCTATTTCTTCTATTAGTTTATCTATAAATTTATCTATAATACCGTGGTTATATGGTGGATTTAAGAATACATTACCGTCCCACTCTTTGGTAAGTCCGTCGTCTTCTATTGTATAATAGGTGATGGCTTTTACTGTTGCTTGTGCCATATTATTAGAAGATGGGTCTGTATCTATACTACCCATCACTATTCTGGATGCTTCTATGTATCTACTTGGTGTATAGGATTCAGCATCTCCAGTCATTTTAGTAACCAACACACTGTTGTTTTTAATTACCTCTGATAAAGTCTTCTCACCAGACTTAACTTGTTGAAATAACTCTGGTTTAGTTTCAGCCAGTTTATCAAATTCTTCTGCCAGTTTTCCATATCTTCTAACTGTTTTTTCAGATATATTATATTTATCAGCAATTTTTTCACTTGTTTTGCTTGTGGACAAATTGTCCACTACCACTTCTGGTTGGTTTTTGGTATGTGAAACACTTTCACTTACCACTTCTTGATACTGATTACCTCTAAATCCTATAACTTTACTACTATTGTATATCTTACCTATGGTGTATTTTAGTTGGTCGGCGTCTAAATTTCTTCTACCAGCCTGATTAATAAACATCCACTGTTTCACTTCATCTATATTATTAAATTTCTTCTCGGCGACCATAAATTCTATACCATGCTTCTGACATATCTCGTATCTATTATGCCCATCAACTATCATATTATTCCAAGTAATTATGGCTTCTCTACATCCTTCATCCAATATACTTTCCTCTAATTGTTGATAGGACTCTTTACTTAAACCAAATAATAATCCTTTTAATTCCTCATTAATTTGTAGTGTTTTCATCTATTATTTCTCCTTTTAATTTTTGTAGGGGGCCATTACAGCCCCCATATATTTAATGTATGTGCCTATTTAATCTCGGAATATTCTCCCACAACTTCTACATACCCATTCTACTCTAGGGATATATCTACCGGTTAATTCTTTATTCAAATTACCTCCACAAAGAGGACATATACCAGAGCTTACACATCTTTTTATGTATTTATCGTGTTCTTCTACTTCCATTACTCTCTTTAATATTTGTTTTTTATCTATCATCTATTATATCTCCTAGTTTTTATTGATTTTTACTATTAGGTATACCTTTGTATGGGTATTACTTTAAGGTCTTCCTACACCGGTCTATGTGAACCTATACAGAGCCAGGAAAGTCTATACGAAGCCCTGTATAGTAGTTTTTATTACTTCACAACCTCTACTGATTTTCTATCTGCTTTCCAGCTACTCATTGAGTTGGCAAATCTATCATATGCTTCCTCGTATACTAATGTTAGATACTCACTTCTCGATAACTTCATGTTTAAACCTCCAAATCTTCTCCAGGCTCGTCGATATCTTCTTCCCTCACCTTTCGTATCCCTAGTAGTAATTCACCAGCAGTCTCCATAATATTTTCATTCTCTGTTTGTTTGAGTAATACTGATATTAAAAATTTACAATCTATACCACATTCATTTGCCTTCACTAATACATCATACCACTTTTTTATTTGTTCTTCTGTTAACATTTTCTTTCTCCTTTTTGTCTGTTTTTATTTGTGCCCACGACACAATTTTCGGCGGGGATTACAATATCCACATCACCGTACTATATATTATAACTGCGCTACATACCAACATATACCACTTATACCACCTACTATTTATTCATTTTTTTAGCAACTTCTTCATTTCTCTTTTCCTCCTCACCTATTAATTTATACTGCTGTAATTCGCTGTCCGCATCTTGATATAATGTAGCGTATAAATCTCTCTCCATAGATAATGCTTGTAGTTGTAATTGTAATATCTTTATCTGCTTTTCCATCACTATAAATCGTTTTTGGTTAAATTCTGTTGGTTTATCTGTCATTTTATTTACTCTCCTTTTTATTATCTTCTATAAATTGTTGTATTAATTCTTCTATTACTTGTTTCTGTGTCTTTTCACATACTTCACATGCCTTCTTAAATTTACCATGTGTAGTCACATCTAGTATAAATCTTAATTCTTTGTAGTTCTTCATAATTATTTCTCCTTTGTTGTTAAGTTTTTTACAAGTTCATCTATAGACTTATCTGTTTGATTAATATCTTTTACAATACTTTTTGATAGTGTTTTTAATACATCCATAACAGGTATTAATAGTGCTATAAAAATTATTATTGAATAAATCATTTTATTTCTCCTTTATTATTATATTTGAGTGTTTCACTCATACATATACAATAGAACATTTTTCTGATTTTGCTAGATAGAAAATGAAAAAAGTGGAAATATTTTAGGTGGGCATAAAAAAAGCGCCCATACCATTACAATAATGATACAGGCGCCAGGAGGGCATATACCTTATCAGGCATTACCCTGACAAGGTTTATTTTTTAATTATACTTTCTAATTTGAGTTCGGCGAATTTAGAAATGGCTTTTGGTGCCATAGCCCCGACCAGAAATATTAAAGATAATACAACTCCAGCTGATACTATAGTGGCATCGGCAAATAAAATTGTCAACCCACCAAAAATAATACTGGCTATTAAACTAATAAAACACAGAAGTCTTCCCATAGATTTCTCATCTTTGTTCTCTTCGAAAAAACCTACTTTATCACTCATAATAATACTCCTTATTTTTTATTTAGGTTATTGTAGTATTTTTCAATATCTATTGTAGTTTCTACTTTAGTAACTCGTTCTACTACTTCTACTTTTAGTGTATTGATATTAGTATTAACCATATCTAACTTATCATTCATACTACCTATTTGACCAAATAATAGTAATATTAATGTAATTATTACACCACCAGCGCCAGATA
>Ga0265297_10011594_pt1 | contig 10761 bp, 27 predicted proteins | sample Munlanlwell13791_FD_192502 | JGI IMG/M metagenome (GOLD analysis project Ga0265297, IMG submission 192502) | Leachate microbial communities from a municipal landfill in Southern Ontario, Canada - Leachate well 137-91 | ecosystem: Engineered > Solid waste > Landfill > Unclassified | place...
TTTTCTAATTGGTCTTTTATTAGAAACAAAAGTAATAATTTGTCCACATAAACTACACTGTCCATAAAATATTTTTCTCAAACTTACAAATTTTGTATTCATCTTATTTTCCCTTTTTAAATTCTTTTAAATTACTTTTTAAAAAATCTCTTCCAATATACCCATATTTTGTAAGTATTTCTACTGAAAAATGAATTGCTTTATTAGTAAAAATATATAAATTATTCAATTTATTATTCAAACCATTTCCGTCAAGATGATGAACTAACTCATTCTTTTTTAATTTTCTTCCTATATATTTTTCTACTACAACTCTTTGTTGAGCCACGTATTTTTGTTTACCTACTTTAACCCAAATATAACCTCTATTAACAAATGTATTTCCTATTGATAAAAATACTCTTTTTTGATGTGCTTTTCTCATTTTCTTTTTTGTAGACTCTGGCATACCATTCTTAAATTGTTCAAATGCTTTTGCTTTAATTAATGCTCTGGTCTTTTTAGAACAGGGTCTATTTAATGTGCTCATTTTTTACCCTCATTTAAATCTACTGCATAGAAGAAAGTGGACACTCTTTGCTCGTTGCACCCCCACAATAATTGGATTGGCTCGCTATGTTTAGCCATACTTTCAGATAAACTATCTCCTCCGACAATAGAACCACCCCTAAATACTCTCACTCCATCAACATCATTCAAACCAAAATGATGCCAATGTCCATAAACAATTGCTTCTGCTTTATGTCTCCTAGCCCACTCATTAACCTTTGCTCTACCAGCAGGACTATCACATTGTTCGGGAGCTATATGTCTAATAAGATATTTATGTCCTCTTATATCCAAAACCATGTGTTCCGTTTCTGCAAATTTAATTTGTAAATTGGGATTTTTTAAAACTAATCTCGCCCAAAAATCTAATATCAAATAAATCATAGCATCCCAATTACTTGTAACGTCGGTATCTTTTCCAGTTCGTCCATGATTTCCTCTACACCCATAAAATTTAACTGATAATTTCCTATCCAATAAAGCAATAATTAATTTAGTAATTACATCTACCACTAACATAACTTGCTTTGGAGGAGCTAGTTCCTGTTCATATGCCTGCGTTGCATATATATTTTCTCCATTAGCTTGGTCGCCAGTTGAAAGAATAACTACATCTTTAATAGGTACACCTTTGCTAATATTTTTATCTAGTAATTTTAATATCTGCTCACATAAAATATTTATTCTATTTCTAAAAACATTTTCATCATAAATTATTTCACCTTCTTGATTAGTTACAATTTTTCCAGCATGTAAATCAGAAAGTTGAATAACTAAAGTATCTCCCCTAACATCTATTTCGCTCTGTTTAGAAGCCTTATAAGGCTCTACATTAATCAATGTATCTTTTAATGTCTGGATAATCAATTTATTTAATTCTTTAGGTTTAATGGGATTTTCTTCTTTTTTAATCATTTTCGGTTCTCCTCTAGTCAAATCAGCTCTCCTATGTTGAACAGATTTATATGACCGATTAAGCTCTCTTGCGATTTCTTCAGTAGTTCTACCTTCTTCTACCATTTGAATAAGTACCTTTTCTTCTTCTTTTGTCCAACTTCGGCTCATCTTTATCCTCTCTACTTATAGTATAGCACACTTTGTAACAAAAATTAAAAATTATTTTCAATTTTATTAAAAATCATTTCAGCTATACCTGCTTCTTGACTTGCATTTAATTCAAATCCCAATTCTTCTTCTGCTGATTGAATAGCTTCTATTATCTTAATCTTAATTTCTCTTGATTTTTCATAATTCATTTTATTCTTCAAATAAAAAATCCTCTACCTGATTATCTAAATCAGAGACGCTAGGCGACTCCTCATTAGATAGAGATAGAGGATATAAAATATTCATGCTATAATCATTAAATTTTAGCTTTAGCATTTTTGTCTTTCTACTACCTAATCTACTTTTTTCTACTGTTTTAGACATTTATTTTCCAAAATATTTTAATTTATTCCGTAACCCATTAATAACACGAGAGATAGTGCGTTGAGTTTTTTTACATTTTACAGCCAGTTCTTCTTGGGTTATTCTCGGATTTTCTAATAACAACCCACAAACTTTTTTCTCTAATTTTGTTTTGCATTTTTCAAAAATATCTTCCGCTGTAATCTTAGAATCTATTTTTTGATAATTGTGGACTATATCAATTTCTCGTTCTTCTCCAGATTCGTCATCAACTTTATAAAGTGATTCAAAATTAATAATATCATCTTTTTTTAATTTTGGTTTCCAATATTTTAAACAAGAATAAAAATAATTTTCAAATGGTTCTTTTGGATTGTATCTATCAATAATACTTAAAATTTTAATATATAATTCTTGCTTTATATCTACTTTATCGATTTTGTAATATTTTAATTTTCGATAAATAAGTTCAACTCTTTTTTCAATATCTTTATTAATTAATTTATAAATATTTTCTAAAATTTTATTATCTTTTTTTTGTTTATATTGTCTTACTAAATTGGTTAAGTTTGTCATCAAATTCTTCCTTATCTTGTAAATAACAAAGTCTTGCCAATTTATTTTTACAATTTTCTAATATAGCACAACAATCAACTTTTTCTTGTGTGCATTTACAAATTAATTCATCGTGATAAAAATAAAACAATGGACAAATCATTGTTCTTTTCCTCTTAATCTTTTTAAAAATAAATTTGCTGTTCTTTTTTTAATAGCTCTAATTAAATCTTTATTATTGTATAAATTATCAATGTGCATATATCCTATTTTATCTCCTTTTTAGCCTATCTGTTTTTTGTAAATATCTTTAGCCATTTTATCATCAGGCGAAGCATAAATAAGCGTTGTTTGTAAAGAAGCATGCCCCAAAATTCTTTGTAAAATTAATGGGCTAACATTTTTTTCAATCATATATCTACCTGCGCTATGCCTAAAAGTATGACAAGAAATGTTTTTGTTTAAGTATTTGCCTATTTTTTTTGCTAACCAATTTATTTCGCTTAAAGTAATATTAAAAGCATTCTTATCTTCTTCCTCGGAATTAAAGTAATCCGTTAAATCTTTTATAATTTTATCTGGATAATATACTATTCTTTCGGTCTTACTTTTTTGCCCCCAAATAGCAACTGAACAATTTACTAAATCTATTTTTTCCCTTTTCAAAAATAATAGCTCTCCTTTTCTGATTCCTGAAAAGAACAAAAATTTAAGTATTGCATTAGCTTTTAATACCGACATACCCCTGCTAGAATATGTAGCATAAGATTTAATTCCTTGTAAAAGTTCTTCATAAGTTATATATTTTGGTAATTTTCTTTCAATCTCTAATAATCTTATCTCGAATGAAGCATGTTTTTCTATTTTTAAAAATTTAGAATAATCTCTACTAGCTTTTATAACATTATTGATTGAGTTAGAAGAATAATTTTTATCTGTAAAGTATTGTGCAATCTGTTCCTTATTTAAAGTTTCAAATTGGAAATTTTTTTCTTCTAGATATGCAAATAAAGGAATAAGAAAATTATAATAAACAAGGCTGCGATGTAAATTAATTAAGTAAGTTTTATAATTTTCTAATTGATTATTCATTTTTTATATTTTTCGGTTTTAATTCCGTATTTAAAAAACCAGTTCATATATTTTTTAATCATTCCTTTTTTAACTAAATATCTATAAGCGTATAAATGTACTTTTCTATGTATTTTTAATGGCAATCGTAGAATATTAGTTTCACAATTATTACTTCTATCTAAATCTTTGTGATGATTTTCTAAAGTGTTTCCATTCAATTTATGATTATTATAATTGGGGTTATTTTTACCAAATCTACGAACATTGTACATAGGATTTTTCTTACCTTGATGAGCTAAAGGATGATTTTTAAAATAATATTTTCTTCCACATTTCTTGCACCGTTTACTTTTGTAATTATGATTATTAAGTTCTTTCTTACAATCAATACAATATCTTTTGTGAGTATAAAATCCGTGTTTAAATAATCCATTTCTTTTGCCTTTTTTAGAACAACTCCTACATCTTCCTTGTATGCTTCCTTTTGTAATTTCTTTATTACATTCTATACAGTTTTTCATATTAACTCCTGAATAAATAATCGTGCTTTATCTGTTGCGATTCTTCCTCTTGCTGTTCTCGAAATATAGCCTTGTTGTAAAAGAAATGGCTCCTGAAGCTCCATATATGTCTGTTTAGTTTGCTGTGTTAAAATTGCAAGAGTTTCTACTCCAACTGCTGTTTTTATTTCTACTAAATGCTTCAATACAATTAAATCCTTTGTAGTCAAAGAGTTTTTTATAATTTGCCTACCTCGCAATATTTGTTCAATATTTTCTTCCACTAAAAAATCTTCAAATATTGATAAACTGGTTCTTGGATTATAACGAGTATTAATAGAAATTTCATCATAAATTTCTTCTGGTATATTTTTTTTATAAAGTTTATCATTATATTGTTTTAAAATATTTTTAATATCCGTTGAATTATAACGCTCAAGTTCAATAATATCACATCTATCAACAAAAGGTTCTGCTTTTTTCTGTAATATTTCTAAATTTGTAGTAGCTCCCAACATAATAAATTTCTTTAACTTTAAATTTCCCTCTGGTAAAATAAAACTTTGTAAAATTGGTAACATATACTCTGTTATTTCTCGTTCTAATCCGTGAATTTCATCAATAAATAAAATTTTTGGTATATTTGTATCTTGATTTTTTACTAACCATTTAATCAGATTATCTTTTGTAAATGACCCTCCAACATAGGTGTCAATAGAAAAACCTAACATATTTGCAATAATATAAGCAAGTGTTGATTTCCCGTGTCCTCTTGTTCCACTAATCAATAAATGTATAGGTTTTATTGTATTGACTTTTTTAATATAAGTATTTATTCTTAATTTCGCATTATCTTGTCCGATGTATTCTAATAAATTAGAAGGAGTAAAATCAAATTTAAAAGGTTCTATTTGTTCAGAATGATATTCTTTAGGCTTTATACCCAATACTTCTTTTCCCATTTCCAAAATTTGAGTTATGCCGAGCAAATCAAAAATATCAATCATTGTTTAACTCCCAAAATTTTAGCACAAGATTTACATAAAATTTGTCTATTATTTTTTACTTTATAATAAATGTTCGGAAATTGTTTAATATCGGAAAATTTCATCTATTTATTCACTTCCATATCATAATGCGTTCCTACATTTCCTTCTCTTAACCATTTTAAATATTTTAATCCTTCTTCTTTAGATAATTTCCAAGTAGATTGATAGCTAACATATCTAATATTTACTTTTGTAGTTCCGAAGGCAATGGGTGTATAATAATCAGAAGTTCCGTATTCCTTATCTCTTATATTTATCATAGGGTCTTTTTCAAATTTCTTTAAAAAGATATCTATTTGGTCTGCTATTTGTCTACAATTCATTTTGCTTAATTCCTCTCTGGTATTTTCCCCCCACATTTAAAAAACCAATATCTATATTGCAATCTTAATTTCCAATCATTAATAGATTCACATGCTTGCCAAGTCGCTCCTATGCCAATATGTGAAATACTATCTTCTATATTTTTTTTAATATCTATTAATGGAAAATTATCTCCAAAGTTTTCCGATTTAATTTTTTTACCTTGGTTCATATCTTGTACCATTTTTCCACCGCATATATCACAATCATTTTTATAATATGTTTCATAATCTAAAAGTTCTAAACTATATCCGCAATCTTGACATATCATCCAAATTCTCATTAACAATCCTCCATTTATTAATGATTGTCGGGTCTATTTTTGTTTACTTCGTCATAGCGTAATTTTAAAATAATAACCAATCCAACTAAAGCACCCAATCCTAACAATATTTCGAGAGTAGTAGGTTTATACATTATATTTTCTCCTTATTATTTAGTTATCCCACTCTTTTTTAAATATTTTATTGTATTCTTTTTTATTCATTTCATTATCCTATCTTTTGTCTAAATATCTTTTTTCTTTGTTCTCTATTTGCTTTACCATATTGCATTGTGGTCTTTATATTTTTATGTCCAGCAATTTCTTGCACATCTTGGGGTATTATTCCTTTACTTAATAAATGCCTTATCCCCCCACCTCTTGTAAAATGTGGAGTTACTCTCTTACCCAAGTATTTTGAAATAACTCTAAATAAATAATTAACTTCTACTTCTGTAATATTAAAAGCGTTATTTTCTTCTGGACTTCTATTAAAATATGATACTATTTTAGGAATTAAATCCATAGGGAAATCTACTACATTTTCTCTTTTTGTTTTCTTTTCACAAATTTTCATTTCACCATTAACCAAATCTATATCTTCTCTCTTTAATAAAATTAATTCACTTTTTCTAATTAAAGTATAAAACATCAAATAAAGTATAACTTCCATTTTTTGTATATCTAATCTATTATTATAAGTCGCAAGATATTTTATAGCATTTTTTATATCTTCTAATTCTAATACTTCTTTTTCTTTTTGTTCCACCTGTAATAATTTCATCTCATATATGGCATGTTCAGTTATGTTTTGGTATTTACAAAAATCTTTTATACCATTTATTAGTGTGTTTATTGAAGCAGTTTTATACTTTTTTTCTGTAAAATATCCTGCGATTTGGTCTTTAGTTACATCAGAAAAATTAATATTTTTTTCTGACAAATAATCTAAAAATGGCGATAAAATATCTACATAAACAAGAGATTTTTTAATTCCTGTAAGATAAGTTTTATATGCTTCTAATTGTGTATTCATTTTCTTTTATGTATTTTTCTGCTTGTTCTTTACTTCCGTATTGTGCATAACATTTACCTGCTTCTAATCCTGCTTCATATATATTGAATTTTTCTGGTAAATCGTAATTCCCTACTCTTACATAAAAATGTATTCAAGATTATTCCTTTCTATCTATAAGTATAGCACATTTTGGCTATAATTTACTATGCTAATAAGTTATAAATCATTTTTAAGAATAAATCCTTTCTTTCGCAAAATTTCAACATATATCCGATAACACGCTTGGTCTTTATTCCTTTTTATTAAATCCAAAGTATTATCCCAACCTATTTCTGCTACCCATTTATTTAGATGTTCTTCGGCTCTACAACCAATATCTTTTTCTATTATTTTATCTAAATTATCTATTATCAATTTACTACCACAAATCATACATCTTTCGTGATATTGTTTTCCGTATTCTTTTAATTCTACCTCACTTACAGAATAAGAGAAAGCACATTTTTCATTACAGCATTTAAGTTTTATCATTTTTCATTTGCTAATAGACTTTTAAAAATAAAATATGCACTTCCTTCAAATGTATCGTCGTCAATCATTACATTACCTGACTGTGTTTTTTCAAAATCTTCTACCCAACTTCTTATTTTTCGAATCATTTCTTTATCCATTTTAGTCCTCCTTTTTAAATCATTTTTTATTTATTTCTCCTTATTTCCAGCTATCTATTCTATATTTCTTTTGCTTAACTATATTAGTAAAAGCTGACTGTTTTATCTTTTCATACTCTGCTAAAGCTGACTGTTTTATCTTTTCATACTCTGCCCAAGCTGACTGTTCTATCTTTTCATACTCTGCTAAAGCTGACTGTTCTATCTTTTTATACTCTGCCCAAGCTGACTGTTCTATCTTTTCATACTCTGCTAAAGCTGACTGTTTTATCTTTTGATATTCTGCTATCCCTTGAACATTTAAAACTTCTAAGCAGATTCCTATTCTGCTTAATCTTCCTTCCTTAATAGCTTTTACTATTTCTTTAGGGAAGTTATCTGGAGTAGAAAAATCACTACACTCCTTATTTACTCCTTTACCCTTTAATTCAGGATAGTAATGCTCAATAGCCCCATGACCGCATATATCATCTTTGTATTCGTCTTTAAGCAGTTCCTTACCCTGCTTAGTATTCAAATCAGCGTTGGTTAAAAAATATGCTTTACCTTTGTATTCTTTCCAGCTAATAAATTGGCACATGGCTTTTACTCCTTTTTTAAATTATCCGTTCTTCTTCTCCTGTATCAAAGTCTTTTAATCTCACTTGTCGTAAGTTCTCTATTTCCATAAGTTTAAGGATAAAATCCTCTGCTTCTGCCCTCGTATCAAAATTATGGGCTTCGGGTTTTCCGTCGGCTCTTATTAAACCAATTCTAAACATTATTCCCACCCTCGGCTAATTTCAAATCTTATGGTAAATTTTAAACCGTATCTGCAAAAAACAAATCTAAAAATCCAAAACTTAAATTCTTCATAAATATATACCTGTTTTCTTAATTGAATTATTTTATTCATTTTATTTTCCTGTCCTTAAATAATATTTATGCCGATTTTCTTTTAATTTCCTTTTTCTTAATTCTGGAGAAAGTTTCAAAAATTTATTTGTATTATTTTCATTTTTATCTAACCATTTTCTTATCTGTTCCGCATATTCTATTATGTCCGATAATGTATAAAAAGGTATTATTCCTTCTTTTTTTTCTTTTTGTAATTGTTTTTCTGCAAGTTCAAATAAATTTCCTATTCTCATAGAAGTCTCCTTTTATATTAATTTTTTATATTCTTCTGTGAATCTACTATTATCAAAAGTAATAAAATATATAAAAACCAATGCAGATAATATTCTAATATATAAGGGATATGTCAAATCGAGAAAAGTTATTAACCATAATACTAAACTCATTCCCCATAATCTACTCCCAAAATCTTTATTAAAAATTTTCATTTTTCCTCCTTTTTAAATAATTCCATTCTCTTTAAATTCTTTTGTTAAACCAAATTTTTTGCCAATCATTATAAAATAACTCTGCCATTCCGATAAATCTTTATAACTCATATTACGATTACTCTGCCATTGTTGCAAATCAATAGCTTGTTGTCTTGCCTCTTCTTTTGTTTTAATTTCTATCCTTTTAAACATCAGATAAAACTCCTTTCATAAATATCTATTGCAATAAATCCTATACTAATATATAAAACATTGCCATAATGTTTTATATTAAACCCAAACCACCTAAACAGCCCAATAGTTACATTTTTAATTCTAAAAAACATCATATACCTCTCTTTCGTTTAATACATTCTATATGCTTTTGTAATTGCTCTTTACTGTACTTACTTAAATCCAATTCTAACTTTAGAAAAATAGGGTCTAATTCTTGTATTTCCTTTATTAAAGGTATTTTTTCGGGGCCTGCATATATACTGACTATTTCTTCTTTCTTTTCTTTTTTATCAATCAATAATAATTTTAATTCCTTAATTTTAGTATATATATCTTTTCTCTCTTGACTTCCTTTAGGAACAAGCCTCTTTTTAGTCCGCAAGTCTTTAATCTCGGTTCTAATTCTGCGGATTTCTTGAGAAGTCTCTTTTATTTCTTTAGGTTTAGCTTTCGCCCCTTTTGGTCTGCCTCTGCCTCTTTTAATAGAAGTAGAAGTACTTAATCCATGTTTAATACCATTATCAGGAGAGATATTTTTACTTTCGGTATTATCCGCAAGTACTTCTACATTTATTTTAGGCTTATTTTTACTTCCTTTTTTTCTACCCATTAGATTATTCCTTTTTTAATTTAGACAATCGGGAAGTCTATTTCACCTATCCACGCCTTAATAATTTTACCTTTACAAGTTTAGGTTTATCTTGGCTTTCAGTTCAAAGACTGTTGACGATTGTCTTATACTAAAGTATAACACAAATAATCTACCAGAGCAAGTCTATTTCTTCAATATCTACATCAGCAGTTACATCAAATCTATTTTTGATATAATTTTTTAATACTATCATTTTAATCTGTCCTCTCAATATCAAATTCATTTAATAAAAAATAATCTTTTGCACAAATTTCAGCATTAGTAATACTTCCGAAACCACCTTGACTAAAAACTAAAATTTTATTTTTATAAATATCTACCCTAAACCCATATTCACCATTAATTTCGTGTATTTCGTATTCCCAATTATCAGATACAATTTTCTCTCTCATTATATACTCCTTTTATAAATTTCTAAAATAGAATCCGTTATCCTCTGAATAATCCAACATAATATCCCTGGCTGTTGATTCCCAATCAATATGAATATAACTTGGTAAATCTTTGGGTATATCTCCGCATTGTTCTAAAAGCTCTTGAACAAATTCTTCATCGCTTGAATATTGCCCAGCGTAAGCCTCTTCAATATTAGAAGGCTCAACATCACAAGCTAAACCTGCTTTGATTACATCTTCTCCGCATTGTTTAATTAAATCTTCTAATCCTCTGCGGTCTAATTCTTCAATACATCTTTTTGTCTCTGTATAAGTTAACATTTTTATTCCTCCTTTTCGACAAAAACTTTATGTTTTTTAGTTACTATATATACTTCTTCTTTAATTTCTTTTTTAATACGTTTAATATTATCAGAAGTCTCTTTTATTTCTTTTGGCTTACCTTTTGCCCCTTTAGGTCTGCCCCTGCTACGCCTTAAATCCTGCAACCTCTCGCCTTGTCAACCTAAAATAATGGGCATCGCAATCACTAATAACAAAACCTCTTTTGCGTTCCTGTCCATTATCTTTTATAAAAATATACATTGATAAACAAGGAAAACCACCTTTGTCAAATTCAAATTTATCAACTGCCTCTTTATATTTTAATTTTTGCTCTCGGTTAAAGTCTTTGACTTTTTGAATAATCATTTTTATACCTCTTTTTTTGTGTATCGGCT
>Ga0265297_10011595_pt1 | contig 10761 bp, 10 predicted proteins | sample Munlanlwell13791_FD_192502 | JGI IMG/M metagenome (GOLD analysis project Ga0265297, IMG submission 192502) | Leachate microbial communities from a municipal landfill in Southern Ontario, Canada - Leachate well 137-91 | ecosystem: Engineered > Solid waste > Landfill > Unclassified | place...
GACCGTGCTAAGCGTCGCTTCGGAAGTGGTGGCAACCAGGAATCCGCCGCCCAGGAGCAGCCAGAGCAGGAGCAGCAGCAAATGCCGCAGTCGTCCGTCGCCGGAATGCGTCGCTTCGGAGCTGCTTTCGATTTTGTCCAGGTTCTCGCTCATAATCGCCTTGGTCACATTGCCGCTTTGCGGAACACAAACAGTCCGAGATTATAGCGATCGGTCGACAGCTTGCTCAACGTGCTGGCATCGCAGGGAAGCTCCTGCGGAGATCCATAAGGCGAGATTATTATCAGCTTCGATATTTTAAAATGGCTGCGGTCAGCCCAATCCATGATGGCATGGGGATCGAAAATCCGGTTGGCGTTGAACTCCACGCAAGGGCGCCCAATGGGGACGGAGAGGTAGAACGTCCCCTCCGGCTTCAGCAGCCGCGCCATATTGCGGAATCCGCGCTCGGCCCCGCCTTGATCGATCGGGTCGCCATAGCGTCCCAGTCCGAAATGCTCCAAGGCATGCAGGCAGGAAAGCGAATCGCAGATCTCGCCCTGAATGCCATTCTCGTCCATCATGTCCGCCTGCTTGAACGTCACGTTGGGGATATTGCTGGACATGCTGCGAATGTCCAGCACTTCAATTTCGCGGAAGCTAGCCACGCTGGAGATGAAACCCTCGACGCGGGAGCCGACGTCAACGTGCTTTTGAGGGCTGGCGCGGAAAATCATCTGCGCGACCAGCAAGTCCTGCCAGAAATATTCCGTTTGCGTATCCCCGTTGGGCTTGTACCAGTCGATGAGGCAGGGCTGAAAGCGCATCGAGCCGGAGTAGCCAGCGCGGAATCTCCGGAAGTCGCGAATGTAGCGCGGCACGCCGCAAACGCTCTCCACGAGAGTCTTGGGATTGACTCCGCACCGGCCAAGCATCAATATCCATTTCACCGCAAAGGATTTCAATTTGGCGTTCATGGAGCTATAACCGTCCTTCCCACAATTTTATGAATTGCCTGGCAACGACTTCGTGACCATGGAATCTCGATACATAGCTCCTTCCGGCCTCAGCCAGCGCGGCATAGTCGCCCTTCCGGTTCAGGAGATCCTCCGCTGCAAGCGCCAATTGAGCCGGATCGTCGGGGGCATGGATTGCCGGAGACTGGACGGAGAACGGCATCCATTGCTGGCAGTCTGGAGAATTGCCAGTCAAGACGATCTTCCCCATGGCCATATTCTCCAACGCGCCTACGCCTGGCCCATGGGAATGGACTTGGTCGATGTAGATGTCGCAGGCGCTCATAGTCCGGACATATTCTTCATGCGGGAGGTTCTCCACGATCTCATCCCTTTTCCAGCGCAAAGACAGAGCCCGGGCCGCAGCGTACACGAACATCTGATTGCCCATGCCGCCAGATATCCTTGTGAAGATCATGCCATTCTCCATTCTGCCAAACAACCGCAATCTATCCGCAATTTCATCCCTTGCCCCCTGGCCGCAAGCCTCGCACGAAGCCGATCGCGACGTGCTTGTTCCTTATGCAAAGCTCCAGGATGCCATGTGGGCAAATCCATTTGAAAATCTCGATGATGCGCCTTGAGGATGAGACTTCAAGCCGTTGGACTGGCTCAAGTTTCGAGCAGCATAGCTGGTCAATGCCGCTAGCCTTCTCGCAGCGGAAAGGGCTGTTCCATTCAAAACCTTCAAAAAGCAATGGGCGAGCGGCCTTGTCAATTCGGAGCAAGCCTGCTTCGGCCAAGTCTCTCAAGCGCTCCTGGACTTTGCGGAAATAGGCAAGCTGCGAGTCGGATTTCCTCATATAGACAATGCCCTCGGGCGTAGCTTTGACGAAGTTAACATGCTCGTCGTAGTTGTTCATGTATTCATAAACTGCCGTAGGGAATTCGATGTATCCTTTCGCTGCGACTCGGAACATCTCCGACAGGAAAGCCTCAACGTTGGCTACATGCTCAACGACGTGCGAGCATATAGCATAGTCGAACTCCTTGTCGTTGAAGGGGAATTTCCCGCCGTCGTAATACACGACAGGCTTCACCAGCTTGACGTCGCTGGTTCCGCCAGCCTGCCTGTTTTTCACTGCATCGTCAGGGAACTTCAGATCCAAATATACGTCAGCGCGCCAATGAGGGGTGTTGCCAGGACCGATTTCAAGCACCCGGTCGGCGGCCTTTATTCCCTTGATCCTCTCTGGATAGAACATCGCCGCTCCTCCTGAAATTAATGATGGAAAGCAGGCCATTCAAAACGGGAATACGCATTGTCATCGAGAGTCAGCGGCAATTTGTGCTCGCTACGGTGCTTCCATGCTCGCAACATGCCTTTCAAATCGTTAAGACGCATTTTCATGTTCTCGCTTCCTTTCTTAGGAAACAGCTGGAGACGGCATGTCCTTGGTCCACCAAGGGCTCGACACGGTGAAGATGAAAACGGCTGCGCCGGCCTGTCCAAGCGAAAGGCAGAGCCCCAAATTTACAAGAGTCGCCATGGACGCTCCGGCGAGAACGCAGGCAGAGCCAAGGCATATTATCGAAAAAGACAAGTAGTAGCAGAAAAAGGCTCCAACTCTCTTCGCAGCCAGAAGGTTGTAATAAGGCATCAGTATCAAAGTGGCCAGGAACATTGTCGGGAGCATGGCATAGAACACGTCCACAACAGCTTGATTGAAACGGCTCCCTAGCCATATTTTAATGAAAAGCGGACCTGCCACAGACATTCCTGCGGCAAGGGCGAAGGCCATTGCAAAAGATATCTTCATAGCCTTGCGATTGATGCGTGCGACCATGTCCTCCTTACCGCGTTGGGCAGCAAGGATGGATATTTCCGGAACTAATGCCCCGAAAGCAGAAGCTATAATGCTTTGAGCCGGGGCGCATAGGGCATATGCCAAGTTGAAGCAGCCGACAGCCTCCACACCTGCTGCGCGCCCTATTATGACCTTCAGCAAGGAAAGCGTGCCAGTCCACATCATTGTCCCGGACGCCACCGGAAGGCCAAAGCCGACAAGCTCCTTGAAGCGCGAATATTTGAACAGCGCTCCTGAAAGCAGCGGAACCTTGTTTCGCCTTAGCGCAATGACCTCAAACAGCATTATTGGGAAAATGCCAAGAATTTCGCCTATGAAAACGCCCTTCAGTCCCAGCTTGCCAATGAGCATGAAGGCGAAAATGAAGCCTGAATATGAAATGCCTAAGGAGAAGTAGTTGGAAAGATCAAGCCGCCCTATTCCGGAGAGCGCACCAAGCAGAGGGGCGTTCAGCAACGTGAGGAATGTCAGTATGCAGGCGACCCCGAAAGCTGCGAGGAATGCGTCCTCATTTTCCGCTCCGATACCAAGAAGGTGCGGGAAATTGCATCTAAGGATGTAGACCGCGCACAAGACCGCGCAGGAAACGGCGAAGACAAATGAAACGGCCGTATTGACGAATTCGCCTAGCCCTTCGAAGTCGCCTTCCCCGAACTTCTCAGCCACCATCCGCATGACGCCATTGGATATGCCAAGCATTCCCAAGGCGCTTAGCGAAGGGATGATGCCCAAAAGAGCATACAGCCCGTAGCCGTCATAGTTCATGTAATGCAGATAAACCGGCGACTTGACAAGCCCAAGAACTGCCACCAAGCCTGTGGCTAATGCGCCCGACAGGAAGTTCATCTTCAAGCGGCTGCCGAAAAGCTTGCCAGGCAGCAGGCTTATGAAACGTAGGATTTCCATGTGATGTCCAGGCGTTATTATATACTGCAAGCCAGCCCCTCCTGCGCACGTCAAACGCCAGCAGGAACGGCGAAAACCTGCATCCATGCGGGGCTGCATGCCCACGCAAACGCAAAACTGGCTCGCATCTGCCTTAGGCTAACAATTCCATTAGTATGCCTCGAATAATGGAAAATGCAACCTGACGCACGTCAGAGAGCCAGCCGTTTCATGCAACTGCTGTCGATGTGTCCGTCATCTGCCTTGCATGGGAGAATGCGGACGGACCCCCTGGACTACGGCTGGAAATTGCTTTTCTCCGCAATCCGCAATTCGCTCAAGTTGACGGTTCCGCTACAGCCGAGCGTAAGGCTCCAGCATTCCCCCGGCAAAGCCGCAATCTCAAAAATATATCTGCGCTTTGAGGCAATGCAATCAAAGACTCGTAATTGATACGACTGCACAAAGCGCCCTTCCTTGTCATAGAGATAGGCTGCAAGCGACACCCGTCCAGAGCCATTGGCAGCAGTTTCGAGCATGGCCAGATACTCTTTCCTGGCGGAAAGAGGAGGACTATGGAAAGTGACATAGTCATTGCTTTTCACCTGGAATTCAGGAGCTGGACCGCCCTGCCAGCGAAGAGAGACCGGGCTGGCTTTGGCATCCCAGCCATGCGCGGGATTGACATGCCAATCCTGCGGCAGCTCCCCCTCGGAGCCCGCCCAGAGCCGGATTCCGCGTTCATGCAACGCCTTCAGCTCCGGATCGCCATTGCCGACTTTGCGCGTCAATTGAAAGTCCGGGTTTCTGACTAGGTTGTGAATTGACATCAGATGCTCGAACTGGTCTTCCGGAACGGATGGATGATAAGACGAATCGACACGGTAGAGACGGTGGCGGCTACGATCCTTCTCTCTGACATGCTCATAGACCAAGTCAAAGCGGAAAGGGAAGCTATTTTGCAAAACTGACAGAAAATCAGAATCCTGGCTTTCAATGCTGAAAATATAAACAGCCGGATAAGAAGCTGTCAGCTCCTTTAAATCCGCATCCCGCTGCAGGCGCAGCAGAGACTCCGCCGGAGAGAGGAAGCGCTGGTTTGGCGCCTGGAGCGCAAGAGGACGGATTTCAGCCTTAGGGCTCCATGTCAAGCTGCCGCCGGGCTTGCCAAGGATCAAGACCAGCGGCCTGTCATGTCCATTACGCCCGGCATCCGCCTGCAGCGCCGCTGGAATCTCTTTCAAATATGGCTTAGGCTCCTGGCGCTGGCCAATCTTCAAGAAGGATGTCAAAACGATTATTGCCACGACAATGCACAAGCCGGCCGCAGCCCGCCCGCGGCGCAGCCTCTGCCGCAAGACGCCAGACAATTGCAGCAGCAAATATGTCGCCAGGACAATGCCAGGGATCGCCATCGGCATCATGTAGCGTTTTGAAATGACCACCGGCATCCGCCAAGCAGCCATGAAGAGCAATGCGCCCGCGACAAACCATATCAGCTGGCGCTTCATTCCGAGTTTCTTCCTGTGCAGAAGCAGGCACGCCACACCCAGCAGCGCCAAAACCGCCACCGGAGGGAATGACGAACGGAAGAACCCTTCAAGAAAGATCATTTGAACTGCCTAGCGTAATCCCAGTAGTTTTTCATCTTCTGCGATACTGCCTGCTTTGGATATTGCAAGCCTGCCAAGGCGCAAGCCCCATACAGCAAGCCGATAGCGACGGCAAAAGCAACGGCGGCAGATGTCAATTGCTTGAATGCCGGGAAATTGCGTTTGCAGAGGAATTTGAAGGCCATTGCGGCGATTGAAATCACCATAAGCTCCACACCTTCAACTCTCGTCAGGAAACCCAGGAAGGAGCAAAGCGCCATGGCTCCGCTCCAGATGATGGCCTGCCCTTGAGCTTTTATCAGCCGCACGGCGCACCACATAGTCAACGCAACCCAGAGCAGATACAACGGCTCGCGCATGATTTCCGTGGACAAATCCGATATGGCCGGATTGCACGCCAGCAGCAGCCCGCACAGCAACCCTGCGCGAGGCGAGGAGAAGGCATCGCGCCCCAATCCATAAACGGCGCATACGCATAGCAATGAATACATCAAATTCAGAATGCGCAGCACAGTCTCCGGACTGCCTCCCGAAACTTGGCAGCCGAAGGCTCCAAGCAATGACATCAATGGAGAAAAACTGTATGCGGTCTGCCAATTAGCATCATGGCCAAGTATCGCGACAACCGATTCGACATAGTATTTCTCATCCATCTCATGGCGGTCTTTAAGTTGGAAGCTGGCGCATCGCAGCGACAGCGCCAGCAATAGCAGCAGCAACAGCATCATGCCTGGATTGCGAAGGGCGCAGCCGTCAAGCCATTTCCACACCCCCCCTAGGCGGGCGCTCAAATTGGATGCCGCGCCGCTCAGTATTGTTGGCATAGTCTCCGTGTCCCGTCAAGTAGTTATTTGCGGCAATGGCGAAGGAGGCTCTTGGGTGATTTCCGGAAAAGGCCGGAGAGCGCTACGCAAACCCTGTCCAGCGCCCCCGCGTCCCCCAAAAAAGCCCAAGGAGCCCTGCCGCGAGACGACAGAATAGGCATGGTAGAGAGCCATCGCCGCGCAAGAGAGCTATAATAGTCGGAAGCCCTCTTCATTTCAAACCGGAGGGATGCTTTTTACCGGTGGCTCCTTCTGACGGCAGCGCTTCGCATTTTTTCAGACGCCCTCCCATCCGGAGCCTCCGCAATCTTGCCGTCATTCCATGCTTGCCTTGACACTAGTTCATATCGCCTTGCGGCTTGTCTTGAACAGGCGCCGCGCTATATTAGACAACAATATTCCTAATACGGGGGGGCGGTTGTCATACATTCCATGAATAGAATTTTAGTAGTAGGCGGCGCAGGCTACATTGGGGGATACCTCGTTGATGTCTTGCGGAAGAAAAGCGAATGCGAGGTCACTGTTTTCGACAGCCTTCTCTATGAGTCGCGCTATTTGAAAGATGTCGACTTCATTTTCGGCGACATTCGCGACACCACGCTGCTCAAGAAGACGCTGAAGAGCTTCGACACTGTGATATGGCTTGCGGCTCTAGTCGGCGATGGCGCCTGCCAGGTTGACGTTGAGCTGACGCATGAAGTCAACACCAATTCCGTGAAGTGGCTTGCCGACAATTTCTCTGGGAAGATAGTCTTCACCTCGACATGCTCCATCTATGGGGTCAACCATGAACTCATTTCCGAGGACGCCAAGCCGAATCCGCTCTCGGCCTACGCCTCGTCCAAGCTCGAAGCCGAGCAGTATCTCTTCAACACGCACAAGGACAGCCTGATATTCCGGCTCGGAACGCTTTTCGGCCTCGGAGACACCTATTCGCGCGTCAGGCTCGACCTCGTGCTGAACGTCCTTATACAAAGAGCCTCCGCAGGAAAGCCGCTGGACGTTTTCGGCGGAGACCAATGGCGCCCGCTGCTTCACGTCAAGGACGTCGCCCACGCGGTCGAATACTGCTTGGACGGCAAGGTGTCGGGCCTCTACAACCTGTCCGCCTGCAACATGAGAATAAGGGACATGGCCGAAGCGATCAAGGCCGCAATCCCGAACACGTCCATCCGCTATGAAAGCATCAAGTTTGAGGACATGCGCAACTACCGTGTCAGCACCGAGCGGATTCTCGCGCAGGGATGGAGGCCCAAGTTCTCCATCAACGACGGCATCGCCGAAATGCAAAAGGTCTTCTCTGAAAAGCGCCTTATCAACGAAAACGATCCCGTATACTCCAATGTCGCATATTTGAAGTCCATCTACAACGCAGAGGGGGGCAAATAGCAAATGGCCATGCCGGAAATGATGAAAGGGGGAATCGCTGTCGACGACAGAGGCAGCGTCCGCTTTGTCAACGACTTCAACTTCTCGGGAGTGAAGCGCTTCTACCAAGTTGAAAACCACAGGAGAGGCTTCATCCGCGCCTGGCATTGCCATAGGAAAGAGGGCAAGTACGTATATGTGCCGAAAGGCTCGGCCCTCGTGGGAGCCGCTCCGCTGAAGGACGACAGCACGCTCGACTGCGCGAACGGGAGGAAGTTCGTGATGTCCAGCAGCAGCCCTTCGGCTCTTTTCATACCGCCCAATTACGGCAATGGCTTCATGAGCCTTGAAGAGGGAACCATCCTGATGTTCTTCTCGACTTCGACACTCGAAGAGAGCAAGGGAGACGACATAAGGCTGCCATTCGACGCATGGGACATCTGGCAGGAAGATTTCAGGTAGCTTCACTCGGCAGCAAAGATCGGAGAGACGCCATAATGACTTGCAAGGGAAGAGTTCTTGTCCTCGGCGGAAGCGGAATGCTTGGCAACGCCGTCGGAGCCCATTTCATAAACAGCGGCTGGGACGTCACGGTGTCGTTCAGGAAGTCCGGACAGCATGTGGCATACGGGCCGAAGAGAATTGAGTTCGACGCCCTTAGCTCCAGCCTTGACGACCTGCCAACATCCTTTGACTACCTCATAAACTGCATAGGGATAATAAAGCCGTTCATGGCCGCGGACCCCATCGCGGCCCGCCTGGTGAACGCCGTCTTCCCCTGGAAGCTGGCCGACTGGTGCTCCAAGCATGGCATCAAGATGATTCACATCACAACCGATTGCGTCTTTTCGGGCGCAAAGGGCAAATACGTCGAAAGCGACCTGCACGACGCGTTGGACGACTACGGCAAGTCCAAGTCGCTGGGAGAGCCTGTCGACCGCTGCATGGTGCTGAGAACCAGCATAATCGGCGAGGAGATACACAAGAACGCCAGCCTCATAGCTTGGGCGAAAAACCAGAAGGGAAAGGCCGTGAAAGGCTTCACAAACCACTTCTGGAACGGCGTTACCACCAAGCAGTACGCAAAAGCCTGCGACTCCATCATGTCGGACGGCCTTTGGGAGAAGGGGCTCTTCCACATATTCGCCCCTGAAGCCGTCTCCAAATACGACATGATGGCCTTCTTCAATGAGAAGTTCGATCTCGGCCTCGCCATAGAGCCCTTCGAAGCCAAGCCCGCCTGCGACAGAAGCATGGCGTCGATCAAGCCGCTCTGCGAGAAGCTCCGCGTCCCGACCGTAAAAGAGCAGGTAATGTCCCTTTGAGGATGCAATGATGCCGCGAAAAGTAATGACAATACTGGGGACTCGGCCCGACATCATCAAGCTCAGCGCCGTCATGCAGGAGCTTGACAGGCGCGTAACGCACATATTAGTCCACACCGGCCAGAATTTCGATTACGAGCTGAATGAGATATTCTTCAAGGATCTCGGCCTTCGCAAGCCGGACATCTTCCTCGGAGTCGCCGGCCGCACGCCAGCCGAAACCATCGCCAACGTTATTATGAAGTCCGACGAGGCGATGAAGGCTGAGCGCCCAGACGCCATCCTCATCTACGGCGACACCAATAGCAGCCTCTGCGTAATTCCAGCCAAGCGCCGGAAGATCCCCGTCTTCCACATGGAGGCCGGAAACCGCTGCTTCGACCAACGCGTCCCAGAGGAGCTGAACAGGAAGGTGGTCGACCATCTCAGCGACATCAACATGACCTTGACCGAACATGCCAGGCGCTACCTCATACAGGAAGGCATCAGGCCGGAGACCATCATAAAGACAGGCTCCTCCATGCCTGAGGTCCTCCGCAACTGCAAGGAGCGCATCGACGCCTCAGACGTCCTGGCGCGCCTTGACCTCGCCCCCGGCAGCTTCATCGTCGTCAGCGCCCACCGCGAAGAGAACATCGATTCCGACACCAACTTCGAGGATCTGCTCAATACATTGACAGCCCTGCGCGACAATTACGGGAAGCGTTTGATTGTCTCCACCCATCCCCGCACGAGAAAGAAGCTCGAGGGCGTCAACGCGTCGCTCGGACACGGCATCGATTTCTTGAAGCCCCTCGGCTTCCTCGACTACATCAAACTCCAGATGAATGCGTTCTGCGTCGTCTCCGACAGCGGCACAATCACCGAGGAGGCGGCTATCCTAAAGTTCCCGGCAGTCACCATCAGGCAGGCCCACGAACGCCCTGAAGGCATGGACGAAGGGACGCTTGTCATGTGCGGCCTGAAAAGCGGCAGCGTAATGGAAGCAATAGACGTCGTCACTTCGCAGCTCTCCGACGGCGCTGCTTTCAGAACTGTCCCCGACTACTCGCCGGACAACGTATCCCATAAAGTTGTGCGTATCATTCTCAGCTATATCGACTATGTTAATAGAACAGTCTGGTCGAAATAGCCAGCTTCGGACGGCCTTGCCGGCCCTATGCCATCTCCTGGAGGCGTCCAGAGAGCGGCGGACAGATCTGGAAACGCACGCGTGGGAGGGAGGCTGAATGCATATAGCGCTAATAGTGGACGACTATCTGCCAAGCGCGAAATCGGCGGCGTTGATGATGCACCAGCTGGCGGCTGGAATCGCCGCCGCTGGCCATGAGGCGACGCTGATGACTCCGTCTGCCTCCGTCCCAGGCCTCCTGGATGCGTCCAGAACAGACGGATTCACGCTCCTGCGCTTCCGCTCCGGCCGGGTGAAGAACGTGAACAAGCCTCTCCGCTGCGTAAACGAATCCCTCCTCTCGCTGCGCCTCCTGCATGCCGCAAAAAAACACGACTTCGGCAGAGTCGACCTGATAGCATTCTATTCCCCGAGCATCTTCTGGGGGCCTGCGGTCAAAGCGCTGAAACGGAGGTTCGGATGCGGAGCTTTCCTCATATTGCGCGACATCTTCCCGAAATGGGTGGTGGACCAGAAGATGCTCTCCCCTCTCTCTCCAATATATGCCTACTTCAAGCTCTTTGAGCGCATATCCTACAGCGCCGCAGACGCAATAGGCGTGCAGGCTGCGCCTGACTTCAAATACCTTGAAACGCAAAACTGCTCGCACGCCAGCCTGTCGGTCTTCCCAAACTGGTGCCAGCCGGAGACGCTGCGCCCGAAACATGCGTCCGGCGCCTGGCGCCAGCGACTTGGACTGGGCGGCAAGACAATCTTCTTCTTCGGAGGCAATTTGGGCAAGGCCCAGGACATGGACAACATAGTCCGGCTG
>Ga0265297_10011596_pt1 | contig 10760 bp, 14 predicted proteins | sample Munlanlwell13791_FD_192502 | JGI IMG/M metagenome (GOLD analysis project Ga0265297, IMG submission 192502) | Leachate microbial communities from a municipal landfill in Southern Ontario, Canada - Leachate well 137-91 | ecosystem: Engineered > Solid waste > Landfill > Unclassified | place...
TCAACCAAGTGCTAATTAAGCCTTATGGAGATGCGGCTGGGTGCGGTACCTGGCCGCCCGTAAGGTTACCATCAGGGGAGAATAGAATCGCAAACCTAGGCTTATCACCAGGACCAAGGCTCATTCCAAAGAGGACCGTGACAGTCAAGGTATCTCGGCGCTTCATCATCAAATGTCTGGGAAAGGGATATCTCACCAGGAAAGAACAGGGCCGGATAGTCCGCATGGCCAATAAAGTAGACCGCAATATAAACGCTCTCCTGCATTTACGCTCCATCCTGGAAAAGTGCCGCCTCAAAGTAGACCAGTTTTAATAACGCATATTTTTGTCCTGTTTATCAAATAAATCTTTCCTTTATCAATCCTGTAGTTCCTCGTCGATAAAATCCCTATTTTCCGGTATGCCTTTGTAGAATTATTTGTATCGGCTCCTCTAGGATGCTAACTTTTCGCCCATGAAAGTAGAATTCCAAGCTCTCGTAAAGGAATTGAAATCGAAGGCTTTAGTGAGCCTGGATAAAGGGTTTGAAGTTAAGCTCAGAGGCGAGGATCCCAATATGGGATTACTTGCGTTCGCCCCTGCAGGAACAACCGCGAAGATAACAATCGAGTGGAAAGATGAAACTGACGGAAAAGACGGACCAGGTAATAAGGCGGGAGGGCAGGCCGCTGTTATTCTCAACCCCAGAGGAACTCGACCGCAAGGTAGATGAGTATTTTGATACCGGGGTGAGAGTGCGCGAGGTCATTGTAGGCCCTGCAAATCGCAGGGAAAAGATAGATATGAAGGTCCCGACAATTACGGGATTGTGCTTGTTCTTGGGTTTTTGTAATCGCCAGAGTTTTTATGACTACGAAAAAAGACCCGAGTTTTCTGACAGCATAAAAAGCGCGCGGACCCGGATCGAGATGGAGTACGAGGAGATGTTGCAGACCGGCACACCTACCGGAGCTATTTTTGCTTTAAAGAATTTCGATTGGAAGGATACACCGCTTATAGATAACTCGCGGCATGTGACTTACAACATACTGGCCGAAAAAATTAAGGAGGCCCGTTCAAGGATAAATGGCCTTACAAACCCAACAGGAAACAAATCCTGATTTAGAGCTCATCAACGATATGGCAGTGATGAGTAAAGACCCTTATGAGTTTGTCCTCTATTCTTTTGAATGGGAAAAGGGCGAACTCGAGGGTTTTGATGGCCCAGATGAATGGCAAGCCAATATCTTAAAGCAGATTCGTGATGGCCTTTTGACCATAAACCAGGCAATCAGGATAGCGATAGCCTCTGGTCATGGTCCCGGAAAATCAGCGTTAGTTGCATGGCTTATTCTATGGGCTCTTTCAACCCACGAAGACACAAAGGGTGTCGTTACGGCGAATACCGAAGCTCAGCTAAAAACCAAGACCTGGTCCGAGCTTTCGAAGTGGTACCGGCTTTTTATCGCAAAGCATTGGTTTAATCTTACGGCGACATCGATATATTCCGTTTCTCCCGAGCATGAGCGCACCTGGCGTATCGATATGGTTGCATGGTCCGAGGAGAAGACTGAGGCATTTGCCGGTCTTCACAACCAAGGAAAGAGACTTCTGATCGTATTCGACGAGGCCTCAGCCATCCCAGACAAGATCTGGGAAGTTACCGAAGGCGCGCTCACCGATAAGAATACTCAAATACTCTGGATTGTATGTGGAAATCCTACGCGTAACCAGGGCAGGTTCTTTGAGTGCTTTAACAAGTTTCGTCATCGCTGGATTACTGCACAGATAGATAGCCGCACGGCCAGGATGACGAACAAAGAAGAAATACAGAAACAGATAGACGACTACGGCGAGGACTCTGACTTCTGTCGCGTCCGTGTCCGCGGCGTGTTTCCGAACGTATCTGACCGTCAGTTTATCCCTTCAAGCTATGTCGAATTAGCCAGGAAAGCAAAGGTTTTGGAGTCTCAGTGCGCTTACGCCGCTAAGATTATTTCGGTTGAGCCTGCGTGGACAGGAGGTGATGAAATAGTTATAAGCCTGCGGCAGGGTAATCATTTTAGAATTCTCAATACCTATCGTAAAAATGACGATGATTTTCAGATGGCCGGGTATATTTCGACCTACGAAAATATTGAGCACGCCGACGCCGTATTTATTGACTTCGGATATGGCACGGGTATCTATTCCGCGGGTAAACAACTTGGTAAAAACTGGATACTCGTGCCGTTTGGCGGCGCATCTATGGACGCTGGTTTTGTTAATAAGCGCGGGGAAATGTGGAACTCAATGAAGCAATGGCTCAAGGATGGCGGAAGTATACCCGATGACCCTATTTTATGTGCCCAGATAATCGGGCCTGAATATTACGTTGTCGCGACAGGAAAGAATGCGGGCAAGATAATCCTGGAATCAAAAGAGGACATGAAGACGCGTGGGTTGGAATCACCAAACAGGGCTGATGGACTAGCCTTGACGTTTGCTTTACCTGTGGCACCTAAGAGAATCGGATTGCCGGGGCAAAGTAATCTCGAATTCGCGAATGCAAGCGTCAAGTACGACCCGATGGGGGTGCTGCGTGGTAATCACTAAGAAGGACGAGGACGGCAGGATCATCGCGTACGCGGAGTACCGCATGGTGGACGCGCAGGGAAAGGACGATACGCGCGGAGAGTACATCTGGATAAACGATGTCTGGGTGCACAAGGACTATCGCAGGCGCAACGTCTTCAACGAGATACTGCAGGGGTTCATAGCCAAGCAGGCTATAAGCTACCCCTGGGCGAAATACATTTACTGGAAGCGCGAGAAGCATAACGAGCGAATGTCATTGTACAACCGGACCACGATATTGCGGAGGGCTAAAAATGGGGAAGAAAGAGGAAGAAGAACAGGCTTATGTACCGGAACCAACGCCCACACCGGCACCCGTGCCGTCGGCTGTTCCGTCTGAAACGGCGCCACTGACCGCGGAGAAGAAGCGCAAGAAGGTGGCATCCATGCGCTACGGGCTGCAGAGCACCATGAAGTCGGGCGCGGGCGGAGTAATGGGCACAGGCCCCGACCTGCTGACGCAAGCCGCAACCGGAAGCAAGAACACCCTGGGTGGCTAATATGCCTACGAGCGATGCGCAGATGAACATGAAGCAGGGCGTCAAACGCGAGCCGTTCGAGAAGCGCCTCAACTACATGAAGACCGAGTTCGCGAAATGGGTGCCCGGGCTCACAGAGCTCTCACTCTACCTCAACCCGACCAGGGGTCGCTTCAACAGCGGCATCCCGAACTCGGGCGCCAAGATAGACCACACGACCGTGATAGATAGCCACGCGCGCCGCAGGATCCGCGACCTAGCCAGCGGCATGATATCTGGCAGCACGTCGCCTTCGCGGCCGTGGTTCAAGCTCGGACTGCCGGACAAGGACCTGGAGCAGTACAAGCCTGTCCGCGAGTACCTCGACGAATGCGCCCGGCGCATGCACGCGACCCTGGCCGACAGCAACGCCTACGAGTCCCTGCACGTGGCATACGAGGAGATAGCCACCTTTGGCACGTCCTCCATGTTCATCCTCGAGGACTACCGCGACACGATACGCTTCCGCAATTTTACGGCAGGGGAGTATTTCCTGTCCATCGGGCCTGACGGCAGGGTAAATGGCATAGGCAGGCAGTTTTGGGCGCAGGTAGGGGCGCTTGTGAGCGAATTCGGCATAGATAACGTGTCCCCGTCCATCAAGTCCGCGTACGAGACAAACAGCACCCAGGGGTGGATAAAGGTCAACCACCTGATAGAGGTCAACGACACGCGAATCCCCGGGTTCTTGGATTTCAGGAACATGCCCTACCGCTCGGTCTACTGGGAGGAGGGGTCCTCGACAGATACCTTCCTGCGCCGCAGCGGGTTTGAGGAGTTCCCTTGCGTGGCGCCCAGGTGGTCTACGACAAGCGCGACGGACATATACGGCTACGCCCCGGGATGGGATGTCCTCGGCGACGACAAGATGCTCCAGACCATGCAGATACAGAAACTGATGGCGCTCGACAAGGCAATCAACCCGCCTATGCAGGCGGACTCCTCCGTCCAGGGCTCGGTCAACACGCTGCCCGGGGGAGTGACAAGGTTCTCCGCGCTCCTGCCGAACGCGGGGCTCAAGCCTGCGTACCAGATAGCGCCCGACATAAACGCGATGCGCGAGGACATCCTCGAGGTCAAGAAGGCGCTGGACGACTCGTTCTTCAACGACCTGTTCAGGATGATGATCGAGATGGAGCGCAGCAACGTGACCGCGACCGAGATAGCCGAGAAGCAGTCCGAAAAGCTGAACATGCTCTCGCCGGTCATAGCCAAGCTCAATAACGAGCAGAACAACCCCATGATAGACCGCGTGTTCAACATCATGAACCGCAACGGGCAGCTCCCGGAGCTCTCGGAGGAACTCGAGGAGCTTATCGGTGGCATGCCCATGAAGGTCACCTACGTCTCCATCTTCGCCCAGGCGCAGAAGATGATAGGCATAACCGCCATAGAGCAGAACCTCGGGTTCGGACTCAACATAGCCGGCAAGACCGGGGACGCGTCGGTCCTCGACAACTACGACCTGGACGAGACGATCAGGATATACGCGGACAGCATAGGCGTCCCGGCCAAGACCATGAACGACGTGATCATAGTCACCCAGAAGCGCAAGGAGCGCGCGGAGGCCGCGGCGAAGCAGGCGCAGGCGGATGCCATGACCCAGATGATCGAAGGCGCGGCCAAGGGCGCAAAGGCGGCCAAGGACCTCGGCACGACCCCCGTAGGCGCGAACAGCGCCCTTGACGCAACGATGGCCGGGATAACAGGAGCGCAACCCTGATGGGTAACAAGCCGATATTCATGACCTCGGACGTCGCAAAGGCGGCCAAGATCAAGAAGGACGAAGAATACCAGAAGGCGCGGGACCTCTCGGACATGCAGAAGCTGCTCAAGCTCCCGGAGTTCCGCAGGTTCCTCTGGAGGGTATGGGAGAAGACGGGGCTGACCCGGAACCCATTCTCGACTAACGCCCTGGAAATGGGAAGGGCCTGCGGCATCCAGGCGGTCGGCCAGGAGATACTCGCCGACGTCAACGACGCAGACATATACGCATTCGCGCAGATACAGCGCGACCACATCTCCGAGCGAAAATCAAAAGAAGCCGCGGAGAAAAAAGAGGAGGAGAAACAAGATGGCTGATACACCCGGAGCAGTGACGCCCCCGGCAGAAGGATCGCCCGAGGCGGTAGCGGCCGCGAAGGCAGCAGAAACGGCGGCTGCGGCGGCAAAGAATCCTAACGCGGACCCCAGCAATATCCTGGACGACGCGGCAAAGGAGTCAAGGGCGGCAGAGGAAGCCGAGAACAAGCGGCTGCTCGAGACGCCTGACGATAAACTCGAGGAGGCCGACAAACCCAAGAAGGCGGCCCTTATCGAGAAGAATAAGGCAGCGGAAGCTGCGAAGGGCGCACCCGAGAAGTACGAGGACTTCAAGGTACCGGAGGGCTTCACCCTCGACAAAGCACTCGTCGAGAAGGCCGCCCCGGTATTCAAGGAGCTCGACCTCTCGCAGGAAAAGGCGCAGAAGCTTGTCGATTTTTACTCCGGAATGCGCGCAGCAGAAGCGACGGCGCAGGCGGAGGCCTTCAAGGGATTCGTCGAAGGCCTCAAGCAGGAAACTATCAAGACACTCGGCGCGAACTACAAGGAAGAACTTGCGTTCGCCGCAAAGAGCCGTGATAGGTTCTTCTCGCCGGCAACCGTAGAGAAGCTCAACGCGTCCGGACTATCAAACGACAAGGACCTGATAGCTGACGTCATAAAGCTAGGCAGGTCGATAAGCGAGGACCACGTGCCGGGAGGACCCGCGGCATCTGGAGGGCAGAAGACGCCGGGAGAGGTGCTATACCCGACGAGCAAGCAGTAAACGTAACCTAAACAAGGGAGGATTAAAACATGGCAGTTCTCGGAGCAACAAGCCTGTCGCTACTCGACGTAGCGAGGCGAATCGACCCGAACGGCAAGGCCGCGGCGATCGCCGAAGTAATGAACCACTACAACGAGATATACGACGATATCCCGTTCGTAGAAGGCAACCTGCCGACAGGGCATAAGTCCACCCTGCGCGCCTCGTTGCCCACGCCTACCTGGCGCTTACTCAACCAGGGCGTCGTGCGTGTCAAGACCACAACGAACCAGATCGAAACGACCTGCGGTATGATGGAGAACTATTCCTATATCGACAAGGATCTGGCCATGCTGAACGGCAACACCCAGGCGTTCAGGATGCAGGAAGACAAGGGAATCATCGAGGGCATGTCCCAGTCGCTGGCGTCATCGCTCGTTTACGGCGACACGGACGTGAACCCGGAGCGCTTCGTCGGACTCGCCCCGAGGTATTACACCCTCGCAGGCTCCGCGACATCGGGCCAGATCATAAACGGCGGAGGCGCGGCAAACCTCACGTCGATATGGCTGGTCGGATGGGATACCGACAAGGTCTTCGGTATCTACCCGAAGGGCAGCCAGGCCGGCCTGCAGCAGCAGGACCTGGGCGAGCAGATGGTCTACGACTCGACTGGTAACCCGTACCAGGCGCTCGTGGCGCACTACCAGCACAAGGTCGGGCTTGTCGTAGCCGACTGGCGCTATGTCGTGCGTATCTGCAACATCGACACGACCGCGCTCTTGACCGCCGGCGACGTGGCGGACACCTCGGCCAACATCATCAAGATGATGAGCATGGCCCTGGACATGACGCCTCCGTCCGGCGCGGCAAGGTTCGCGTTCTACTGCAATAACACCGTCAAGATGATGCTGCGCGTCAAGATGATGAGCCGCTCGAACACGTGGATCACGCTTGACAACCTGCAGGGCGCAGGCGGCATCACCAGGCCGACCCTCTCGTTCATGGGCGTACCGATACGCCGCATAGACGAGATCACCAACGCGGAGACGGCGATAGCGTAAACGCAGCACCCGATAACTAAAGGAGAGACGATAACATGATAACGGATGCGTTTTTACTGTTCGATGACAACCACCTGATCCTCGATACCGGCGCGTCGACCTCGCACGTCGACACGCTGGCCGCCGGCAACGCCTTAACGCCCGGCGCGAGGGCAGTCGCCAAGATATCCACGGCATACGTGGATGCGGGCGGCGGCACGATAATCACCACGCTCCAGACCTGCGCGGAGGATACCTTCGCAGCGCCCACAACGCTGTTGACGGGCCCGACGATAACCATAGCCGCAGGCGCGGCAACGGCGGCAGGCGCAGTAGGCGTGACCCTGTTGGACGCGGTAATACCGGCAGGCGTACTTCGGTACGTCCGGTTCTACCATACGTTCAGCGCGGCGATGGACTCCGGCGGCATCGACTCCAGGATAGTCCTGGACTCCGACCACCCGCTGGATAAGGGCCTCTAAAAAAATAGGGCGAACGGGTGGGGGCGCGTAGCCCCTGCCCCGGAACCCTAAAAGGAGATGAGATGAAATACAGGAACATGATCACAGCAATACTCATCGTGGCCCTGATATTCGCTTTCGCTACAGCGAACGCGACCGTCTATAACTGGGGGGAAGGGGACCTTTTCCGCGCACTGAAGGCGGTATTCGGGACCACCTCCGACGGGCATAACCACGATGGGACGAACTCGCGGTTGCTCGGCACGACTGCCTCTAACCCGACTTTTGCCACGAATGTCGTGGCGGCGGGGCACAAGGCAGGCGTTACAACGAGTGTGTCAACGGCGTCAGGCATAGACAGCGCCGCGCTCGCCTACGGAGTAATCCAGTTCTCCGCGGGCACGACCAAGACGATCGACATCGATGCCGGCGTACCCGGCCAGATGATTACGCTTAAGGCCGCCGATGCCGGCGTCAACGTAACCATCAACCCGAGCCTGTACGCTATCCCGAACACGGCGCACACAGGGTGGGCGACGATCCAGATAGCGTCACCCGGGACAGGGTATTTGGGCATGGACAAGTACATCACCCTCCTCTGGCTTGACGACACGACAGGATGGGTAATCGCCAGCAACAACGGATGCACGGTAACATACTAAAAGGAGAACGGGGGGGCCCTCACCGGCTCCCCCAGCCCTTATGGCGAAAAAAGCGGACAAGATAGAATGCAACAGGTGCGGAAAGTGCTGCCTCGCGGGAGAGGGCAACCTATTCCACTGGTGCGAATACCTGTTCTTTACGCGCCTTGGCACCCCGACCTGCATGATATACGATAAGCGCCTCGGAAAGCAGATAACGGGCGGCACCTGCATATCCAGGAAAGACACAAAGTACGATTACCCGGGATGCCCGTTTAACACAGGAAAACCCATGCACCCATTCTGGGAGGGCAAGAATTGAAGAAGGCCATAGCGTACGTGGTCGCGGCGATTGTCTCGGTGTTCGTAATGACGCCGCCAGTGAACATCAACGTGACCTGCCAGGTCAACAGCATGCTCTGGCTTTGGAGCGTCGGTCTGGCCGGGCTCTTGGCGTTCTACTACATCCACACGGACGCTCCCTGGCCGGCAAAACTCCTCGTCCTCTGGGCTTTCGTGGGATCCTTTCTGTCGGCCGCGCCTTACTGGTCGTTCATGATGACGATACCGACTGTGGCCGCGGCGTACTTTTACCTGCTCTGCCGGAAGATGAGGGTGGAGGATTATACCATTGTCCAGAAGGCGGTGCAGTCGGCTTTCCTGCTCATCTGTGCGTTCATGACCGTGCAGCTACTGGGGCATGACACGCTCTTCAACTTCAACCGGCCCGAGCCGATGGTAATAGGCATTGTCGGAAATAAAATGATAAGCGCGACTTTGATTGCTTGTCTTGCTCCTTTTTTAATTCTGAACAATAAACTCAATATCATACCTCTATGCCTTATAGCATGGATAACAGGTTCTATTGGGATGATGGCGGCGCTTGCGGCTGGCATAACAATTTATTCCATATTAAAGGTTAGGGGATGGAGGAAAAAGACTTTGGTTATTATAGTGATGATGATAGTGGCATTATTTATAGTTACCGCCGAGTTTCAGCATATAAAAGGCCAGTGGATGGCAGGACGCGGGCCGATATGGAAAAAGACGATTCAACTTGCTAATCAAAGGCCGATACAAGGTCGAGGGATTTCCAGCTATCAATTAGTTTTTCCGGCGCTATCCCATGACCTGACGATGCTCGGCACATATCCCAAGTCTGAATATTGGGAAATAGAAACCCTAACGGGGAATCAAACGCCAGCATTACAAGCGCATAACGATTATTTACAGATATATTTCGAGATGGGCCTTATCGGTGTGGCGTTATTTGGAGCTTTCATATTTCATCTGATAAGACTATTTAAGACGCGGACAGATAAGGCAATAACTATTTTTACGGGACTCGTGATTTTAGGAACACTTATGATAACACATTTCCCGATGAGGCTTTTTCATGTAGTGCCTGCTATTTTATGTTTTTTGGCTTTCTATGAAAATACGATGCGGAAGGAGAATGATGTTTACGATGCTCAGACTCATTCTTAAACAATTTAAGATTTTCTATACGGTTATCTGCGCGATTACCGTTTATATGATGGACAACTTCCTCGGGGCGAAGATAACGTCCGAGATATTTCTCCATTACCAGACGGTGCTCAAAAATATATCCTTTTGCGTGAGCGAAGGGATGATTAGGAGCAAGAATACGAATATACCCCTTGGCAGTTTTTTCTTTGCCACCTTTCCATGCAAAATGTTTTTCGCCAGACATATCAGGTCGTTTAATTCCCTTATTCCACGGGGCTACTCCTTCGCAGAATTTATTGCCCTTCATATCCGGTCTTTTTTTACCAAGCCAATATCTATTTGGGCCACTAATCCTATTGGCCACCATTTTTCGTTTTGCTTCGTCGGTTTGTTTAAGCCCTATATGAGCAATCCCAGTACATTTCGAGGAACAGTATTTTGCCGAGGCATATCTATGTTGAAATTCTTTCTTGCAAATTTTACATATTGCCTTACGAAGTTTTCTCATGTTAGCTCCTTTTTAAGGAGTATAACACATTTTGACTGGAATAGCAATAGGAGTTTATACGTTGCTTAACTTAAAGGAGGCTTAAATGCCTGGACCCTCGCAAGTATCTATAATCAACGGCGGACTCGAAAAGATAGCGCAGTCGCCGATCGTGGCCCTGACCGATACCACTCCGGCCTCCCTTGCCGCCGCGCGTGCCTGGGACCCGGCGTTGCGCGCATCCCTGCGCGAGGGGAAGCCGGGGTTCGCCACCGCGATAGTCGCCCTCGCCCTGCACGATACGTACACGCCCCTGCACTGGGATTACGCGTACAAGTACCCGGCGAACTGCCTGAACATGCTCCTGGTCTACAACTCTGGGGAGACGGATCCTGCGCGCGGGCAGAACTTCCGCGAATTATACGACCCGGACACGAATGAGAGGGTAATCGTTACGAACGTCTATCAGGCGTACGGGGAATATATATACCTGGTGTCAGACACGACGCTTTTCGACCCCAGCTTCGTCAAGGTGTTGGAGTACCGTCTCGCCGCGGACCTGGCCATGCCCCTCGTAGCAGACCAGGACCTGGCCAAGAAGATGAACGAGAACTTCAGGGTGGCGGCAAGCGAATGCAACAGGTACGACGCGGGCGAGCAGCAGGCGCCGGCGAAGCAGACGAGCACGTTCGTAACATCGAGAGGATAAATGGCACCCATAATCCATAGCATAAAGCCGTCGTTCGCGGGGGGAGA
>Ga0265297_10011598_pt1 | contig 10759 bp, 14 predicted proteins | sample Munlanlwell13791_FD_192502 | JGI IMG/M metagenome (GOLD analysis project Ga0265297, IMG submission 192502) | Leachate microbial communities from a municipal landfill in Southern Ontario, Canada - Leachate well 137-91 | ecosystem: Engineered > Solid waste > Landfill > Unclassified | place...
GTCAACCTAAAACTAATTATTTCCAAATGAATCAAAAATAGTTAAAAGACTTAAAAGTAAACCTAAAGAAGAAAAATATAAATATACACGAGTTCCAGATACATTCATATTTTTACGTCTAAAAATAATAACTATGTCAAAAACAATAAAATAACAAATTGAAGAAATATAAAATCCAAAAATAAATGTTTTAATACTTATAAGATAATATAATTCAAAATAAATTGAACAACACATTAAAACATTAAAAATTGAATGAATGATAGTGAATCTTTTGTTCATCATATTTACATCTTATAATATATAACATAGAATTGTCAATATATTAGATTTTTCAATTTTATTAAATTGGTTTTTTTCAATATTTTAAAATAGTTATTTATAATAATGGAATTTTATACTAAAATAGCGAAATATGGTAATTATAATCTTATTGCAAATGAACTGATCTCAAATACAATTAATAAATATGGCGCTTTTTCTCCAATGGAAATAGATTTTTTAATGACAATATTAAAAAAAAATGATGTTGTTATTGAATTAGGTTCGCATATTGGATCACACACAATTCCAATAGCAAAAAAAATAGAGAATGGTATGTTAATAGCATTTGAACCACAACGTTTAGTTTTTCAAGTATTATGTTCAAATTTAATTTTGAATAATTTGAAAAATGTTTATACATATAATTATGGAATAGGAAAATCAAATATAGATTTATGCACAGAAACATGTGAATCAGATACAGGTGGATTATCATTAACAACATTGAAAGAAACAAATAAACTAGAAAATATGATTAAAGTTCGTAAAATTTCAGAATTTCCAGAAATAAATAATTTACAACGTCTTGATTTGTTATTTATGGATGTTGAAAGAATGGAATTTGACGTTTTAAGTGAATTTGATTGTTTAATCAAAAAATTTTTACCAAATATTTTTGTAGAAATTTATATAGACACATTTGTTTGTGTTAGAGATTTATTAAAAAAATATGGTTATAAAGTTTATCAATTTATTCCTAATAATTCACAATATGAACCAGATGTAAAAACATTATTATTTGATATGCCTATGTTATTTGCAACTCATCCAACAAAAAATTATATAAATTCAATTGGATTAATAGATGTATCTGATGCTGATAATCTTGATTGTTCATCTATTATGCTTTATACAAAATAAATTTTATTAAATAAAATTAATGTATAATACTATAATCATTATCTGAGTCTACATCATGAAATAATGTGTTACAAAAAATGTGATTACAATGATAGTTTATAACAGCGATAATTGAAAAACAAAATAAACATAACCATGAAATAATTTGAACAATAGTATAAAAAATATATTTACCATCATTATCATTGATTTTAACACCACTATTTGATAAATCAAAATATGTCATAATACTTAATACTAATCCAATAAATGAACATGCTGAAAATATATAAACAAATTTTCGTTGTTTTCTTTTATTAAATGATAAAACAATAATATTGAAAATAACAAAATAACCAATTGAAATAAAACATAATCCATAACCATATGTTTTAATTTTTGATAAATAACTTATTCCTATCAAAAATGAAAAAATTATAATAACATTAAATGTTATAAGTATAATTGGTCTAATCATTATAATTAAAATTTAATAATGAAAAATGTTGTTTATTATTTATTATTCAATTTTTATTTTTGATTAAAATTTATGCGTTTTTTATATTATTAATTTTTAATTATAAATAATAATGAGTAGTGAAGAAATATGTGATGCATTAATATGGACAACAGATTCTTTTTCATCAGGAAAAAAAACACAATATTTACTATTTTTTTATATAAAAATAAACGATGAATATTATTATCATACAATTTTTGATGAGAATGGTAGTGATTTTATAGGAGCATGCTCAAAAATAGAACATGAAAAAATGATTAGTGAAAGTGAAAAGTTTTTACATTTGACTGAAAGTGAATTTGTTTCAAAATTTGAATCAACACCAGAGATATATAATTCTACTATAGCATTTGCAAAAAAACAAATAGAGAGAACAAGAAAAGATTTTGAAGATGATACTAAGGATATGAAAAAATATTTATTAAAAAATTATGTTATTTCGTATTTAAATAGAAAATTGGAAGAAAAAATGGAAGAAACTACTAAACTTTCTATCGAAATATTAAAACTTAATGAAGAAACAAAAGAAAAGACAAAAATAGAAATTGACCAAGAAAAAATGTTTACAAAACTGAAAGAAGGACTGGCATCACATAAACTGGATGGTAAATTTATTAATTTAGATAATGAAAATAGTAAAGAGGTTATTATTAAAGAAAACAATATTGAAAATAAAAATACACTTTATGATGAAGAAAATGAAGATAGTGAAAAATCACCAAATGATGATGAAAAAAATATGAAAAATCCATTTGATTTAATTGAAGAAAATATGAAAAATCCATTTGATTTAATTGAAGAAAATATGAAAAATCCATTTGAATTAAGTGAAGAAAATACGAAGAATATGAAAAATCCATTTGAAATAAATGGACTTAATGAAGAAAATAAACTAGAAATAAGAAAAATATTTTTTAATTTTATAAAAGAAATAAATAATATAATAATAAAACTTGAAAATAATGAAATTGATGAAGATACATTTAAAAAAATGAGTAGTGAAATAAAAAAAAAATTAATTGCTGAATCAATGGAAAATAAATCAATACAAAAATACATTAATAGTTCTCCATATGGAGAATATATAAATTCATACCTACATTTATATTATAATAAATTATAAATTTTAATGTTAAATTTATAATTTTTACAACAAATTTAAACTTTCACGAAAATTTTCCAATGAAATTCTCTTCAACAAATGTTCTTCATCATTACTACGTCCATAAAGATATCCAATAATCCACAACTTAAATCGTAAATGATAATTAATATCACAATGAAACATATTAATTCTGTGTAAAATACGAAACATTCGAAAATATTTTTCTAAATCATCTTCATAATAAACATCAGATGGTAAATGATAATAATTTGTTAAATCAGAATGAAACTTTCGAAATTGTTCAAAATCCATAGCATATGTATATATATTATAGACATTGCTAACATTTTATTAATTCAATTTTTTTAAATTAAATTAATAAATAATTTTTAAAATGTCTTTGTTAGTGTATCGTATTCTTCACCTAACAAACTGAATCCAAGTTGTCTTTTTTCATTAACATAATATCTTAAAGTTTTTCCATCTGAATCTGTTGTAGTTATGTCAAATAATCCTAAACTAATACAAAAACCAATAGTTTGACATGTATGAATAAAATTACATCTATAACATTCAATATCAAAAATATCTTGTTGTTCTTTTAAAGCATTACAAAACAATAAAATCAAATAATTTTGTGTTTTTATTTTCTTTGTTTCATAGTCTTTAATCGTATTTGTTGGAATAGTTAATCCAAATTTCATAAATCGATAAATTAAACTAGGAAAATTAAATTGAATTGCATCTCTCAAATAATTAAACTCTCCATACATACCAATATTTGGAGTAGCAAAATTAAAATGATGTTTTTCTAGATAATTAACAAAAAGATTTAACTCATTTTCACATAATACACAATAAAATCTGTTAACACTAAAAACATCATCTAAAATTGTCATTTTATCTTCATCCACATAATTAATTATGATTTCTGGATCAAAAAAGTTCATTAAAATGTGAAACAAATTAGTATTCTCAATACTAATTCTAGTTATTCTATGCTTGAAAAATAAATGTAGAAATTCAATATCATTTGATTGGATCCATCCTTTTTCTTTCATATAATTCAAAACATAAACAGGAATAAGACTTAAACCAGACAAATAGTATGACAAAGATTTCTTTCCTACATGTAATCCACAAGAACAAATAACATCTTCAAATGAATGATAAAATGAATAATTGCTGAAAAAGATATCTAAATTAGTCTTAATTTCTTCAAAATCTTGTGTATCTTTTTCAATCTCAAATGGACCTCCATTAATTATACACTTATCACTATACTCATCATAATGATTAATATAGATATTTATAGCATGTTGTTTGATCATTTCAATCATCTTATTCAGTTGTTCCATTTTGACAATTTATAAATCAATAAATAGATTATCTAAGCTATTTATTAATTCAATTTTTTTAAATTAAATTAATAATTTTTAAAATGTCTTTGTTAGTGTATCATATTCTTCACCTAACAGTATGAAACCGCATGGTCTATTTTCATTAACATAATCTCTTAAAGTTTTTCCATCTGAATCCTTTGTAGTTATATCAAATAATCCTAAACTAATACAAAAACTAATAGTTTGGCATGTATGAATAAAATTACATTTATGACATTCAATATCAGTATAATGGTTTTCTTCTAAAGCATTACAAAACAATAAAATCAAATAATTTTGTGTTTCATTATCTGTAATCTTAACCGTTGGAATAGTTAATCCAAATTTCATAAATCGATAAATTAAACTAGGAAAATCAAATTGAATTGCGAATCTCAAATAATTAAATTCTCCGTCTCTACCAGTATTTGGAGTAGCAAAATTAAAATGATTTTTTTCTAGATAATTAACAAAAAAATTTAATTGATTTTCACATAATACACAATAATATTGATTAACATTAAATACATTATCCAAAATTGTCATTCCATCTTTATCCACATAATTAATTATGATTTCTGGATCAAAAAAGTTCGTTAGAATATGAAACAAATTAGTATTCTCAATACTAATTCTAGTTATTCTATGCTTGAAAAATAAATGTAGAAATTCAATATCATTTGATTGAATCCATCCTTTTTCTTTCATATAATTCAAAATATAAACAGGAATAAGTCTCAATGCAGATAAATAGTTCAACAAAGATTCTTCTTCAAACCAAGAATATTTATTATTTCCAAATGAATAATTTAATGAATAATTACTGAAAAAGATATCTAAATTAGTCTTAATTTCCTCAAAATCTTGTGTATCTTTTTCAATCTCGAATGGACCTCCATTAATTATACACTTATCACTATACTCATCATAATGATTAATATAGATATTTATAGCATGTTGTTTGATCAGTTTAATCAACTTATTCAGTTGTTCCATTTTGACAATTATCATCAATTAATAAATAGATTATCTAAGCTATTTATTAATTCAATTTTTTTTTTTAAATTAATTCCATAAAATTGTTTCTCTTGTAGAAGCATTTTTTGTTGTTTTATTACATTTATTACATTTATAAAAAATATCTCCACTTTCATCATCTGGTTCTATAACTTCGTTGTAATATTGCCATGATTTACAATGTTCACAAAAAAATTCATTTGTAATAGTTTGTGTTTTATGACATTGTTGGCATATTGTTGTATGCGTTGTCACATTAAATTGAGTTAAAAAATGTTTACAATTTCCTGATAACATTTTTATTACAATTAAAATATATTTTTTTATTATGAAATTTACGTATGAATGGCTATTTAGTAAAAGTTGATCTTTTAGAATAACTTTTTATTTTGCAATGCAAAATAAAAAGTTGAAAAACCAAAATAAAAGGAAAAATATTTATTATATTATTAGTGAATCATGGAAGAAATAAATGAAGAAAATTTAATCAGTTATTTATTAAATGAAAATAATAAGTTTGTTACAAAAATTTTTATCAATGATATATTTAAAAAACTAAAAATAGATTATAAAATAAAAAATCTTAAACTTTTTCAAGAAGGATTAATTCATGAAACATATAATAAACAATCTATAGAAAAAAAGAAAAGTAAATTACTAAAAATATTATCTGGAAAAGAATATAAAAAATGTATAAATGAAGATGTTTTACCATTACAGGAAAAATGTTATGAACGATTAGAATTTTTAGGAGATTCAGTTATTCATTTGATTATAGCAGATTATTTATTTGAACGTTATGAAGAAGATCAGGGATTTATGACAACATTGCGTTCAAAATTAGTTAATGCTAAAATTTTAGCTGTATTATCAAAAAAAATAGGATTAAATAAATATGTTATGATAGGAAGACATATGGAACAAGATAATGATAGAGAAATAAAAACACATTTGTTAGAAGATATTATGGAAGCATTTATTGGCGCATTGTTTGAAGATTCAAATAAAAATTACGAAATTTGTAAAACTTTTTTCATAACATTAATAGAACAAGAAGTTGATTTTGCAAGATTAATTAATGAAGAAAAAAATTATAAAGATATTTTATTAAGATATTTTCATAAAATGAAATGGAATCCACCTAGATATAAAATGATAGAACAAATCGGTGAAGAAAAAAAAATTTTTAAAATGTGTGTCATCAATAATGACGATGAAATAATAGGAACAGGGTGCGGAACAACAAAAAAAAATGGAGAACAATATGCTTCAAAAATGGCATTAATAAAATATCATGTATTAGATGACATTTGTGAAATTGATGAAGAAATTTTGGAAGAATAATTATAAATTATTCTTTTAATAAATTTTAATAAAATAAATGAGTTAAAAACATTTTACTAAAACAATGTAATGCAATAAAATGATACATAATGGACAGTTTTATTTAACACAAAATTATTACAATTTATCAGATCCAAATTTTAGGTATAAAACAGACATTCCAAAATTTACTACAGAAATAAGAAAAGGAACAAAACAAACATTTTTTTTAAATTCTAACAAATTTGCTAAGTCTATAGGAATAGCAGAAAATATAATGATAAAAATGATTGGAGCTGAATTATCATGTCAAAGTAAAATAGATAAAGTTAATAAATGTGGAGTTTTTAGATGTGAATGTAATAACAAAATTATTTTAGAAATAATAGAAAATATAATAGTTAAATATTTATTATGTGATAAATGTGATACACCAGAAATCATATTAGGTATAAAACATAATCGATTAACACAAAATTGTAAAGCATGTGGAATGTATGATTATGTAAAGAAAGAGTATGAAAATAAAAAAAATTATAAAATTTTATATGAAAGTATTAAAAATACAATTTTAAAATAGTTTTTATTATATTTTCAAGAATATAATAAAAATAATAAACATTTATTTCTAATTATTGCGAAATCAATAAACTTAATTTATTTAAAAAAATTTATTTTTATGGATATGGATCATAAACAACTTCATCAATTGAATAAGTTGGAATTTCAAATGGTCTGGAACTCCAAACATCATCAGATGTAAACATTTCTTCATCTTCATGTAATACATCAACAGTATAATGAAATTTTTCATTAAATGACATTTTATGTCTAACAATATATAAAAGTGATTTATTAACATTTATAATAAGTCTATCAATAACTGATGAAGATGAATATTTGACGAATCTTATATAAATAAATTCATCTGTTGATAATTTTCCTATTAAACTATAAATATGTAAAGGTTCAAATAGTTCATTTTTAATACAATATTTATCAAAAACTAAAACGGTAACTATATCTTTGAATCCAATATGTAGATAAGACGGAACATTAGTTGTTACTGACTCACTTGGAAGATGACAATAAGAATTAATCCACTCTTGAAATGTTTTGTTTTCAAAATAACACCATCGTAAATTAAAATAATCTTCAATAACAGATTTTATATCAAGTGGTTTATATCTTAATATATGTTTCGCTAAATTTATTTCATCAAATCTTAATGGCACATGTGACAATTTTGTATATTCAGCAAATGATCCATTTGCTAAATGTTTACATGTATTAGAATTAGGCATTTTTTTCGTCCTATCCGTTTCATCCATTCTATCCATTATATCCATTAAATACATTCTATCCATTCTTTCCATTTTCTCACTATTGATAATAATAACCTATCTAAATAATTTGTTTTTTCAATTTTTTATTTTTCAGAATAAAAAATTATTCTGAAAAATAAATTGTTAAATAATTAATTTTATTATTATGTGATAATAAAATTAATTTATTCAAATGCTAAATCATCATCGCCATTGTATTCTTCTTCTGGAATTGTTCCACCAACACCAGATAAAATTTTTTGTCTGGCATAATCATTTATTCCATACGTTACAATTTTTTCAATAGAATCAGAAACAACAATTCTAATAATAAAATAACTACCGGAAGTATCATTCAAAAATTCTACAAAAATAAAAGAATAGTCAACTTGTCCAATAATAAAATATCTATCATCATATGAATCTGTAATAACATGACAACACCAAAAAATTTTAGATATATCACATAAATCAAAACTATTAACATCGATTTTATAACAGTTATTGTTATTCTCATCATAATATTCATTTATAATAAATTCAGGAAGTCCATTTGTTAAAACATCCAAAATCAAATCAAACCATCTTTTAATTTTATCATTAATTGTATATTCTTCATCATATACATCATTCTCTTTAAGAAAATCATCGATTTTAAATTTTTCAATAAGATATTCTTTCCCTTTAGGAAGTCTCACCATTTCTTTAATCATTTCGATACAATTAGAAACATCGCCATCACCATCCATTATTGATTCTATTATTATATATTATTAGGATTATCTAATATTTGTTTATTTCAATTTTTTTTAATCTAATAAGTTAAAAACTATAATATTTATGTAAATATTAAATCATCATTATATTTTTATTCTTCTAAATTTGTTTCATCATCACCATTTAAAATTTTTTGTCTAACGTAATCATGTATTCCATATGTTATAATTTTTTCAATAGAATCAGAAAAAGCAATTCTAATAATAAAATTACTATTGGAAGTATTATTCGAAATTTCTACAAAAATAAAAAAACAGTCAATTTCTCCAATAATATAATATCTTTCATCATTTTGATTTATAACATCACGATAACACCAAAAAATTTTAGATATATTACATAAATCAAAATTATTAACATCAAATTTATAACGATTACATCCATCGTGATATCCAGTGTGATGTCCATCGTAATATCCATCGTAATATTCACCTATGATAAATTCAGGAGCTCTTTCTGATGAAACTTTCAAAATTAAATCAAACCATCTTTTAATCTTTTCATTTATTGTATACTCTTCGTTGTATTCATCATGCTCTTTAAGAAAATCATCAATTTTAAATTTTTCAATAATATATTCTTTCCCTTTAGGAAATTCCATCATTCTTTTAACAAGTTCAATACAATTAGAAACATCATTCTTCCAATCAGCATAATAACTTTCCATTGTTGAATTCACTGTTATATATTATTAGAATCATCTAATATTTGTTTATTTCAATTTTTTATAAGAATAATAAATGAGATTTTTTGTTCTTATAAAAATTAATCCATATATTATAATTAAACATTATTGAAATCATAAAATTTTTATTAGCATAACTATAAAAAACTTAATTTATTAAATTTTTTATAGAATCAAAAACCATCATCGTCAACATATTCATAATCAAAAGCATCGTCATCATAATCATAACCAAAAGCATCTCTACGCTTTTTTTGATTCATTTTTTTGGCATAACTACGAAGAGTTTTACCACTTATTCCATATGATACAAATTCTTTAATAGAATCAGAAATAATAATTTTAATTGTATTTCTTCCTGAACTACATACAATTCTAACAAAAATAAGAGCATGTTTTATTTCTCCAATAATATAATATATTTTCCCGTATACTTCATGTTGAGAAGAATCACAATAGCAAAAAAAAATTTTAGATATATCACACAAATCAAAATTATTAGCATCAATTTTAAAACAATTATTATTGTTTACTTTATAACATTTCGTATTATTTACATCGTAATATTCATGAATAAAAAATTCTGGAAGACCATTTGTTGAAACATTCATGATTAACTCAAACCATTTTTTAATCATTTCATTATATGTGTAATATATATCATATGCATTATTATCATAAAGATAATCTTCAATATTAAGTCTATCAATCATAAATCGTTTTCCTTTAGGATGTCTCATCATTTCTTTAATCATATCAAAACAATAGGAATCATCGCTATCCATTATTGAGTTCATTATATTATTATTTTGGAATTGACAAATATTTGTTTATTTCAATTTTTTCAGAAATCTAATAATAAATTATTAGATTTTTTAATATTATGTAAAAATATAAAGGAATGAATGAATATATTGATTTAAAAACTAATGGGAAATTATTTCCGACATGGATATTAGCAAATTTTAAAGAATATAAATTACCAGAAATTATTCGTTCTGGTGATCCTTGCCATGAAAAATATGAACATAAATTTCGTGAGTATCAATTATTTGTTTCTAAATATTTAAGTTTAAAAAGTCCATATCATAATATATTACTTTATCATGGTTTAGGTTCAGGAAAAACACCAACAGCAATTAATATCTATAATGTATTATACAATGAATATAAAGGATGGAATGTTTTTATTTTAATAAAAGCAGGTTTACAAACATCTCCGTGGTATATTATGTTAAGAAGATGGTTAACTATGGATAATTATGATGATAGATATAAAAATATATTTTTTATTCATTATGATTCTCCATTTGCTGATAAAGAATTCATGGAAACAATAAAAAAATCAGATAGTTCCAAAAAATCATTATATATTATTGATGAAGTTCATAATTTTATTCGTAATGTTTATTCAAACATTAATTCACAACATGGACGAAGAGCTCAAGTTATATATGATTA
>Ga0265297_10011599_pt1 | contig 10759 bp, 8 predicted proteins | sample Munlanlwell13791_FD_192502 | JGI IMG/M metagenome (GOLD analysis project Ga0265297, IMG submission 192502) | Leachate microbial communities from a municipal landfill in Southern Ontario, Canada - Leachate well 137-91 | ecosystem: Engineered > Solid waste > Landfill > Unclassified | place...
AGCAGGCGGTCTCCCGCGATCCGAAGGGGAACCCCGTCGCGCTGGTCGTGGACGGGAGTGAGAAGGTCGCCCAGCGGAAGATCGCGGTCGAGCGGGCGGTCGGCGATCGGTGGCTGGTCAGTGAGGGACTACAGTCGGGAGACCGCCTGATCGTCGAGGGAGTTCAAAAAGTACGCCCCGGCGCTTCCGTGAAGGTGGTTCCATTTGCCGCCGGTCGGCAGACGGGCCCCGCCGCCGTCGCGCCGGTCCCGCCGGCCGCAAAAACGAAGTAGCCGGAGGCCGCCGATGCTCTCGAAATTCTTCCTGGATCGTCCCGTCTTTGCCTGGGTCATCGCCATCGTCATCATGCTGGTGGGCTGCCTTGCCATCTATGGCCTGCCCATTTCGCAGTATCCGCCGATCGCCCCCCCCTCCATCTACATCCAGGCGTTCTTGCCCGGCGCCTCGGCCGAGACGGTGGAGAACAGCGTCACGCAGATCATCGAGCAGAAGATGACCGGGCTGGACCAGATGCTCTACCTGTCCTCCACCTCCGATTCGGCCGGGGGCGCCCGCCTCGAGTTGACCTTCGCTCCGGGGACCGATCCGGACCTGGCCTGGTCCAAGGTGCAGAACAAGTTGCAGCTCGCCATGGCCAGCCTGCCCGAGACGGTCCAGCGGCAGGGGGTCACGGTCGGCAAGGCCACCCGGAACTTCCTGATCATGGTGGGCCTGATCTCGGAAGACGGGAGCATGGACGGGAACGACCTCCGCGACTATGCCCAGTCCAACCTGGAGAAGGTGCTGGCGCGGGTGCCCGGCGTGGGGGAGGTGGAAAACTTCGGCTCCCAGTATGCCATGCGCATCTGGCTGAACACCGACCGGCTCGCCGACTATCGGCTGACGATCGACGACGTGCTCGCGGCGCTCAAGACCTACAACGTGGAGGTCTCGGCCGGCCAGTTCGGCGGGACCCCCGCCGTGCCCGGGCAGCGCCTGAACGCCTCCATCGTCGTCCAGAGCATGCTGAAGACCCCGGAGGAGTTCGCCGCCGTTCCCGTGCGCATGAACCCGGACGGCTCCGTCGTCCGGATCAAGGACGTGGGGCGGGCCGAGCTGGGGACCGACACCTACGACATCGAGGCCTTCTACAGCGGCAAGCCGGCCGCCGGCATGGGCATCCGGATGGCGGCGGGCGCCAATGCCCTGGACACCGCCGATGCGGTCAAGGCCAAGATGACGGAGCTCTCCCGCTACTTCCCCGCCGGCGTGAAGGTCGTCTACCCCTACGACACCACCCCCTTCGTCCGGGTGGCCATCGCCGAGGTGGTGAAGACCCTCCTCGAGGCGGTCCTCCTGGTCTTCCTGATCATGTGGCTCTTCATGGGCAATCTCCGGGCCACCCTGATCCCGACCATCGCCGTGCCGGTGGTGCTCCTCGGCACCTTCGGGACGCTCTCCTTCTTCGGCTACTCCATCAACATGCTGACCATGTTCGCCATGGTGCTCTCCATCGGTCTGCTGGTGGATGATGCCATCGTGGTGGTGGAGAACGTGGAACGGATCATGAGCGAGGAGGGCCTCCCGCCCAGGGAGGCCACGGCCAAATCCATGGAGCAGATCACCAGCGCCCTCGTCGGCATCGGGCTGGTGCTCTCGGCGGTGTTCGGGCCGATGGCCTTCTTCGGCGGCTCGACCGGCATCATCTACCGGCAGTTCTCCGTGACCATCATCTCCTCCATGCTCCTGTCCGTCGTCGTGGCCCTCATCTTGACCCCCGTGCTCTGCGCCACGCTCCTCAAGCCGGTGCCGGCGGGGCACGAGCCGGCGGAAAATGCCATCTGGTTCCTGCGTCCGTTCTTCCGCTGGTTCGACCGGCTCTTCTTCCGGCTCCGCGATCGATACGTCCGGACCGTCGAGCGCTCGTTCTCCCGGCGGCTGTGGTATTTTGCCGTCTACATCCTGATCGCGGCCGCGGTGGGGACGCTCTTCTCCCGCCTGCCCACGTCCTACATCCCGGATGAGGACCAGGGGATCCTGCTGGCGCAGATCATGCTGCCCACGGGGTCCACGCTGGAACAGACCAAGAAGATCGCGGCCGACGTCGAGCGCCACTTCCAGGAGCATGAGAAAGAGGCCGTGGAATCCACCATGACGATCTCCGGGATCGGCTTCGCCGGGCGGGCCCAGACCAACGGCCTGGTCTTCATCCGGCTCCGGGACTGGCACCTCCGCAATCGAGAAGAGCTGAAGGTGAAAGCCATCGCGGGCCGGGCCATGCGGGCGTTTTCGCAGTTCCGCAACTCCCTGGTCTTCGCCTTCCCGCCGCCGGCGGTGGTCGAGCTGGGGACCGCCACCGGCTTCGACTTCCAGCTCCTGGACCGCGGGGGCCTGGGCCACCAGAAGCTGATGGAGGCCCGGAATCAGCTCCTCGGCCTGGCGGCAAGGGACCCGCGCCTGACCAAGGTCCGGCCCAACGGCATGGAGGATGTGCCGGAATATCGGCTGGACGTGGACTGGGAGCGGGCCGGCGCCCTGGGCGTGCCCATCACCTCCATTCACAGCACGGTCACGGCGGCCTTCGGCAGCAGCTACGTGAACAACTTCATCCAGGGGGGCCGGGTGAAACGGGTGTTCCTGCAGGCGGACGCCCCCCACCGCATGCTGCCCAAGGACATCGAGAAGCTTCACGTCCGGAACACGTCCGGCAAGATGGTTCCCTTCTCCGCCTTTGCCACGGCCCACTGGTCGTCCGGCGCCCCCCGGCTCGAGCGCTTCAACGGCTTCCCGTCCATGAACATCCAGGGGGAGCCGGCGCCCGGGAAGAGCTCGGGCGAGGCGATGGGGGCGATGGAAGAGGTCGCCGGGAAGCTGCCCCAGGGGATCGGCTACGAGTGGACCGGGCTCTCCTACCAGGAGCGGATGGGAAGCTCGCAAGCGCCCCTGCTCTACGCCTTCTCCGTCATCGTCATCTTCCTCTGCGTGGCGGCCCTGTACGAGAGCTGGCCGATTCCCGTCACCAACATGCTGATGCTGCCGCTCGGACTGCTCGGCGCGGCGGGGGCCACCTGGCTGCGCGGGCTGCACAACGACGTCTATTTCCAGATCGGGCTGCTCACCACGCTCGGGCTGACGACCAAGAACGCCATCCTGATCATCCAGTTCGCCCAGGAGCGGATGGCGCGCGGCGAGGGACTGGTCGAGGCGATCCTGGGGGCGGTCCGGGTGCGGTTCCGGCCGGTCATCATGACCTCGCTGGCGTTCTTCTTCGGCGTCCTGCCGCTGGCCATCGCCTCCGGGGCGGGGGCCGGCGCCATGAATGCCATCGGCACCGCCGTGACCGGGGGGATGCTCTCCGCCACGCTCATCGACCTCTTCTACATCCCGCTGTTCTTCGTGCTCGTCTCCCGCCTGTTCAGGGTGAAGCCGGCCGTTCCCCCGCCGCCGTCCGAGACCGATCGGCTGGCGGCGGCGGAGGTCTGACCCTGGCGGGCGCGACGGAGGAGAGCCGACAGGGCGCGGCGTGGAGTCGGCTATCGCCTCGAGGGAGGCGGCGGAGGGTTGCGGGGGGCGACGGCGAAGAGGAGCGACGGGGCGATGACGGCGAGCAGCGCGGCGGCGCAGAGGGCGTAGGTGTAGCTGCCGGTCAGGTCGTGGATGTACCCCGCCCCCCAGGCCCCCAGGGCGGAGCCCAGGGAGTTTCCGACCTGCAGCGTCCCGAAGATCGTCGAGAAGTGGGTCCCCCCGAAGAGATCCCGCACGACCGACGGCGCGAGGGGGGCGATGACGGCGTAGCCGATTCCCATCAGCAGCCCGTAGACATACGGAAGGATCGACGTCGGAAAGCGCCCCGCCAGGAACAGCACCCCCACGGCGAGCAGCATCGTGGCGAAGGCCAGTCCGTAGGCGAGCTCCCGGCCCGCCCGATCGGAAAGAATCCCCCAGCCCACCTTGCCCGCGATGCTGGTCACGCCGATGACCCCTCCCACCGAGGCGGCGATCAGCGGCGTCACCCCGTGGTCGACGAGGAAGGCCACCTGGTGCACGAGGAGCATCTGCGTCACGCTGTTGCCCGCCAGGAACACCCCCAGCACCCCCCAGAAGCGCCAGCTTCTCGCCGCCGTCGCCAGCCTCCAGACCGGTCGATCCGGCAGCGGGCCGGCCGCGCCGGATGGGGAGGCGGCCCGGACGGCGAAGGCGGGGGGATCCTCCGTGATCCAGAGCGTCACCGGCACGATCCAGAGGGCGACCAGGATCCCCAGGATCCGGAACGTCCAGCGGAGCCCCACCTGCTCGATCAGGAGCTGGCTCGCGGGCAAGAGGCACGCCATGCCGACGCCGATGCCGGCCGAGGCGATGCCGAGCGCGGTCCCCACCCGCGAGGGAAACCAGCCGCTCACCAGGACCACGGAGGGGACGAAGCCGCTGGCGCCGATGCCGATGGCCACGGCCCCGCCGAAGCTCAGATACAGGTGCCAGGGCTCGGTGATCTCCGCCCCCAGCAGGAGACCGACCGCCAGCAGACTGCCGCCGGCGATGATGACCCGCCGGGGGCCGTAGCGGCCGCAGGCCCAGCCGACCAGGGGACTGGTCCCGCCCTGGAGCAGAGCGGCCGTGGAGAAGGCGCCGGCCACCAGGGAGCGGCTCCAGCCGAAGTCCCGCAGGAAGGCGACCAGGAAGACGGCATAGCAGTACCAGACCCCGTAGGTGAGACCCATGGTGACGGAGATCGTGGCAACGGCGGTCCATCCGCGGCGGGCGTCCCGGCTCAGGGGCATCGTGGGATCCACGGGCAAGGGGTCAGGGTGTGGCGAAACCAGGGGCCATGATGCCGTGGCGGGAAGCGTCTGTCGAGCCCGAAGATGGGGTTGGTTCGAAATGATGACAGGGGGGTCCGACCGAAGCGCTGGGGTGGGATGAACGGGGAAACACTACCAGTAGAGTCCGAGTGTGTTTTTCCTTCCAGAAAATCCCACAACTATTCAAAAAATCTAAAACAATTCAGTTGACAAGGACTCTCCGGCGGGTATATTTTCCGGCCCATGGTGGGATAAAGTGGGATGAGATGGGGTACTGTCCCACCAAAGACCACAAAGGGGATTGCGCAAGCCATGTTTCGGGGACAGTTCGAGCACGCGATCGACGAGAAGGGGCGTCTCAGCATCCCGGCCAAACTCCGGGAGGCGCTTCGAGAGGAGAAGACCCTCGTCCTGACCAGCTCGGACGGCTACCTCACCGCCTACCCCCTGACCGAATGGCGCCTGCTCGAGGATCGCATCCGGGCCAATCCTCGCCTCAAGCGGGATCTGCGCGACTATCTGCGGCTCGTCTACTCCTCGGCGGAGGATGTGGCCATCGACGGGCAGGGGCGCATCCTGATTCCGCAGGCGCTGCGGCAGCGGGCCGGCATCACCCGCGACGTGATCATCATCGGCGTCATGGATCAGATCGAGATCTGGGACAGGGCCCGCTGGGAGACGAAGGTCACCGCGGCCCCTTCCGCCGAGGAGTTGACGGCGAAGCTGGGCGAGCTCGGCATCTAGGGGCGAGCCCGGCGGGAGGGCTGGGGCCGGCATGGCACGAGGGGGAACGATGCAGAGCGCCGAGCGCGAAAAAAACGATCGCGGCCTGCTGCCGGTCGAGAGGAAGGCGGACCCGCGGCCGGATCCGGATCCTGCCCGCCCGGTGCAGATGCGGCTGTTCCCGGTCGTCGTCGACCCGCGGCCGGATGCGGACCGGCTCCGCCGGATCGCCTATCTCTAGCGCGCGAAGGAGGAGAGGCATGCACGTCCGTTGGTCGGCCAGGCACGGTGTGGCCGTGATCGATCCGGTCGGGGAGCTGGGGATTCGCACCATGGTCGAGTTGAAGCAGGCCGTCGGGAGCCTCCTGTCCGACGGCTGCCGGACGGTGATCGTGGATTGCCGCGGCGTCGCCGAGCTCGAAGCCATGAGCCTGGGGGTCCTGCTGGAGCGGCTGTGCCGGGCCCGCGAGGTCGGCGGGACGCTCGCGCTGGCCGGACTGCACCCGGATCTGCTGGCCCGCCTCGACACGCTGCGGCTCCTGGCGCTCTTTCCGACCTACGACTCGGTCCCGGCGGCCCTGCAGGGGCTGGTGGGCTCGCCCACGGAGGTCGCGGCGGCCCTGGCGGCCTGAGGAGGCGCGGCCGGTCCCCGGCCGCCGGGAAGCTATGCAGCCTGTCCATGTCCCGGTGATGACGGCGGAGGTTCTCGAGTTCCTCCAGCCCCGCTCCGGGGGGAGGTACCTGGACGCCACGGTTGGCCTCGCCGGCCACGCCGCGGCCATCCTGGAGGCAAGCGGTCCCGCGGGGAGTCTCCTGGGGATCGATCGAGATCCCGAGGCCCTGCGGGCGGCGGGCGAGCGGCTGGCCGGTTTCGGCTCCCGCGCGCGGCTGCTGCACGGCAGGCACGAGGCGCTGCAGGAGCTCGTGGACCCCGCGGAGCGCTTCGATGGGATCCTGTTCGACCTGGGGGTCTCCGCCCTCCAGCTCGAGACGGCGGAACGCGGATTTTCCTTCGCCACGGAGGGGCCGCTGGACATGCGGATGGATCCGACCTGCGGACCGACGGCGGCAGACCTGGTGGGTCGCTTGCCGGAGGAGGAGCTGGCGGACCTGATCTTCCGCTGGGGTGAGGAGCGGTGGTCCCGTCGCATCGCCCGGGTCATCGTGCAGGTCCGGGGCGCGGCTCCCATCGCCACCACCGCGGAGCTGGCCTCCGTGGTGGCCCGGGCCATCCCGCGGGGGAAGTGGCCGCGCCAGATCCACCCGGCCACGCGGACCTTCCAGGCCCTCCGGATCGCCGTGAACGAGGAGTTGACCGGCCTGGCCGACACCCTGACGGCGGCGGCCGGACGGCTCCTCCCCGGGGGGCGACTGGCGGCGATCGGCTTCCATTCCCTGGAGGACCGGATCGTGAAGCATACCTGGCGCGCGCTGGCGGCGGCCGGGCCGTTCCGGATCCTGACGCGGCGGCCGATCGTGGCGGGCCTCGACGAACTGGCGAACAATCCGCGGGCGCGTAGCGCCAAGCTGCGCGTCCTGGAATCCATGGGGGAGGCGCTCTGAGATGCCGCAGGCCATCGAGATTGCCGGGGCCAGGATCCGGGAGCTGCCGCGGCCGGCGGCGCGCCGCAGCGGCTGGGAGTGGCTGGAGTCCCTCGCGACCGTGGTGCTCTGTGTCCTGATCCTGGCGGGAGTCCTCTTCTACGTCTGGCAGCACACCCGCGTGCTGCGCGAGAGCTACGCCATCGAGCGGCTGCACGAGCAGCACGCCAGGCTGGTGCAGGAGAACAAGTCCTTGCGGCTCGAGATCGGGCACCTGCGCTCGCTCCGGCGGGTGGAGGAGATCGCGCGGACCCGGCTGGGCATGGTGACCCCCGCGCCGGGACAGGTCCTGGTGATCCCGGATACCCGCATCCAGTAGCCCCGCCGCCGAGACGAGGCGGGGCGGACGAAAGCGGCCCCGGCTCCGTGGAAGGCACAGGTACCGTGTTGTGATTCTCGCTGCAGCACCGGGGGAGGTCAGCGGCTGATGAGGACGCGCATCCTCTGCATCTTCCTCCTCCTGTTCGTGGGCCTCGGCAGCATTGCCACCAAGCTCTTCATCGTCCAGGTCCACCAGCGGGACCGCCTGGTCGAGCGCGCCAACCGGCAGTACCAGCGCTTCGTGCCCATCGTCTCGCGCCGCGGGACCGTGTTCGATCGGGCGGGGCGCGAGCTGGCGGTCAGCCTGCGCGTCAACTCGGTCTTCGCGCAGCCGGCCGGCGTCCCGGAGCCCGCCGCGGCCGCGCGGGCGCTGGCGCCGATCCTGGAGCAGCCGGCCCGGGAGATCCAGGCCCGCCTCGCCGCCGACAAGCCCTTCGTCTGGCTGCGGCGGCAGCTCGCCCCGGCCCCGGCCGCGGCGATCAGGGAGCTGAACCTCAAGGGCATCGGCCTCACCCCGGAGAGCCGCCGCTTCTACCCGCGCGATGAGCTGGCCTCCCACGTCCTCGGCTTCGTCGGGCTGGACGAGCGGGGGCTGGAAGGGATCGAGCACCAGTACGACGACCTGCTGGGCGGCAAGCCGCAGTTCATCGAGGCGCAGCAGGACGCGCTGGGACGGCTCATCGCCCGCCAGGCGGAGCCGGAGCCGCGCACCCCGATCTTCGATCTGTACCTGACCCTGGACGAGGTCATCCAGTACACGGCGGAGCGCGAGCTCGCGCGCGCGGTGGAGCGCTCGCGGGCCAAGGGCGGCACGGTCATCGTGATGAATCCCGCCACCGGCGAGATCCTGGCCCTGGCCAGCCAGCCCAGCTTCGACCCCAACGGGTTCCGCGCCGCCCCCGGCGCGTCGCGGCGGAACCGGGCCGTCACCGATTTCTTCGAGCCCGGCTCGATCTTCAAGGTGATCCTGGCCGCCGGCGCCGTCGAGGAGGGGGTGGTCCGGCCGACCGACCGCTTCCACGGGGAGGGGGGCGCCATCGAGGTGGGGGGGGTCACCATCCGCGACCACGAGAAGTACGGCTGGATGACGGTCCGCGAGATCCTGGCCCATTCCAGCAACGTCGGGTCGATCAAGATCGGGCAGAAGCTGGGGAAGAGCCTCTACTACCACTACATCAGCGGCTTCGGATTCGGCACGCTCTCGGGGGTGGATCTGCCGGGCGAGACGCCGGGAATCATCCGGCGTCCGAAGGGCTGGTCGGCCCTGTCCTTGCCGGTCCTGTCCCTGGGGCAGGAGATCTCGGTGACCCCGATCCAGTTCGCCACGGCCTTCTCCGCGGTGGCGAACGGCGGGGTGCTGATGCGGCCGCACGTGGTGAAGGCGCTCCGCAGCCAGGACGGCGGCGTGGAGCGCGTGGTGGAGCCGGTGGCGGTCCGCCGGGTCATCTCGGCCGAGACCGCCCGGACGGTCCTGGAGATGCTGACCGCGGTGGTCGAGGAGGGCACGGGCAAGGACGCCGGCCTGCCGGAGCACCGCGTGGCGGGGAAGACGGGGACGGCCCAGAAGGTCGATCCGATCACGGGCCGCTACTCCCACCGCCGGGTGGTCGCCTCGTTCGTGGGGGCCGTGCCGGCGGAGGCGCCCCGAGCGGTGATCCTGGTGACCATCGACGATCCGGAGACCCACCGCTGGGGGGCGGCGATCGCGGCGCCGACGTTCCGGGAGATTGCCCGGGACGTGGTGCAGTACCTGAAAGTGCCCCCGTCGCCGTCGCAGAACCTCCGGGTGGTGCGGGCGGGGCTGGTGCGGTGACGGATCGGTCGGCCGGTCGATCCGCGAATCGGCTGGAGGCGGGAGCGGACACGTCGGGGAGAGGCGAGGGCGGTGGAGGATGCGGCTGGATGAGGTGATCGACGAGGTGGCGGGGGCCGAGCTGCTGGGCAGGGGGTCGGTCCGGATCGCGGCCGTGGAGCACGATTCCCGGCGCGTCGGGGCCGGCGCGCTCTTCGCCTGCATCCGAGGGTTCCGCCAGGACGGCCACGCCTTCATCGCCGACGCGGCGGCGCGGGGCGCCGCCGCCGTGATGGTGGAGCGGGATCGGGCCGATGTCGCGATCCCCCCGAGCCTCGCGGCGGTCCGGGTCCCGGATGGCCGTGTCGCCCTGGCCGCCGCCGCCGCCCGCTTCCACGGCCATCCCAGCCGGCAGTTCCGCCTGATCGGCGTGACCGGGACCAACGGGAAGACCACCACCGCCACCCTGGTGGAGACGATCCTCGCCGCCGCGGGGCGCCGGACCGGGCTGCTGGGCACGATCGAGTACCGGTGCGGCGAGGCGACCTTCCCCGGCGAGCGGACCACCCCCGAGTCGAGCGACCTCCAGCAGCTCTTCCGGCGGATGCGGGAGCTCGGGGCCTGGGCCGCGGCCATGGAGGTCTCCTCGCACGCCCTGACGCTGCACCGGGTGGAGGGCTGCGAGTTCGACGTGGGGATCTTCACCAACCTCACCCAGGACCACCTGGACTTCCACGGGAGCCTGGAGGCCTACGCCGAGGCCAAGGCGGCCCTCTTCCGCGGGCTGGGGCGGGGTCGGACGAAGCGCGGCGAGGCGGCCGCGGTGATCAACGCCGACGATCCCTGGAGCGGGCTCATGGTCCGGGACACGGCCGCCCGGGTCCTCACCTTCGGCCTGGAGGCCGCCGCGGACATCCGGCCGCGTGCGATGACGCTGAACCTCGCCGGCGTGCGGGCGGCGGCCGCCACCCCGTGGGGAGATCTCGAGATCGCCTCGCCCCTGGTGGGCCGTCACAACCTGAGCAACATCCTGGCGGCCGCCGGGGCCTGCCTGCACCTTGGCCTGGACCCGGTGGCGGTGAGCGCCGGGATCGCCGCGCTCTCGGCGGTCCCGGGCCGCTTCGAGAAGGTGGAGGCGGGACAGCCCTTCGGGGTGGTGGTGGATTACGCGCACACGCCGGATGCCCTCGAGCGGGTCCTCCGATTCGGCCGCGAGTTCGCGGAACGCCGCCTGATCGCCGTCTTCGGCTGCGGCGGGGACCGGGACCGCGGGAAGCGGCCGCTGATGGGGGCCTCTGCGGTCCGGCTCGCGAACCTCGCCATCTTCACCTCCGACAATCCGCGCGGCGAGGAGCCGTCGGCCATCCTGCGCCAGATCGAGGCGGGGGCGGCGGGAGGCGGAGGAGAGTTCCGCACGGTGGTCGATCGGCGCGAGGCCATCCTCGCCGCGCTTCGCGAGGCCGGGCCGGGCGACCTGGTGATCATTGCCGGCAAGGGCCACGAGACCACCCAGACTCTCGGCGACCGGACGATTCCCTTCGAC
>Ga0265297_10011600_pt1 | contig 10758 bp, 7 predicted proteins | sample Munlanlwell13791_FD_192502 | JGI IMG/M metagenome (GOLD analysis project Ga0265297, IMG submission 192502) | Leachate microbial communities from a municipal landfill in Southern Ontario, Canada - Leachate well 137-91 | ecosystem: Engineered > Solid waste > Landfill > Unclassified | place...
TGGACGAAGAACAGATCAAGAAGTATATTCAGCATCAAGGCCAAGAAGACAGCGGACAAGCGAAGCTTGAGTTATAAAAAATACCGAGTCCGTAAGGGCTCGGTAGTTTATTATCAATTTCTTAAATTTTAAAGAGGTAATTCTAAAACGGCATTGTCATTAAGGAGGTAGGCCTTTTTATTCTTTTCATCAATAATTATATCTTTCAGGTTGGTTAATTGATCGGACTGATATTGTTTTTTAGCTTTTCCATCTTTACTAAAGACGGCTAGACGCTTATTACTTGGGTCAATGATATAGATATCATTTAAGACTTTAATGATCGTCGGATTGGATAATTTTGGCTCGAGAGGGTCAATGGCGAATTTCTGTTCAGAGCCGTTATAGAACTTCTTGACCTCGCCTGATGATTTGAGAAAATAAACGGTACCAACAATTTCTTTGGCGCCGACATTATCAATGGTAAAGGAATTAATATCGGAAGTATCTAAAGCGCTCTTAATTCGAGGTTCGGCTACTGGATATTCATTATTAGTCAGGACATAACGATATAGTTGATTTTTGGCTTTATCGAGGGCGTATAATTTATCGTTATAATTATAGAGCCCAATTAAGTTTTGACCATCGACAACTTTCATCTTATTGATAGATAACTTCTCGTCTTGCGGGTTTAATACTATAATCTGGCCTTCATCTAAGTAGTAGACTAACCCACTCTTGCTCAGAGTCGGATATTTTAATTGAGTTTTAATTTCACCGGAGTTAATAACTGAGCCAACATTATCCTTGGTGTTAAAGCGATAGATAGTTTTTTTGTCATTATCCGAAGCGTAGATTTTGTCATTAACTAAAACAATATTCTCTATCTTTAAATCAGGACCAATAGTGGAGAAGTCGGTAATAGTTTTTAATTGCTCCACTTTAGTAATATGTTGGACTTGAGACATTTGACTCTCAAACTTGGCAATGAGTTCATTATAACCCTCAATTTCAGCTTTATTTTTTTCAGGAATTTGGTCAAGATAGCTTTTTAGTTCTGCCAGTATTTCTTTGGCTGATTTTTCGTCATTATAGAGAAGATAGGAATCAACTTGGTTTTCTTTTTGCCTAATTGTTTCTCCATAGGTTATACTTTCCTTTAATTGTTCTTTTTTCTTAGTAATGGTTTTCTGAAATATTAGGTTAGCCAAGAAAGCCAATAAGGCAATTATTAGTATAATTAACATTATTTTCTTTATCTTTGGGTTAGTCTTCGGTGTTTTAGCCGAGAGAGCTGTTTTGTCTAAAGCCGTAGCTTGAATATTGGCCGGTGAGCTTTGAGATTTGAAGATTGTTTTAAATATCTTTTGGATGGGTTTTAAGGGACTAATTCTCTTAAGCATTTGGAGGCAAAATCCAGATATCTTTTGGGCACTGACAATATTAGCCGGGGTCAGAATTTGCTCAGTATTTTCTTCGGTAGTGGTTAGACTGGAAATTTTGGAGTCAGAAATAATTCTAGCCGTTTCTATCTGACGATATTCTGACATGTTTTCCGGCTCCTCATGGTTGGAATTATTTTTGATAATTATTCCTAAGAATGGAATAAAGGAATTAATTTTAAAAAGAGTATTTTTTATCTGTTCGGCGGCTCCCAGGGGAGCTAACTTGGTGATAATTTCAATCAATTCCTGATTAAATAGATATTCAGATAGAGCCTCGTTGGTAAAAATAAAATAGGATTTGGTTGGCATTTCTCCAGAGATGATTGAAGAAAATAATTTTTTGAAATTAAGGTTTTCTCCACCTAGATCCTTAGTGTCTTCACTCTTCTCAACGTTAATCATCTTATATTTATTGTCGGCGTCCTCTCTATATAGTAGCAGGGCTTGGTTGGTGCCGATATTAGAGAAGTGAAGTTCGTTACCGAAGATAATGCCAATAGTGGCATTAATGCTTTTGGGGGAAAGGGTGATCTTTTCTTTAGAAAGGAAGTCAATTAGATTTTTGTTGGTTTTAACCAGCACAGTTTCAAAGATGTTTTCAATTTTCAAAGATTCAATCTTTTCACGGAGTATCAATTTTTCATTTTGGTAGTAGTTTTCATTGATGTCGGAAATAACAAAATTAATGATTTTGTTAGCATCATTTTTTTTGGCCTCAACTTCAATTAGGATAAATAGTTTACCAGCTAATTGTTCTCGGTCGGTTTCTGGTTCAGCAATGAAAATTTTAGCCACTCCATTGGCCTTTTTTTCGGTGTTGATAGTGATGGGAGCAATTTTTGTGTACATAGTTTGTCGGCTTGTATTTTTGGCTAATATGATATAATATTATACTATAAAACTATAAAATAAGGAAATATTATAAAATTATGATTGAAGCTTTTTTCGGCTCCAAAACTCGGGTTAAAATTCTTAGGCAATTTTTATTAAATGCCGAAGAAAAATATTATTTGCGCCAATTGGCGCGTGATTTAAGCCTGCAAGTTAATTCAGTCAGACGAGAGTTAAAACATCTTGAGGCTTGTGGCCTATTAGTTTCGGCTGATTATCATCATAGCATACTTTTGGATTCAAAGTCTAATAATGCTGGGGATAAATTACCGGCTAAGATTTCTAAGTCAGATAAAAAATATTATGAAGTCAATAAAGACTTTATTTTGTTCTCGGAAATTAGAGCCCTAGTCCTTAAAGCTCAAACTATGGTTGGTCAGAATTTTCTCAATGAGTTGCAGGAAATCTGCCGACCTAAATTACTAATTCTGACTGGTATTTTTGTGGCCGAGAATGATTTCCCAACTGATTTATTGTTAGTTGCTAATGTTCCTAAAATTAAACTCCTTGGTTTGATTAAAAAGTTGGAGGCTGACTTGGGAAGAGAGATAAATTATACAGTAATGGATGAAAATGAATTTAAATTCCGCAAAGAGATTGTTGATGTCTTTTTAAGTCAGATTTTAGAGTCGAAAAAGATCATTTTAATTAATGAGTGGGAACTAGTTCTTCCTGAAAAAAATAATTCATCTCAATTACAATAACTTATACTTATGACTCATTATTTGCGCTATTTTATTTTAATCGTTTCTGGGACTCTATTACTCTTTGTGCTTTTAAATTTTTCCTCGGCCATGAGTTTGACCAAGGTTTATTCTACCAGTATCTCAGCTAAATCTGATTTACAGAAGTCTTTAGAATCTTTGAAAAATAATGATTTTGCCACTGCTATTATTTATTCTAGCTCAGCTGAAGATAATTTAGCTTCGGCTCTTAGTCGTCTGGAGGAATTAGAGGATAATTTTTGGGTTAAGCGTTTTGATTCTTTGGGCCAACAGATTAAGGGCTTAGAATATTTGATCAAGACAGCCGAAGTTTTAGCTCGCTCTTTATCGTCAGGCACTGTTATTTTGGAAAAAGTTGATGCTGTCTTTAAATCTCGGCCCGGAATTAGCTTTTCTGATTTAAAGCCTGAAGATAAAAGAGAGGTGTTAAAATTAATTTATGAGTCAGTTCCGGATTTAAATGGGGTCAAGGCTAATTTGGATTTAGCTTTAATGGATTTGAAAAAGGTTGATAATTCTAGTTTTTTTGGCCCGCTTCAAGGACAAATAGCAGTGGTTAAAGATGAGCTCCAAATTGGAGCCGAATTAATGTCTAAAACTTTAACTATTTCTCAACTACTTCCGACACTAGCTGGTTATCCTGATTCGGCTAATTATTTGGTGCTACTGCAAAATAGTGACGAGCTTCGGCCGACGGGTGGTTTTTTGGGGACTTTAGGAGTATTGCAAATTAGTTTAGGTGATTTGGTAAACTTTAAAACTAGTGATGTTTATCACTTAGACATGCCGGCTAGCTTAGATCCTAATTTCAAGGTGGTGCCCCCTGATCCAATTAAAAAATACTTAAATCTTGATCGTTGGTATTTGCGTGATAGTAATTGGTCACCTGATTGGCCAACTAGCGCTTCTAAAATTGAATGGTTCTATCGGGCAGAGGCTCAATATAATTCTGATCCAGAGATTAAGGCAGTGCCAAAATTTGCTGGCGTGATTGCTATTACCCCTCGCCTGGTAACTGATTTACTATATTTAGTTGGACCGATAACAGTGAATGGGCAGGAGTATAATAAAGATAATTTTACCGACTTACTTCAATATGAAGTTGAGGTAGCTTATTCAGAAAAGGGGATCTCAGAATGGGATCGCAAGAAAGTCATTGGTGATATTTTAAAAGAATTAAAGAATCGCCTTTTTTCTTTGTCAGCTGATCGTTATTTGGATTTAGTTGGGACTTTAAATACTAATATTCAAAAGAAAAATATTCTATTCCATTTTAATGATTCACAAATTCAGGGCGTGGCCCGTAATTTAGATTGGAGTGGAGAAATTAAATCTGTTTCCGGCGATTATCTGATGTTAGTTGATGCTAATTTGGCAGCTTTTAAAACTGATCGAGTGATGGAAAAAGAATTAACATATAGTGTCGCGCCTAGTAAAGATGGTTTAGTGGCACGGGTGGTTATTAATTATCGACATACTGGCGGCTTTGATTGGAAGACTACTCGCTATCGTAATTATGCTCGAATTTATGTGCCGCTAGGGAGTAAATTGATTAAGACTGAGGGGTTAAGTGATGGAATTGTTTCTCAGGGTGAGGAAAATTTTGGTCGCCCGGAAGCAGCTAAAACTTATTTTGGTGGCTTTATTTCTGTTGAGCCAGGGAAGTCAGGTACTTTAGTTTTTGAATATAGCCTACCTTCTAATATTGTTAATCAAGCTAATTCTGGCAATTATTCTTTGTATCTACAGAAGCAACCTGGTAATAATATTAAGAATTTGGATGTTGATCTTAAATTCAATAAGGAGGTTGATAATAGTTCTAGTAATTTTACTAATATTAATCAGGCTCTGGGCGATTTTTTTAGAGGTCAAGATGTTTTTGAGGTTGACCGTTTTGTAAATATTAATTTTTAATTAAAGATTATGAGAGCCAAGTATCCGTTGTTTATATTTTTAGCTCTTCTGTCGATAGCATTTTTATTTTGGGCTCAGTCCAATTTAATTTTGGCAATTATTAGTTTGGGGATTATATCCACTCTATTATTATTTTCTTTTAAGTTAGAGTGGGGCCTTTATATTCTAGCTTTTTCATTGCCAATAATTGATTGGAATTTTACTTGGGGCTCTTTGAGTGCTTCTTTTGTGGAGATTGTGGCCCTCTTGCTTTTAATCTCTTTTGCTATTAATTATTTCTTCTTGTTCTTGAAAGGGAATGATGCTTGGAAAAAGATTATCTTACCATTATGGCAACCGTTTCTAATTTTTGTGGTTGTTATTTTGACTTCCTCCCTGTTCAGTCATTACCTCCTATCTTCTTTGTGGTATACGATTCGTTGGTTGTTGTTTTTCTACTTAGTTTATTTGACCGTCCCTTATAATATTATTAAAGATGGGCGGATTCTGAAAAACACTATTATCGCTCTGGTTATTTCTGGTCTGGGGCTAGCGATTATTGGAATTATTTCTTTGACTTATCAGGATTGGTATAATGATTTTTTTCGGATTCAGCCAATCTCAATTGGTGGAATTTATCCTTTCGGGCAGAACCATAATTTGCTGGCCGAGTTTTTAGTTATTATTACTTTCCTAGTTTTGTCATTAAAGCATTGGTCTCATTCTGTGCGTCTCAACCGATTTATTAATATCCTATTTCTGTTTTTAATGGCTGTGACTATCGGAACTTTCTCTCGTACTGCCTGGATTGTTTTGGGTCTGGGGTCCGGACTTTATTTATTATTAGATACGGTTTATTTAAAACGTAAAAAGTGGAACTACAAGAATATTCTTTTCGCACTTATTATCTCTATTATGATTTTGGTGCCGTTTATTATCCGAATGGATCGTCTGCAGGCTGAAAATGTTAGTTCTACGGAAAATCGATTGCTCCTAACTCAAATTGCCTGGCGAGCATTTTTAAGTCATCCTCTGCTTGGCTATGGACCAGGAACTTTTGTGGGGCTGGTTGATAATAATATTCGTTTCGTGGCTAAATATGGTGATCCATTAGACTCCCATGGGATCGGACAGAAATTAATAGCTGAGACAGGGTTTTTGGGAACTATGTCTTTTGCGCTTTTTTGTGGGTTGATATTTTGGAATTTATATCAGGGTTTGAAGATTTATAAGAAGGAGGCTCAATTGCTTTTACCTTTGGCTGTGGCTGTTTTGGGTGGTTTTGTTTATCAATTTTTCAACACCTCTTATTACAAGGGTAAATTATGGGTTCCGATCGCCGTTGCTCTTTCAGCCTTAAATTTACTGCGACAGAAATATGCTCGGAAGAAGAGGGTGGCTATTAATTAATTATTTTATGAATAATCGACAGAAAATGAAAATTGCTTATATTGTCCCGGCCTTAGACGCTGGTGGGGCTGAGCGTTTCATCTTAGATTTAATTAAAAATTTAGATCGAGATTCTTTTATTCCAACTTTGATTCTTTTTAGCCATGGTGGGTTTTTTTTAGAGGAGGCTCAATCTTTAGGAATTGAGATAATTGTTTTAAAGAAGAATTTTTTATTTGACCCGATTAATTTTGTTAAGCTTTGTTGGGCAGTTAGGAAAATTAATCCGGATATTGTTCACACTCAATTGGGTGGCGATTTTTATGGCCGTTTAGCGGCTAAAATTTTAGGTGTTTCAGTTATTGTTTCCACCGAACAAAACGTTCAACGAGATGAATCATGGTTAATGAAAAATCTAAAGCGATGGACGGCTAGCTTTGCTAATATGATTATCGCCATCTCTGAGGCAGTTAAAATTGATGTCGTGAAAAGATATCACCTGCCAGAAAATAAAGTTACCTTAATTCATAACGGATTAGAGATTGAGAAGTTCTTGGTTTTAAATAAAAAAACAATGTCTGATCGGGTGATTATCGGTTCTGTTGGTCGCTTAACCAAACAGAAGAACTATCAATTGTTGATTGAGGCTTTAGCTCAACTAAAAGATTATAATTGGGAATGTCGATTAGCTGGCGAAGGGGAGTTACGACTGGAATTAGAACAAAGGATTAAAGAGCTAAAATTAACCGATCGGGTAAAATTATTAGGACTAAAGCGGGATGTCAAAGGATTTTTGTCAGATTTAGATCTCTTTGTCTTGCCATCGCTTTGGGAGGGCTTAGGCATTGTGCTTCTGGAGGCTGGCTTAGCTGGGCTACCGGTTTTAGCCTCTCGGGTAGATGGAATTTGTGAGGTAGTTAAGGATGGCCAAACTGGGATTTTATTTAATTCCGGTGATAAGATGGATTTGGTTTTGAAATTAAAGAATATATTGGATAATATCACTCAGCCGGGAATTAAGGCTTTAGGTAAAAGCTTGCAAGCCAGTATTCAAGAGAGATTTGATATTAGGGATATTACTCGACAATATGAAGATTTATATTTAAATTTACTTAAAAAATAATTATGAAAATACTCCAGGTTAATAAATTTAATTATCTGCGGGGCGGGGCAGAAAAGTATTTTTTGGATATTAGTGAGCATTTGCGTCAAAAGGGACATGAGGTTGCTGTTTTTTCTATGCATCACCCAAAAAATTTGCCCAGTCTCTGGGATAAATATTTTGTTTCTCGCCTTAGTTTTAATGAATCTAAATGGCGCGACAAGTTATTGGCTCCGGGTCGGATTATCTATAGTCTGGAAGCTAAGAGAAAGTTTAAGCAACTCGTTAATGATTTTAAGCCTGACGTTATCCATATTCATAATATCTATCACCAATTATCACCCTCCATTCTGTCTATTGCTCGCCGTTATAAAATCCCGGTCGTGATGCATCTGCATGACTATAAATTAGTTTGTCCTAATTACCAGCTTTTTGTTGATGGTCAAATCTGCTATCGCTGTCGGAAGCATAAATATTGTCAGGCTATTTCCCATCGTTGCTTTAATGGCTCGTGGTTTAAGAGTGTCTTGGTGGCCCTAGAGATGTTTTTGCATCATTGTGTCTGGAAAATATATGAGCGAAACATTAGTCTTTATATTGCTCCAAGTGAGTTTATGAAAAAAACTGTTGTTAGTTTTGGTATTCCAGAAGAGAAGGTTGAGGTGCTGTACAATTTTATTGTTCAGCCCGAGACTCAGGTTGGAGATATTGGAGCAAAAGACTATCTGCTTTATTACGGCCGACTGTCTCCGGAGAAAGGAGTCAACGTTTTGCTTCAAGCCTTGAAACAAATTCCTAAAACTTTGAAATTAAAGATTGTTGGCTCTGGGCCAGAATTGGAAAATATAAAGGCAAATATTGAGTTGTTGGGGCTAGAGCAGACGGTAGAGTTGCTAGGCCCTAAGTTCGGTCAAGAGCTGAACCAAATAATATTAGGCGCAAAAGCTATTATCATTCCGTCTATTTGGGCGGAGAATATGCCTTTTGTGCTTTTAGAATCATTGGCTTTGGGTAAGGTGGTGATTGCTTCAGAGACTGGTGGACTACCGGAATTAATTACTCCGGGAAAAACTGGCTTCTTGTTTGCAAATAGTGATGTCTCGGATTTGGCTCAAAAGATTGTTTCTCTGGATGATTATAATTTAGAAGATATTGGTTTGGCAGCTAAGAAAGTGGTTGCTAATCTTACTCTAGATAAACATCACCAGAAATTATTAGAGCTATATCAACGAGTAGTCAGAAAATAATTATTTTTAATTTGTTTGTAATAAAAGGAGATTATTGTAAAAATAGTCTCCTTTTTGCAGATAATAACTTTTTAACTTCTAGTCTTGACTTTAGTCTCTTTCTAAAATAAGATAATGGCGGCTGGTTTTTGTTGCCAGTCTAATATCGTTATTTAATAATAGAATAATAAGAAATTTCTTAAGTTATTAATATTTACAAAAACAGTTAGTCATGAAACAATTATTGAAAAATGTTCAGGTTTTAGGTGTCACTTGTAATCAATGGGGTGATACTGGAAAAGGAAAATTCGTTGATCTTTTTGCTACTTGGGCTAATATTATCGCCCGTGGTACCGGCGGTGATAATGCCGGCCACACTATTTGTTGTGGTAGTGACAAACACACCTTTCATATTGTGCCTTCTGGTATTCTCTTTGACCGCGAAGGGAAAACTAATATTATCGGCAATGGGACAGTTATTTATCCAAAGACTTTGGATTTCGAGTTATCTTTACTGGAAAAAAAGGATTTGAGTTATAATAATTTGATGATCGCCTGGAATGCTAAGCTGATCTTGCCGACTCAAATTGTTTTGGACAGGGCTAGAGAATGTTTAGCTGGTGATGGCAAAATTGGTTCGACTGGTAAGGGTATTTCCCCGACCTACGGTGATCATATCACCCGTAATGGCCTGATTGTTAATGACTTGATTAATCCCGACATCTTTCGTCGGAAATTAGAAAGTCATTTAACAGAGAAAAGATTGCTTTTGAGAAATTATGATCCAGAGGTTATAAAGGCAATCATGGGTCATGAACATTTAGAGTGCGGCCTGTATTATAGCTCCAAGAATATTTTTTGTTCTTATGCTATCCTTGAAAGGTATCTGGAGTATGGTAAAAAGTTGCGTTATCTGATTAGGAATACTGATGATTTTCTGCGTCAAGAGTTGTTTAAGGGATCAAAAATCCTTTTGGAAGGATCCCAAGGACTCCTGTTGAGCATTGATCATGGTACCTATCCTTTTGCCACTTCTTCTGACTGCACTATTTCCGGCCTAGCTAAAGGTGTCGGACTAAAATTATCTGATGTTGATTTGTCCTTAGGAATTATTAAGGGCTTCTATGCGACTAGAGTTGGCCGAGGACCATTTCCAACTGAGATGGGCGGACAAGAATCGGATGATTGGTGCAATAGATCGGGCATTACTAAGGAAGTTGAAAAGAGCCGGTACGATAAGGATCCGATTGATTGGGCTATTGAGTTTGATCAGGGGGTTGGAATTCGAATGATCGGGGATGAATATGGTGGCACTACTGGACGTCCGCGTCGCGTTGGTTGGTTAGATCTTCCGCTCTTGAAGTATGCGTTAAAATACGCTAGTTCCGATGTTATCTTGACTAAGCTAGATGTCCTGGACGGATGTGAGTCCGTTAAGGTTTGCCATGAATATGAGTATTGCGGTCCGGATTATAATCTTGGTAATCAGGTGATTAAAATGGAGATTATATTAGCTCTATTGTCGCTCCAATTAGCGACATTCTTAAGTTCTGCGTGCCAGTCTATAAAGAGTTTGAAGGCTGGAAATGTAGCATTAAGGAAATTAGAAATTTCTCTGATTTACCCACAAAACTGAAAACAATTTTAAATTTTGTGGTAGCTGAAACTGGTATTAACCCTCGAATTATATCGGTCGGAGCCGATAGAGAAGAGACTATTTTCTGCTAAAAATATTTTTTTTAAAGCCGCTAGACTAATCTAGTGGCTTTTTTATTGTCCCTAAAAGTAAAAAGCCCCTACTATTAGCAAGTAGAGGCTTTCTCAAATTATTATTATGGAAGTTTCAGTCCATTCTGTTTTTCCCTTTGGTGGGAAAGATCTAAAGAACTTCGTTCAGCCTTTTGTGGAAATATTCCTCAGGCTACAAAACTTTCCTTGATTGTTAATTATAAGATAGCAAATCAGAGTAATTTTGTCAAGATATTGACAAAATATATCGTTTGTGATAAAATAATAAGCATTAAAAAGATTATAAAAAATTATTTAAATTTCATACATATGAAAAAAGTATTATTGAGTTTATTAGTAATAGTGTTTTTTGTGGGAGT
>Ga0265297_10011601_pt1 | contig 10756 bp, 9 predicted proteins | sample Munlanlwell13791_FD_192502 | JGI IMG/M metagenome (GOLD analysis project Ga0265297, IMG submission 192502) | Leachate microbial communities from a municipal landfill in Southern Ontario, Canada - Leachate well 137-91 | ecosystem: Engineered > Solid waste > Landfill > Unclassified | place...
CACCTGACGACGTGCTGCATAGTCCAGCAAAAGACTGGCCGGAGCAAGGTTGCGATCAAGGGCCTGCTCGATAATTTGAGCAGCGAGAGGATGATCCTGCCGGTAGAAGGTATCGCCGGTCTTCTCGGCTTCTTTCCAGTCGAAGTTGTACCAGCCTTTTTGGGCTCGTGTGCCGGTGTATTCGAAGCGTGGCCGGTCTGGCTCGAAGAGGGCATCGCCGTCCAACTCAATGCGCGTTAGTTCAAGAAGGCTGCGTTCGCGATTTGACAGGGTTTCGAGTGTCCTGTCCCTGTTGACCCGCAGGCGGGCGCTTACATCCTCATCAAAGTTCTCCAACAATACTTCGCGTGTCTCTGCCATCCGGGCCTGAATCTGCTCTTCCAGTTCAGCCTGAAGCCTGTCGAATGCAGCTTTGATTTCCTCGGTGTTCCGGCAGGTTCGGTACACCTGGGCGATGCGGCGCTCGATATCCACGCCGGATTCGAGGACGCCCAGGACCTCGTCGCTTGCACCGAAGACACCGTCAAACAGCTTGAATTTTTCGCTCAGCAGTTCAAGAACGCGCTGATCGGCTTCATTGCGGCGGTTCAGGAAATTGACCACAACCACATCGTGCTTCTGCCCGTAGCGGTGGCAACGGCCGATGCGCTGCTCGATGCGCTGGGGATTCCATGGCAGATCGAAGTTCACCACGAGCGAACAGAACTGAAGATTGACGCCTTCGGCAGCGGCCTCCGTGGCGACAAGGATTGTCGCGCGGTCGGAGAAGTGTTCGACAATTGCAGACTTGATGTCCACAGGCTTGGAGCCGGTGACCATTTCCTGCCCTTCGTGGATCTCACGCCACTGGCGATAGATGCTCGCCGAATGCGGGTCGCTGTTCGATCCATTGATCATCACGACCTGGTCTTTGTAGCCCCTGGAAGTAAGAAGGTCGAACAAGTACTGCTGCGTACGCCGCGACTCAGTGAAAATGACGGCCTTACGTTGCGCTCCAAGGCCCACGGCGCGGTCGAAGGCGACACTGAGAGCCGGGATTAACGCCTCGCCCTTGGCGTTCACGGAGATCCTGCGGGCCATCTGTGCGAACGCCCTCAACTCGGCAAGCTCCGCGCGCAATCGCTCAGGGTCAATGGCAGCGTCTTCTTGCGGACTTCCATCTGTAAGCTCGAACTCCTGTTCAGCCAACTCGTCCTGCAGTTCGTCAAGGCCCTCAACATCCTCGTCGTCCAAAAGCAGATCAACGGAAGACGGCAAGCTCTCAAGGCGTTTGATCAGGCGCTCAAGGGTGCTTGCGATGGCGAAGGTCGAGGAAGCCAGGAGTTTGCGCAGCACCAAGGTGATGAGGGTGCGTTGGCTCGCAGGCAGGGCGATCAGTCCGTCCCTCTGCAAGTAGGCTGAGATGCCTTCGTACAGAGCGAATTCCTCGTCACTCGGCCGGAAATCCTGCGTTACTGCCACGCGCTTAGTAAATGGTATGTACTCGACGACCTGCTTGCGCAACGTCCGGATGCAGACCGGACTGAGCCGGTCGCGCAACTCAGCATTACGCCGCCTTTCATCTGTGTTCCGGACGAATTGATCACGAAACGACGCAGCGTCGCCGAACAAGTGGTCGTCAATCACGGTAGCCAGGCCGTAGAGTTCCATGAGTGAGTTTTGCAGAGGAGTGGCCGTTACGAGCAGCTTCGGAGCTTGCGCCACCGCATCCACAACGCTCCGGGCGAGCTTGCTCGACTTTTTGAAGACATTGCGCAGGCGGTGTGCCTCGTCTATGACGACCAAGTCCCACGGAACACGGCTGATTTCCTGTGCTTTCGCAGACGCGAAGTGATACGAACAGATGACCAGTTTGTCGGTCACAGCGAAGGGATTGACTTCGCCCGCGGCTGCCAAGGAGTCGAAAATCCGGGAGTCGAGGACGGCGGTGGGCAGGTAGAATTTCGATTCCAGTTCCTGTTGCCACTGCTTGCGCAGCAGTGCGGGAACGAGAAGAAGAATGCGCCGTCTGCGCTCTGCCCAACGCTGGGCTATGACAATGCCTGCCTCGATGGTCTTCCCCAAGCCCACTTCGTCGGCAAGAATCACGCCGCGAGTAAGCGGCGAGCGAAGGGCAAAAAGCGCGGCGTCCACCTGATGCGGATTGAGGTCAACACGAGCCCCGGCGATGGACCGGGAAAGCGACTCAATACTCCCGGCAGCCCCCCGTAGCGTGAGTTCAGTCGCCAAAAACTTGCTGTGATACTCGGTCGTCATTCAGCAATGCCCTTGTTCATGCCTGCCTATGTAATAGGCGGTGAAATTCGTAATCAACAAGGTATATTACGGATAGCGTGAAAGTCAAGGGAAAAGGGGGTGGAGGGAGCTATACCGGCCCCCTCAAAACGTGAGACACAGGATAGAGTGATCTCGTATAATTGCAGTAGCTGATCCGCGAGGCCGGAGGCCGAAGCGGAGAAGCTACTGCAGAGCGCGGTCACAGGAGGATGAAATGACCAAGGAAAGGAAGTTCACGGACGAGCAGAAGGCCGAGATCGCCCTTGATCTCATAGGCGGAAAGCTGTCTCACTCTGAGGTGTGCCGGAAGTGGCAGATCAGTTCCACCTATGCCTACAAGCTCAAGGATCGGGCGCTGGACCTGCTGCGCGAGGGGATGGGGCATCCCGCCGGAAAGCCGGATGTGAGGATCGAGGTTCTCGAAAAGAAGATAGCTGACCTGGAGCAGCTTGCCGGGGATCAGGCCCTGGTTATCCGGGCTTTTAAAAAAAGTACCCGGCAAGGTCGGTAGCCGAGATGTTACACCGGTCAGATCTCGATTCTGCCGCGAGGCTCGCACGGGCGATGGAGATCCCGCGAGCCACTTTTCATCGGTGGGTGTCCGGCTCAGGTGGAGGTCGGGGCGCGCGGACGGCGCGGAAACGACCCGTGGCTGAGGACCATGGACTTGTCGAGAAGGTGCGCGAACTGTGCAGTCGTGAACGGCACGCGACCTACGGCCATCGGCGCATCCGGGCTCTGTTGCTCAAGGAAGAGGGACTGCGTGTCAACCGCAAGACCGTACTGGCGATCATGCACGCGCTCGGTTTGACGCAGGAGCGCCTCCGCTGGAAGGCCGCGCGGCCCCGGCGCATCGAGCGAATGGCGCCGGACGCTCCGAATCGGGCATGGCAGATCGACATGACCAGCTTTGCCCTTTCCGACCTGACGCCGCTGTTCCTGATCGTGGTCATCGACTGCTGCACACGCAAGATCGTCGGCTGGAGCCTCGACCGGCGATGCCGGGCCAAGGAGTGGGTGAGCGCGCTACGCACCGCACTGGACTGCCAGGGACTCGGTGACCGCGAACAGCTTTCGAGTCTTGTCCTGCGCTCGGACAACGGTGCTCAGCCTTGCTCGAAGCACTTCGTCGAGACGCTCGGTCACTTGGGCATCCGGAGCCAGTATACGGGCTACAACGCGCCCGATGACAACGCCTTTGTCGAGCGGGTGATACGGACAATCAAGGAAGAGGAAATCTGGCCGAACTCCTTCGACATGTGGTCCGAGGCGCACGCCGCGATCGACGACTACGTCCGGTTCTACAATAACAACCGAATCCACTCGGCGCTCGACTATCGAACGCCGATCGAGGCGGAGGCGGCTTGCCTCTCTCCAAAAGCCGCTTAATTTTGTCTCGCTTTCAGGGGGACAGTACGGGAGCGGCGGATTCTTCAGCCGACGGTCGGAGAGATTTCCGGGGCACTGCGTCGGGAGTCAGGTTGGGTGTTGCGGAAGGTCAGCGGCGTGGATTGACAAAACGGGGGGGCGGGGCGGACATTGATGACCCTCCTTCGCCGCGCCTATGGAGGGCAAGATGATGATTGATGAATGACGAATAAGAGAGGAGACGGGCGAGAAGCGAAGGCCAGCGAGGGCAAAGAACGCGCCGGGACGGACGCGTTTACTTTGAGACCCGAACAGCCCGGGCAGTGAAGCCAGTCTTTAGTCCCCGCCTGAGGCGGACCTTGCTCCGTCTGTAGCTGATCCTGCGGAGAGCAGCCAAGAAAGCCATTGCCAAGCTGGTGCATGGCGTTCCCGGGGCGACCAACAGCCAAGATTGCCAGGTGCCCAGCATGTCCCTTGAAGGTGCAAGCCCAGCTTTCGCTTGAAGGCGCACTGTGCCGTGGCGTTCCCGGGGCGACCAACAGCCAAGATTGCCAGGTGCCCAGCATGTCCCTTGAAGGTGCAAGCCCAGCTCTCGCCTTGAAGGCGCGCTGTGCCGTGGCGCTCCTACCCAGTATCCCCCCGAAGGGTGACGGGGTAGCGGCTTTTCGTTAGTAGCGGTCTTCCCCGAACCCATATTGGCCTGTCATGAGCATCACGGAAGCAGCCGATGAAGCCAGGCGTGGCGAGCATTGATGAGTGATGATTGATGAATGGCCGGAGCCAGTCCGTCGTCTGTCGTCCGTCGTCTGTCGTTGCGAGAAATGAACAATGAGCAATGGCCGAGGCCAGTCCGTCGTCTGTCGTCCGTCGTCCGTCGCTGATCCAGCGGCGAGCGGCCTTCGAAGCCAGTCCGGGGTCTCCGCCAGTGGGCGGACCTTGCTCTGTCCGGTGTCCGGAGGGCGAGCGGTCTGATCAGGACATGGGTAACACTTTATTCTCATCACATAGGTAACACATTCTGGTGTGCAGGTGACGGAGATGAAGCCGTAGGCTGAAGCGGAGTCACCTGCGTCCTGTCCAATACGCCGAGACAGAGGTTACAGAACCATACTTCCACAAGGTCACAACTGACGGGTTTCAGCTTCACATCGTACTTCGTAAGCGCTTCGCTGATGAAGCGTCCAACGCCGTCGAGCTTGATTTTTCCACCATTGCCTACACGTCGGATTTCCGGGCAATCCTGATAATGGGTCGGCACAGCGTCGCCAAGTCGGCGTCGAGAAATCTGATACAGATCGGCGGGCCGCCGCTGTCCTATTCCTTCGTGCGGGCGAATTGTATTGTACTCAGTGCGCCATTCCTCCAGTCTTTTCTCTTCTTCTTCGATTGTCATTCCCGGCTGGCCTTCGATCTCAAGTGCGATGTCCAGGTGCATCCGCTCGTGGGCTCCGTTCTGCTCTGGATGTCCCGGCTGTATCCGCTCCAGTTCGATACCAAGCCAGCGCCACCACGCGCTTAACTGCGTCAGACCTTGCGGTCCCGACATCGACGCGAATGGTGAGCCATTGTCGCATCGAATGCGCTTTGGCAGCCCGAATTTGGTGAACAGTCCTTCAAAGACAGCCTTCGTCACTTCCGTGTTGCGCCTTGCCATAGGCTTCAGGCATAATATGTACCTGCTGTACAGATCTCGCACTGTCAGCGGTTCACAACGCTTCCCGTCCATGGTGCGCCACCAGCCCTTGAAGTCCACCGTCCAGATATCATTCGGCTCCTGGGGCTGCGTAATCTCATCGGCAGGCTGGTTTTTACGCGGCCGACCCCTGTGCTTGGGCTCGGAAAGCCCCGCCCTCTTGAGCATTCGCGCTATCGTTCCTCTCGATGGTACTTCCTCAATCGGACAACCATCTTTGAGCAAATAAGCCCGTAGCTTCTTTGGACCCCATCGCGGATGCTCTCCCCGCAGTTTCACAATCCTGATCACTATGTCCGATCCAATCTGCAGCGGACTCGTCTTCGGCTTCCTGCTCCGATTCCGCAAGCCCGGTTTCCCATACTTAAGGAAACGATTGTACCACTTGTATCCGATCTTCCGGCTGATGCCGTACATCCGACAGAGCTCGCTGATGTTCACTTCAGCACAGGCTGCGATTGCCACAAAGCCCTCTCGCTCTCCTTCGATTCCCTTCGTTTTCCAAGGCATGACACTTCCTCCTTTCAAGGATAGTGTCACCTATGTCCTGAAAATTACATGTAACCTATGTACTGAGCCCGGACCAGCCAGCAGCGAGTGAACCCATACCACAAACACGAAGCGAGACGCATCGTCTACTTTGAAGACCAGCAGCCACTGAAATCAGTCCGTCGTCTGTCGCTGCGAGCAATGAGCAATGACGAATGAGCAATGAGGAATGAACAATGAACAATGAGGAATGAGCAATGTCCGAGGCCAGGCCGGAGGCAGGAGGTAAGAAGGCAGACCAAGGGCGGCAACGGGATTTGGCCGTCGCGCAAATAGCGTATAATGTACGTATGATCACTGTTGCGCCGAAAATATGCAAGGTAAGATAATCCGCGTCGATTCCCGGTCCGCCGTGGTCGAGGCGGAGAGCGGGATTTTCCACTGTGCTATCCGGGGATACCTGAAGCAGGGCCGCAGGGCCTCGCGGAATCTCGTTGCCGTCGGCGACGATGTCATGTTCGACCACTCGTCAGAGAACGAGGGCGTCATCCAGGATGTTCTTCCCCGGCGCTCGAAGCTCACGCGGCCGGACTCGTTCAGACCGGATATCGAACACGTGATAATGGCGAACCTGGATATGGTCGGGATAGTCACGTCCGTTGACAGGCCCACATATAACGGGGGCTTCGTTGACCGGATGATCGCTTCCTGCCAGTTCCATGACCTGCCATATGTCATCATCGCCAATAAGTCCGATTACCCGATCCCGCCGGAAGTACGGCAGGAAATGGACTACTTTGCGCGATTCGGAATAAGGCATATTTACACAAGCGCCCTGACGCTCGACGGCCTTGAAGAACTTAAGGTGGCGCTGGCAGGGAAGACAGCGATCTTCTCGGGCCAGAGCGGCGTGGGCAAATCATCGCTGATTACCGCGTTGTACCCGCCGTACTTTGCCAAGGTCACGGCGGTGTCGGAGAAGACCGGCAAGGGCAAGCACACAACGACGTTTGTCCAACTTGTGAGAACAGACTTCGATGCGTTTATCGCCGATACGCCCGGCCTGAAGATGTTCGGAATTTGGTCGCATCCGAGCGAGATCGGTTTGTATTTCCCTGATTTCACCCCGCATATCCCGCAATGCCGCTTCAACTCCTGCCTGCACCAGACCGAGCCCGGCTGCGGGGTAAAGGCAGCGGTCCAGGCGGGCGAGATCTCACCGAGGAGATACGATTCCTACCTGAAGATTCTGGCTGATGTGCGGGAGATGATTCGGATTACGCGGCCGTATTAGGCGCGGCGGTCAGGCCTGGGGGGATGACAGGGCGCAGATAAGCGGAGCGGATTCCTCCACGCCCGGCTCGATCATCTTGAACAGAACGCGGCAATGATCCATTTCGATATTCTGAGAACTCCACACTATTTCCACCCCGCCCTGCGTCAGCACGGCCTCGATAACGACAACCGGCTTGCCGCCCTGGCTTTCGCCGGGGAGGTCCTCTCTGTACATAAGATTGCTGGAAGGATAGAAGGCGATGGGCAAGGAAGAGCCCAGGCTCCGCGATATGACGATGGTGCCTTTCAGGACGGCCATATAATAAACCGAGCCGTCGGGATTGCCCATTTCGATATTTTCCACGCAGGTCTGCGGGAAGAATGAGCAGGAGAGCGAAACGCCCGGAGCCTTGGAAACGCTGAAGGACCACTCGGCGGATTCGTTGGTGAGAGGGGTGGTGCAGTAGATAAAGGCCCTGACATCGATGGCGGCCTGGACTTCTTCGGTCGGTCTGGAGACGCGTGGGGCCGCAGGCGCCCTCAGTGAAGATGAACGTGGCGTTTCACCGACCGGAGTGCCGACGGTGAGGACGGCGGCGAAAAATATCGCCAGGACAACCGTAACGAAGAATGCGACGCGGGTCAGTACCATACTTCCTACTTGCAGCAATTCGTGTGCCTATAGTGATGACGCCTCTGCCTGAGAAATATACCACAAATATGTCCGCCCCGTGCAAAGTCATAACGCATTGCCATAAGCAGTGTTAGAAGAAGGGCTCGCGCGATGCGCGCCGCGCGCTTTCCCGCCCTCGTGCAGTCTGCGCGCAAGTGCCGGATTTTATCGGGGCAGGCGAAAGCAACACCTGTGGGAAAAAACAGCACATGCCGCCCGGATCAATCCGGCAATCGCCGCGCGGTTGACGAATCGGGCGAGGGGGCTACACTTACACTGGAATATGTATCCCGCAAAGCCATATCTCAAATCCCTCTATCTTGTCGTCGCAGTACTCGCAGCGGCCTCGGATCAGATTGTCAAGAACCTGGTCTTCTCGGCGCATGCGCCCATCCTGTTCGACCTGGGCGATTTCTTCAGAATCGAGCATGCGCTCAACACCGGTGCGGTGTTCGGGGTCGGCCAGGGGATGAACGAGTTCTTCACCCTGCTTTCGGCCGCCTTCCTCGTGGTGATGGTGCCGTTCTTCTTCGCGTATTTCCTACCAATGAAGGGCAACGCACTTACCGCAATCGCCGGGGGCCTGGCCTACGGCGGGGTGATGGGCAATTACATTGACCGGCTTCTTTACGGCTCAGTTCGGGACTTCATCACGGTTTACACGTGGCCGACGTTCAACCTTGCCGATTCGTGCATCTGCGTCGGCGTCATTTACCTGTCCTATGTGCTGATTTTCGAGGACGAATCACATGGAAAGGAAGGCGCGGTTTGAGCGAAGTGGATCTGAGCGTAACCATCGGCCGCCTCAAGCTCAGAAATCCGGTTCTTACTGCGTCCGGCACCTGTGGTTACGGAGAGGAGCTCGCGCCATACTGCCCGCTTGACGAACTCGGTGCGGTAATCCCCAAATCGGTGACCGTCAACGCGCGCGATGGCAACAAACCTCCGCGCCTCTGGGAGACCCCTTCCGGCCTGCTGAACTCGATCGGGCTCCAGAACGAGGGGCTCGAACATTTCGTGTCGCACACGATTCCGAAGCTTGCCGGGATCGGGACGCCGGTCATTGCGAATATCGCGGGCTTCACGGTTGATGAGTTTGTGCGGATGGCGGCGCGACTGTCGGAATTTCCGGAAATATCGGGCCTGGAGGTGAATATCTCCTGTCCGAACGTCAAAGTAGGGGGGATGGCATTCGGTGCTTCGCCCCTGCTGGCGGCAGAGGTAACGAAAGCCGTGCGACGGGCAACCGGCCTGACGATCATCCTGAAGCTGTCGCCCAATGTGACGGACATAACGGAGATCGCGCGCGCGGTGGAGGCCGAGGGAGCGGACGCAGTTTCGGCGGTCAACACGTTCCTTGGAATGGCCGTTGACGCCGAGAAGCGCATACCCAAACTTGGCAATGTAACCGGAGGCCTGTCCGGCCCGGCGATAAAGCCGATTGCGCTTCGGATGGTCTGGCAGATTCATTCCGCGGTGAAGATCCCGGTCATCGGGCTGGGAGGGATATGCAACGGGACGGACGCGATCGAGTTCATCCTTTGCGGCGCCAGTGCGGTGGAAGTGGGGACGGGCGCACTCGTCGAGCCCTCCGCTCCGCTGAAGGTCGTAGAGGGCATTCGGGAGTACTGCGTTCGGCAAGGGGTGTCTTCGGTAGCTGAACTGATCGGCGGGTTGAGGGTCAAAAGCGGTAACTGACGGCGGGTTTCGTCGTTGGTGAAAGTGAGAAAGAAATGAAGCTACGCTCACTTCTTACAGCCATGGCGCTTGCGGCTGCGGTTTCTTTGCTTGTGCAGGGCTCTGCGCGAGCTGACCTTGTGTACGAAACCGATGTAACTGTCGTCAAGCGCGAACTGGTGCGCGTCGAGAACGTTGACCCGTCCGACATGAATCCCGAGCAGGATAATTTTGGCATCAAGAAGGATGACCCGTCGCGCGAGTACTCGCAACGGGTGATCATCAAGGGCGACCTGATGAAGATCCGCAACTCCAGCGGGTTGTCATTCATCTTCGATCTCGGCGCAAAAACGGTCGTCCGGATCGACAGGAACAGCGGGAACTACTGGCGGATGACCCTGGACGATTTTGCGAAGACCCGGGCGTTGTCCCTGGAGTCGATCCAGAAGAAGAAAGCGAGCAATGCCAAGTCCCTCCTGATGGACATTCAGAGCACCATCGACAACGCCAAGACCCCGGCGGAAAAGGAAAAGCTGAAGAAGGCATTCGCCGACACCATAAAGCGCCTCGAGCAGCTAAGGGCCGGGGTGTACGAGTACAAGACTGAGGAGTTGAAGGGCCGCAATCCCTATTTCATCAAGGGGGTTTTCACGGGATTTCGGAACTACAGGGCTTACGAGAACGAGACGCGATTCCTTCACTTCCTGACCTCGGGCGATGTGGATGGCGCATCCAACAGGTTCTTCGCCGCAATGGGGCTTTTCCCCGCGCAGATTGCGTCGGAAATAGCCGCGCACAAGGAACTTCTGGCGTACTGCAAATTCAACTATGATTTTCCGGACTACACAGCCGTAACGAGGATCAGGGTGCTTGGCTGGTGCGAAGCGACGCTGCCCGCCGAGTTGTTCAAGATCCCCGCAGGCTTCCAGGAGAAGAATGAGCCCTTTGAAACGATTCTCGAAGGCCTATAGCCTCGCGCTGGTTTTCCTGCTGGCTGCCGCGATCCCAGCGGCGCAGGGGGAGGACGTGGAGGTTGAGGCACAAGGCTGGAAGGTGCGGCTGGCGGCATACCGGTCCATGCCCGCAGCGAACCGCGCCGATGCCGCGAAGACATGGGCTGAGATGCTGGACGACAAGGATTTTGGTATCAACACGTGGGCGCTGGATCATTTTCCCGCGGAAGCCGCCCCTGATCTTGTTGGCCGTCTGACCGCCCTTGCGCTGACCAGTCGAATTCAGCCGCTGCGTGTCCGGGCATCGGCCATTCTGGGCAAGCTTGCTCCGGCGGAACTGCTGAAAGCCTG
>Ga0265297_10011602_pt1 | contig 10756 bp, 6 predicted proteins | sample Munlanlwell13791_FD_192502 | JGI IMG/M metagenome (GOLD analysis project Ga0265297, IMG submission 192502) | Leachate microbial communities from a municipal landfill in Southern Ontario, Canada - Leachate well 137-91 | ecosystem: Engineered > Solid waste > Landfill > Unclassified | place...
TGTAATGAACTGACGGGCCTGTCAACCACCACACCCGGAACCCAATCAACAACCGGGAGTTCCATCTCCACCACTGTGTCCGTTACGACTGCGGGACCGGAACCGACGACCATCTCAGCAACCGGAGTCAGCACCACGGCCCCAACGACCGACATCACTTCAAGTGATTCTTCGACCACGTTGCCTACGGGTATCGTGACAACGACCACACCACCGACCAGCGATGTGACGACGACTACCCCACAAACCGGTGATGTAACGACGACGGCAGCACCTGTGTCCGTCACCGCCATCATCGTCTCGGGGTCATCGCGAATTCAGGCGGGAACGTCTTCCGCTTATTCTGCCCAAGTATTTCCCGAAAATGCTACCAATAAACAAGTGATTTGGTCGGTCGTTCCCGGAACCGGACAAGCCACAATCAACGCTTCCGGTGTATTAATCGGAACAAGTGCGGGGACAGTCACTGTTGTCGCAACCGCCGCCAATCAAGTCACAGGGTCTCGCACCGTGACCATCACCCCGGGGAAAGTGAATGTGGAGACTGTCACCATTTCGGGACCCAACGAGATTGCCTTGAATCATACGGGCATTTTCATTGCCAATGTCTTACCGACAGATGCCACTGATCAAACCGTTATGTGGAGTGTCAGTCCGGGAACGGGAAATGCGACAATTCAGCAAAACGGCACGTTGACTCCCTCGCTAGTGGGGACCATCATCGTCGTCGCGATTGTGGATGGCGTACCGGCAGAAAAAGCCGTGACGATCACCAATGCGATCATTCCACTCACATCCGTTTCCATTGTAGCCCCAGAGGACATCATTGAGTTCGAAGAGCACGCAATTGAATTTACGGTGTTCCCTGAAGACGCCACTTATTCCTCCATCTCCTGGACGGTAATCAACGGGTCGGGAGAGGCAGTCATCTCTCCCGCTGGGTATTTGACTGCAATGAAACCGGGAACGGTGACCATTCGCGTGACGGTGGATAGTGTGGTCGGTACCATCGAAAAAACAATTCTGAATCGTCCCAATTTGGTGACCGAGTATGTCGCTTCCCGGGATGGATACTTCTACGAAGGAGATAGCGAAACACCTTTCCGCTTCTTAGGGACAAACAACTATAATTTGCATTACAAATCCGATGCCATGATTGATGATGTCATCATTCAGGCAGCCGATATGGGCATCAAAGTCATCCGCATGTGGGCGTTCTTTGATGGTTGGGAAGACGAAGGTCGAGCCAACTATGCTTATGGCCAAATCGCCCCGGGCGTCTATGATCAAACACCAAAAGCGTATTTTGGAGAAATACTGTATGACCGGAATACCGGCTTGGAAAAGGACCCGGTCCACATTTTGGATCGCGTCGATTATGCCATTAGAAGAGCGGGACAATATGGTATTCGTGTCGAGTTGGTCCTGACCAATTACTATCCGGAATTTGGCGGAATGCAAATGTATGCCAACTGGTACAACACGTTGAATCCGGGTGCCAATGTTTCAAAAACGGCATTTTACACCAACGAGACCATGAAAGGCTGGTATAAAGATTGGATAAATCATGTCGCCAATCGGACCAACCAATTGACGGGTGTCAAATACAAAGATGACCCGACGATCTTTTCTTGGGGGCTGGCCAATGAACCGGATGGATCGGCTGTTCCTGCCTGGGCCGCCGAGATGAGTGCTTATCTCAAAGACACGGTAGGCGTGAAACAAATGGTGACCACCAGTGCACAAGGGTCCCTTGGAAACGCCCCGGCCACTTTGGAGATCAACAAAGACACGGCCGAAGGACGAATTGCCCCGGATGATGATTTCAATTATTCGTTTACGCGATCGGGAATCGGTGGCAGTTATTACGGATACGGCACGTCCGTCAATCACTGGGCCTTGTTACAAATCGACACGATCGACTATGTCACGGCACATCTCTATGTTGATCACTGGGGAGTACCCAACGACCGAGCCGTTGAATACGGTGAAAAATTCATCAAGGATCATATCGCTTTGGCGAAATATTGGGGAAAACCCTTTGTTTTGGAAGAATATGGCGCCATGCGGGCGTCCATGTCCGAATCCAAACGAGTTCATCGTGATCTTGCCTTTGATGTCTGGAACCGGGCGATCTATGAAATGGGTGGTGCCGGTTCGATGTTTTGGATCTTGACCGGCATCGAGGACAGCCCCGATGCGGACGCTAACGGGAATTACCCGGACTTCGATGGATTCCGTATCCTCAATGACGGAGGCAGTACGAGTTTGCTCCTAAAGGAATATGCCAAACTTTTCAACGGTGAACTGACATCGATCGAAAGAGAAGCCAGAGTTTATCTGTTAAGTCCGCTGCTCAGTGAGATCACCAAGAGCAGCACCTATAAAATCGAAGCCAAGGTGATCCCCGAAGACAAAGTCGTTGCGAACGTTTATCTCTATGTCCATGGCCAAGCACCGATCGTGATGACGGCCCAAACCAGCGATCCCTATCGCACCGGAGTTTACAGCCACACGCTGACGATGACCAATATCGATCCCGGTGCGGACTATACGATCAAAGTCGTGGTCGAGTTTACGGATGAGACCACGTTAGAAACCGAAGTTAGAAATATTCGCCGCTATCAGTATCTGGAGCTTGACACGCTCTATAACATGGACTTCAACAGCGACCAACAAATCAATTTCCAGACCTTTGGCAGCTATGAAGCAACCTTGAGAAGCATCGCCCACAACAAGACCTTGGAAATGCTCCAATTAGACGTCTTGAATCTCAACGTCAACTGGGCAGAGCACAAAGTCAAACTCATCGCGTTCCCGTTGACTTCCGGAGGGCTGCCCATGGTGCCAAACACGTTTAGGGTGCAATATACCACCTATTATAACCAGGTGCTCGTAGATGCATTGGCAAATTCTGGGTCCTGTGTCCTCAAGAATTATATCGCGTTGGAACCCGGCTGGGTGAAGACCGGTATTGACCAGAACAATGTGACGATTGCGACGATTAGAACTAACGCCGCGAAAGAAGATACCGATCCGACAAAACGCTCGGATTATGGAATTCGTTGGATTGACCTGAACAAAGATTCCATTGAAACCGCCAACGAACAGTTTTACTTCCATACGGTCACGCTTGAATTTATCCCCAATGACACCTTGAATGCGATCGCCATCAACCCGACCGTCGGGAAAATGCCCTACGATGGCATCATGTATATCGACGATGTCAAGTTGTATGGGTATGCCAATGGGGCACCGATCGATACCTTGGAACCTCCGGCGGATTTCGTCTTTGATCTCGGAGAGTAGCATTCAGCTATGCGGGAAATAGGATTTGATTATCGTTATAATCACATTGAAAGGAGTCAGTGATGAAACTACTTGTATTCAAGAAAACCCTCATTGCATTCTCACTGCTCTGGTTGAGCTTGATTTTTGCTGCCTGTTCCTCTATCACCAGTGAACCCACCAGTCTGACCGGCACGCCCGGTCAGACAACGGCTTCACCCACAACCGGAACTGGAGCGACCAATAACACCACGGTTCCTCCCTCTACGACACTTCCCAACGTGACGGTGTCAGAGATCCAGGCAACGGAAATAACGGTTTCGGGAAGCATGTATGTCAGCACCGGCACCACCAATTATTATACGGCAACGGTCATTCCGGATAATGCCGTCAACCTTTCGGTGGAATGGAGCGTGACCTCGCGCGGAGGACAGGCAGACATCGATCAAAGCGGCGCGTTGCATGCGATTAGTCCGGGGGGCGTCACGGTGAAAGCTACCTCCACAAATGGCCTATTTGCCGAGAAAAACGTGGCCATCTTGAGTGTTTCCATTCCGGTTCAAAGCGTAGAGATACTCGGAGAAGAACTCATCAACCACGGAGAAAGATCCAATTATTCCATTGCCGTCACTCCCGTCAATGCCACCTATCGTCAGGTGGAGTGGGAGATCGAATCCGGAGAAGCGAAGATTGATGGAAACGGAAGACTCGCTCCAAAAGGTAGCGGGTCAGTCGTTATATCCGTCAGCGTGGATGGGGTCATTACCACAAAAATGATTAATGTCGCCGCTTATACCGGATCGGTATCCGACGTCAAGGTTTTACTCAATCGCGTAGACTTACGGAATACAGTTCTCAAAGATTACGAACGGGAATTCGAAGCTCTGTTCCCCATGTATAACGTCACCTTCGAAACACTGCTTGATTATGAGAATAATTCCCGAATCAGACTAATGGGCGGCGATTATGGCGATGTGCTATTGATCCCCTCATCGGTCAGTGCCCAAAACCTACCGTATTATTTCGCCCCCATCGGCAGTCTTGAATCGCTATCGCAATCATGGCGCTACGTCAGTCAAAAAGCGTATAATGGACTGGTCTATGGGTTGCCCACTTATGGCAATGTGAATGGAATTATCTACAACAAAAAAGTGTTTGCGAATGCGGGAATTGAGAATGTGCCGACCACACCAGAGGCGTTTTTAGCCGCAATGCAAATCATCAAGTCCCATTATTCGACGAATTCCGATTTCATAGCTCCCTTTTACACCAACAAGAAAGACAGTTGGCCGCTCGATCAGTGGCAGGGTAATGTCTCGAGCGTTAGCGGAGACCCGAATTACTACTACAATATCCTTCCAGAGGATCGAAACGCTTTCAGCGTTGGAAGCCCACACTACATCGTTTACAAGCTGCTTTATGATTTGGTTCGGCAAGGGTTGATCGAGAACGATCCATCCACGACAAATTGGGAACGTTCGAAAGTCGAATTTGTCAAAGGCAATATCGGCTCGATGGTAGCCGGTAGTTGGGCAGTCAGCCAATTTGTGGATGTGGCCATCAAAGTCAGAGATGGGACCCATCAATATGATAATGGAACGCCTGTGGAGCAATCTGACTTGGCTAATCCGGCGGATGTCGGATATATGCCATTCCCGTATACGAATACGGATGGAAAGATCTACTCGGCGCATAGCCCCGATTTTTTCATCGGGATCAAGCGCAATACCACCCATATGCAAGGATCGATCGATTTCATGATGTGGTTTTTGCAGGAATCGGGCTATTATCAGTTCACAGGCGGGATTCCTCCAAGATCAGATATGCCTTTCCCCGCGGTGATTCAAGCGTTTGAGGATCTTGGCACGATTCTTTTTGAAGAAGTTTCCGCCACCGGGCCGATGCTCGGGAAACTGGAGCTTGTGGAATCCAATAGCGGGATCGTGTTATGGAATCCGGATTGGAAAAGTTCCTTATTCGAGAACGCCTACTATGATTTGAGAACGTACAACCAGATTACTTCAGAACTGAATGACTTGTGGAACTTGGGGATCGACTTAACGGAATAAGTCATGGGATTTACCGACTGAATGTGCTACACGGAGTGTGAAAATGATCCAGTCTCTTAGTCGTTTGAAAAGCGGAAAATCACAAAAACTGGCACAGCTGAAAATGCAAAAGATCATTTTGATTATTGCATTTTTAGTTGTACCTCTCTTCTTATTGCTCCTGTTTACTTATCTTCCGGCTTTTAATATGATTCGCTACAGTTTTTATCGCTGGGATGGCACCTCGCCGGAGATGACTTGGTTTGGTTGGAAAAACTATGAAATCCTGTTTCGAAATCCGCAATATCTGACGGTGATGGCCAACGCGCTTTATTACTTAGCCGCTTCCTTTTTACAGTTGTTTCTGGCGCTTGTTATCGCCTTCATTCTGTCATTCAAATTCCGCGGATCGAATTTCTTTAAAGGCGTCTTCTTTTTCCCTTACCTGTTGAATGGTGTCGCTGTCGCCCTGATGTTCTTGTTTTTCTTTGAACCCAAAGGGACCCTCAATACGATCCTTCGTTTTCTGGGAGCGGATAGCGCCATTACGCTATGGCTGATAAAGCCGAAGGTCAATAATATATTATTGGCATCGATTTCAATCTGGCGTTATATTGGTTTTAACATCGTCATCTTCATTGCATCCATTCAATCGATTTCTCCGGAGATCTATGAAGCGGCAGAAGTTGATGGAGCCAATCGAAGTCAAATACTCTGGCGCATCGTATTTCCCAACATCAAAATGATTGTCGCTTTGAATCTGATACTGGCAGTAAAAGGAGCGATCAGCGTGTTTGAAGTGCCGTTTTTGATCACCGGGGGTGACTGGGGCACTTCAACCTTTGTGATCAAGGCATTGAATATTACCTTTGGCGCCAACCCTCAATATGGACTCGGTTCCGCTTTTGCAGTAGTGCTCTTAGTGATGATACTCGTCATTTCGGGGCTGCAAAAATTGCTGATAAGGGAGGAGTAGGTGAATCCAATGACCGAACGCACGGCTCAACTGGCAAAGTTCAAGAACCGCTTTGCCACAATCATCAAGTACTCAACTTTGATATCCATGACGATCATCGTCATTTTACCAATGATTCCCATATTCTTTGGATCGTTTAAGACGAATTACGAGTTTTATGCCTCCTCGGTATGGGCATTACCGAAGTCGTTCTTCAACTTTGAAAATTACCGAATTGCTTTCACACAAGGAAACATGCTTTTGGGCTTTGGCAACACATTGTTGATTATGGCGGTCTCGATCACAATCAATGTCTTGATTGGATCAATGACGGCTTATGTCTTGCAGCGATTTCGTTTTCGTGGACGAAAAGTGATTACAATCCTTTTCTTATTTGCAGCCCTACTTCCGACCATTACATTGAATATTGCCATTTTTAGTTTGATGTCTTGGATCGGACGTAACTTGGGGATACAAATCATCAATACCCGGCTTGCGGCAATCATCTTGTTTTCAGGGACAGACATCATCACCGTCTACATCTTCATGCAATTCTTGAGACACATCCCCTTAGCGATTGACGAATCGGCAATCATCGATGGGGCAAGTTATTTCCGTATCTTTTTCTCGATTATTATGCCTTTGCTCGTGCCGGCGATTACCACCGTGATTATCTTAAAATTTGTGGCGATCTATAACGACTTTTATATCCCGATGCTATATATGCCAAGAAGTGATCTGGCGGTAATCTCGACGGCGCTCGATAATTTCCGCGGACCTTTTGGAAGCCAGTGGGAAGTCATATGCGCCGGGCAAATGATCACGATAGTCCCCATTCTAGTGATTTTTCTTTCACTCCAGAAATACATCTATAAAGGTTTACTAATTGGCTCAGTTAAAGAGTGATGCCCAACGACAAGAGAAAGATGGGGTGTACATGAACGAAGCAATCGATCGACATCTTCAGAATAAAATCATTCCCTTCTGGAATCGACAAGTGGATAAGCAGCATGGTGGTTTCTACGGATTTGCCGAGGTGGATTTGATACCGAATCAGTTCGGGGACAAAGGATCGATAAAAATGGCTCGGTTACTGTGGGCATATTCCGCACTATACCGACATTATCAGGATAAATCCTATCTTAAACACGCCCAAATTGCATACGACTATCTGATGAAGTATCTTTATGACAAGGATCAACAGGGGGTGTATTGGAAATCGTCGTATTCTGGGCAGATAATCAATGACACAAAACATGTCTACGCCCAGAGTTTTGCGATCTATGGATTCTCAGAGTATTATCTGGCCTCCCATAACAACAAGGCTCTTGAGTGTGCCTGTGACCTATTCCAAACCATCGAAGAAAAGGCCTATTGCCAGGAGAAGAATAGCTATCATGAACAATTCACCCGGAATTGGATCCCGGTCGAAAACACCTTGTTGGCCAGTAATACGATTCAACCAGCTTATACGACAAACACCTTGATCCATCTGATTGAAGCCTATACATCGTTATATTGTTCTTCTAAGCGTCAAGATGTGCGGGAACGAATCATTGGCTTGCTACAGCTTTTTGTCGATCGGGCTTTCGATAGGTCACGTCGCGCATGCTTTACGGAGTATGACGTTTCGTGGCGGCCGATTGATACCAAGACATCTTTTGGACACGATATCGAAACCAGTTGGTTGATTGATCGAGCAATGGATGTAATTCAATTCCATCCAGTACAATTGACGGAAATGACCGCCGCGTTATGCGAAAACACGTTAAAAAACGGCTATTTCGAGGGCGTGATTGATAGTGGCAGAAGTGAGGAAAAACCAGGGGAAACCTTAGTATGGTGGGTTCAAGCAGAAGCCGTCATTGGATTCCTAAATCATTTCCAGAAAACCAACGAAAAAGTGTATCTTGAAGCTGCCAGAAGAACTTTGGATGTGACGATGACCAAGATCGTCGATCATCGGGATGGAGGCGAATGGTTTTGGTCTGTTGATCAAACAGGTAAACCGCTTGAAGATTACGGTATCAGCGAAAACTGGAAGGCCAATTATCATAACGTCCGCATGTGCTTGGAAATACTAAAAAGAGGTGAGATGCTTTGATTCATACTGAATATTTCCGTCTCGCCAAAGAACAAGAACGGCTATTGCGGAAAAAAAATATAATTGACCAAACGTTTCACAATGGAATCTATCACCGATATTTATATCCGGTGTTGACTCAAGACCACATTCCGCTTCATTGGCGATACGATCTCTCAATGACCCAGAATCCTTATTTGATTGAACGGCTCGGCATCAACTCGGTATTCAATCCCGGTGCGATTTTTCATGAAGGCGCTTATTATTTGATGGCACGAGTAGAAGGCACCGATCGAAAGTCATTTTTTTCCCTCGCAAAAAGTCCGACTGGAATCGATCGCTTTGAATTTATTGATCAACCGGTTCTATGGGATAAGGTCTTAGCGGATGAAGTGAATATGTATGATATCAGGCTTGTGAAACATCAAGATGGCACTATTTACGGGACTTATTGTTCGGAAGCTGAAGACACGACCAATTCCCCTAATTCCGCTTCGGCAATTGCTAGAACAGCCCTGGTTAGAACTCACGATCTCAGAAACTGGGAAATGATCGGGCTCATCAAAACAAAAGCCAATCAACAACGAAATGTGGTCCTTCACCCCGAACTCATTCAAGGAAAATACGCTTTCTACACTCGCCCTCAAGATGGTTTCATTGAAACAGGCAGCGGTGGTGGTATCGGTTTGGGACTTTGTGATGATATCAATCATCCGGTCATCGAACAGGAAACGATCTTGTCTCCCAAACGCTATCACACGGTATATGAAACCAAAAACGGACAAGGCCCAGCCCCCATCAAAACGGACAAAGGGTGGATTCATATTGCGCATGGCGTCCGAGAAACAGCGGCGGGATATCGCTATGTCCTCTATGCCTTCGCCACGAGTCTGACGGATCCCTTCAAAGTGATCTCCTCACCGAGTGGGTATTTCTTGGCTCCACGAAAAGATGAAAGAGTTGGGGATGTGTCCAATGTTGTCTTTTCCAATGGCGTGATCGTGAATGACTCACAAGAAGTTTTTATCTATTATGCCGGAAGCGATTCGCGAACCTATGTGGCCACAACCCACTTGTCTATTCTTCAAGACTATGTCTTCAATTCACCGCAAGAAGCGTTCACATCACCCGAGTGCATCAAGCAACGGATCGCTCTCATCGAGAAGAATCAATCCCTTTTGAAAGGATAAAGCATATGGCAAAAATTGTGAAAACCCCTGCAACCTCATCGCGGATTCCTTGGCAGGATCCCCCTCAAGGCATGACTGCTCCGGTTTGGCGTTATTCGAATAATCCCATTATTGGCAGGAATCCTCTTCCGGGAGTTTCCCGAATCTTCAACAGTGCTGTGACTCCTTTCGAAGCCGGTTTTGCGGGTGTGTTTCGAGTGGAAACGACATCCTCACTACCACACCTTCGCGTTGGAAAAAGCCTGAACGGAATCGACTGGACATTCCAAGATAAACCGATTACCTTCTATTTTTCCGAAAATGAGATCTGGAATCCGCATTATGCCTATGATCCCCGCGTGATCCAAATTGATGAAGATTATTATGTTGTATGGTGCACTGAATTTCATGGACCATCAATTGGAATCGCGAAAACGAGAGATTTTCTCAAGTTTGAACGTTTGGAGAACGCCTTCCTTCCGTTTAACCGAAATGGTGTTTTATTTCCGCGAAAAATCAAAGGGAAATATAAATTGTTAAGCCGTCCGAGTGATGGCGGCCACACACCTTTCGGAGACATCTTTATTTCGGAGAGCGATGACTGTGTATATTGGGGAAAACATCGTCATGTCATGGGAAAAGGGGGAAGTGGCTGGTGGCAGAATCTCAAAATCGGCGGTGGACCCGCGCCTATCGAAACCGACGAAGGCTGGTTGATTTTTTACCACGGGGTTACCAACACGTGCAATGGCTATGTGTATTCCATGGGAGTGGCTTTGCTTGATCTGGAGGAGCCTTCAATCGTCATCAAAAGAGCCAGCGATTACTGTCTCACCCCCGAAATGCCCTATGAAGAAGTAGGCTTTGTGCCCAATGTCGTTTTTCCTTGTGCCGCAATCGCGGAAGCCGACACTGGACGAATCGCGATCTATTATGGCGCTGCGGACAGCTATGTGGCTTTAGCCTTTACCGATATTGACACTATTTTTCGCTTTCTCGAAACCCATCATGAATCCGTCGGCAATGATCAATCGCTGGGGAAGTAACGGCATTATATCTTGTGTCCGGTGTCACTCTTATCTGGAAGAGTATATTTTAACGGCTTGATCAAGAGCCGTTTCAATAACCTGTTTTAAGGACCAGAAAGGATTTGAAGACTTCGAGGGTTGGCTTGGCTAACATCCGTTTTCAGAATACCCGTTGGCCGGGTATT
>Ga0265297_10011603_pt1 | contig 10754 bp, 11 predicted proteins | sample Munlanlwell13791_FD_192502 | JGI IMG/M metagenome (GOLD analysis project Ga0265297, IMG submission 192502) | Leachate microbial communities from a municipal landfill in Southern Ontario, Canada - Leachate well 137-91 | ecosystem: Engineered > Solid waste > Landfill > Unclassified | place...
TGATTTATTAACATCTTATTTACCATTATTGCCAAGTAATTCAGAGCGCCAATCAGTATTAGCAGATTATATTTTGGAAATGGAAAATCGAGGTGAATCTGTTTGGCAAGCTAAAGGAAAAAATTTATTAACACAAGAAATATAAAAAAATATTTATTAATTGTTAACTTCATTTATATTATAACTAAAAAACAGCCCCAACTGGGACTGTTTTTTTATGTAAAAGTTATTAAACTTTTTTGATGTTGACAGCAGCTTTGCCTTTTGGAGTATTTTCAACTTCAAAAGTAACTGCATCGCCTTCTCTTAATTCAGAGAAATCGACATCAACCAAGTTGTTAGCATGAAAAAATAAATCTTCAGCGCCTTCTTGAGTGATAAAACCGAAGTTTTTATCTGTCAATTTTTTGATGATTCCTTGCATAGTATATGTAAAGATAAAGTTAATTAAATAAATACCAAATGGTAGAAAATCGACTTTATCCCTACACTTAATATTTGTCACCCCCAATTGATTTATAGTCAATTACAGGTGGTTAGTAAACTAACAAGGTAAGTATAGCACAAAAAATGCTTTTTGTCAAGCCCAACGGTGTATTAGCCCTTGACAAAATATGGATTTTATGCTATACTAAGCTCTTAATTTATGCTTGAGAGCTACTCAAGCGACTCGAATCTTTTTGTGTCATTGTGCGACCGCTAAGGATATTGGGTCACACATTTTTTTATGAAACAAAAAGAACAAAAAACTGGTCGTTTTTGCGACCTTGGGATAGGAGAAAAATTTCTCTCCATTCTCACTCAAAAGGGATTTACTACCCCTACCCCGATACAGCATCAGGTAATTCCTAGTGCTTTAAAAGGAAAAGATATTGTTGGTATTGCTCAAACTGGTACAGGTAAAACCTTGGCTTTTGGCATTCCTATGATTCAACGTTTAGCTCTCCATGGTGGACAGGGCTTAATTTTAGTACCTACTCGCGAACTAGCTTTACAAGTAGAACAAGCCTTGATACAAGTTGGCTCTCAATTTGGGCTACAATGTGTGTCAATTATTGGCGGAACTTCTCAGGGGCCTCAAATACGCGCTTTAAAACGCAACCCTCATATTATAATTGCTACTCCGGGACGTTTAGCTGATTTAATGAATCAAGGAATATGCCGACTTAATCGCGTAAATATTGTTACTCTAGATGAAGCTGACCGGATGCTAGATGTAGGATTTTTACCAGAAATTAAAAGAATTTTACAAACTGTTACCAAAGAAAGACAGACCATGTTATTTTCGGCTACTATGCCCAAAGCTATTTCTGAACTAGCTAGTGCTTTTATGAAAATGCCTATTAGAATTGAAATTGCCCCTCAGGGAACATTGTCCGAAAATACTGAACAAGAAGTATTTGTAATTAGAAAAGATGATAAAATGCGTCTACTGGATTCTTTACTAACCGAACACAAAGATGAAACTATCCTTATTTTTTCTCGAACTAAGCATGGAGCCAAAAGAATTGCTGAGGACATCCGACATATGGATCACACTGCTACTGAAATTCACTCTAATCGTTCTCAAGCCCAAAGAAAAGCATCTTTGGATGGATTTAAAAAAGGAAAATTCCGTATTTTGGTAGCGACAGATATTGCTGCTCGTGGTATTGATGTAAAAGATATTGGTATTGTTATTAATTTTGATTTACCAGAAAATTCTGAGGATTATGTTCATCGCATTGGAAGAACTGGGCGAGCTGGTCGTTCGGGAAAAGCTATTTCTTTTGTGACCCCAGCTCAAAGAGCGGATATCAAAAAAATTGAAAAATTAATTCGTAAAACATTGCCCATCTTGTCTCTGCCTACTCTTCCTCCTGCTAGACAAAAATCACGCTACCTGGTACCATCGGAAACTCCTTGGATAAAATATTCTAATAATCGAGGTCGCGGACAACAAAATTATCAAAGAAATAATAGACAACGACCAAACAGAAATCATCAAAATGGTAATTATAACAGGAGACAATCAGCGGTAAAATAAAATTAAAAACTCGGCCAATTTGACCGAGTTTTTTAAAACATTTTAATTTATAATAACTGATAATTTTTAGCTGGTTCTTTTACTCCTTCAAACACAACTTTTTTTATATTGTGTACACCAAATTGACGACCATCTAAAAATCCAGACATAGCTGCCTCGGCAAACCAACCAGAATCCACCCAATCAAACAGCCATTCGTGAGTAAATTGTGGATCTTCTTGCAGTAATCCCCCACCCACTCCGGTTAACCAATCTTTATTAAATTTTTCTTGCGAGCCAATGGTCGGCGCCATAATAATCGGAATACCCAAAGCAGTGTAAAAAGAAAGTTCTGATGGCTTGGTCCACAAAATGTCAGTTTTCCTAAGCACTTTATTAAATTCTCTAAAATAATCTTCCTTTTCCACTGCAAAAATAATGTTTAAATTTTTAGATAATAATTTTTTTAATCCTAAATTATTTATTTCTTTACAAAAATAAATATATACATCATTACGACTACCAGCCACTAAATTTAAATTTATTTTATTTTTAAGTAATTTGTCTTTTAGAGAAATAATAATTTTTCTGCCCAATTCTCTTTGCGCGCCCGCTCCCCCAACGGCAAATGTTAGCGTGAGAGGATGTTCGTGATGTGAAACATCAATTTTGTAATAATGATCTAGAAATTGTTTGATAGTACTGTCATATTTAGTACGATAATGATGTTCAGGATCAAGATTAATTATCCTTTCCGCTAAATCAGCTTTAGCAATTAACAACTGTTGCCCACCTAAATTTTCTTCTGGTAAGGGAAAACCGGTCAAAAAGATATTTTCTTTTGGTACCCCATAAAGTTTAAGACGAGCGACTACTCGTCGGCATGGAGCTAAAAACTTAATTCTAGTTTGTTTGGGATTTAACCCTGCCCAAGTACGACTCACATCAGCATCGGTTAAAATGCAATAGATATCATTTTTAAAACCATGCTCTTCGGCCATAAAAGCTGGAATAAAAAAAGTGGTAATTAAAGGAAGCCCGGGTTTGGTATTTAGATATTCTACTAAATGTTTTCCCCAACCATTCTTTATTAATCGATACATTTGTCTAATTTGAAAAGTTGATTTAGATAAATCTCTTTTAGGATAAAATTCGGGAATGGCTTGAAATTTATCATAGATATTAAATATTTTTTTACCAATTAAAGGCAAAGCTGTTAAACGCGAAACGAATTCATATAGCCTACGAGAATTTTCCCAGACTGCTTTATCTTTTTTCGGAATACCTTGATAATTATTGGCACTGATTACTTTGTTGGTTGAGGATAAATGACGCAAAGGATAGGAGGCTCTCTGATGACCATAGCCCATATCTACGGTTACTATCCAAGCTTCTTTGTTTTCTTTTTTAATCATAAAATTATTATTTACAAATGATATTTTTTTAGTTCTTTTCTAATATTTTTATATTCTGGCACAGTTTCCTTTACTAAATTCCAAAATCTTTTGGAATGATTAAACTCTTTCAAATGACACAACTCGTGAACCACAATATATTCTTTGAGAGGCTGAGGAAGAAATTTAATGCGATAATTCAAATTTAGATTTTTTCTAATAGAACAACTCCCCCACCTGGTTCTTTGATTTTTGATAAAAACTTTACGATAAGTAAAATTATAAACCTGATTATATTTCTCTAAAATGTTAACCACGTCTTTTTTAATTTCTACTTTGTATTTTTTATACTCTCTTTTATTTATTTTAGGAAAAGGTTTAAAATCTAATTTAGAAAACTTATTCAAATGTTTAAAAATCCAACTTTGTTTTTGTAAAATAAATTGCTCCAAAGTTTTTATACTAATAAACCAAGGTTTGGTGGCAATTACTCCAGCTTCACAGTCAATTGATATTCCTATATTTCTAGCTCGTTTGCTACAATTTAAAGTATATTCAATAATGTGTTCACTTGTTTTGACAGATCTTTTTTCCATAAATTATTTATAACGACGTTTAATAACCCTTCTTACCCAACATTTTATTCTTCTATTATACCAGAAAATAAAAATACTCGCTATTTTAAGCGAGTATTTTTAATTAAATTTATTTTAATTTCACTTGGGTAAACTTTTGACGATGTCCATATACCTTGTGATATCGAACTTTTCTCTTGTATTTTTCTACTCTAATTTTTTTGCTACGGCCTTGTTTTTCAACAGTGGCTTCAATAGAGACACCTTCTAGATATGGTTTGCCTAACTTAACGTCACTACCATCATCTTTGGCTGTCAAAAGCACTTTGTCAAAAATCATTTTTTCACCTTCGGCTTGAGTTAATTTTTCAATTTTCAAACTTTCTCCAGTTTTAACTAGATATTGCTTACCACCAGTCTTAATTACTGCTAACATATTTTTATATTTTTATATTATAACGGGTGCAAATATATTACCAAATTAACACAAATTAGTCAACCCCCTATCAATTTTAGCTATGACTAATCAGTTATTTCAATAATATCCCCTATTTTTAACTTATTTTCCAAAGTAAAACCGCTGGGTAATTCCAAAACTACTGTAGATTTCTCTCTAGAAAAATACGGTGTTAACTCATTTTCTGGAATATTTTTTTCTGATGCTAATTGAGGAGCCATATCCACCACTTTGACTAAACAACTGTGGTATAAACCAGTAATTAACTTTCTAAATCCAAAACTATTTAAAGTACATTTTTTACCTTCATCATCAATGGCTACTGCCCAAACTATATCTAGCGGAAAATTCATATCCCTCATCACCATAGTATGATAGGAATAATCTTTAAAAACAAATAGCATTCCATCAAAATTATTCATATTATCTCGGCTACTCCAACCTATAAAGCGGTGGCTGTCTGTATCAGCTACTAACACATGGTAATTTTTATCAGAAATTTTGACATTGGTATTTGGCCAAAAAAAAGAATAGGCTTTTAAAAAGCAAGTGACTAAAATAATAATTATAATAATAATTAATTGCCATTTGCCATTTTTATTTTCTTTTTTATTAAAAAACATAATATAAAAAAATTTTAAGATGATGAATATTTTTTACTAATTAAAATTTCAAAAATTATCATGGCTAAAAATAAAATCATCAAAATAATTAATTTGTAGACACTGGTAAAAATCAAAGTGGTAATCCCAAATAAAAATGCCATAGCATACAAAAATAAAACTGATTGCCGATGTGTTAAACCTAAATCCAATAATTTAAAATGCAAATGTTCTCTATCACCTTCCAATATTGAATGATGCAGGTAATGACGGCGATATATAACTCTGGCTAGATCCAAAACTGGAACAGCCATTACCAAAAGTGCCGTGGCAATTTTTCCACCAGAAACAATAGCCAAAAAACCCAAAATCAAACCCAAAAGCATACTACCGCCCTCCCCTAAAAATATTTTAGCTGGATAAAAATTAAACCACAAAAATCCTAATAAACTTCCGGCAAAAACTAAACATAAAATTTTGATATCAGGTTGATAAAATTTGCTAGTACTGGCGATAGAGGCGATTAACAAAGCCCCGATTAAAACGATTCCAGTAGAAAGTCCATCCAAACCATCTAATACTTTGGTGGTGTACATCATTCCAATTAACCAGAAAAAAATTAGTAAATCTGCTATCACCAAAATATTACCCCACCCTCCCAAAGAAATCTGCCAAAAGTCTAGACCAATCGTTCCACCTAGCGGGTTGGTGATGCCATCAAAATTAATTCCACCCAGCATAACCAAAAAAACAGCCACAGCACTTATTAATAATCTGTTTAGGGCTTTAATTTTATATAAATCATCAAAAAAACCCAAAATCATTATTACTAAACTACCTAAAAACAAAAATAATAATTGTTTGCCATTAATATCTTCTTTTAGAAAATTAGTAAAAGAATAAATAGCAAAAGATATTATCCAAAAACTCAAAAAAATTGCTACTCCACCCAATAGCGGAATTCCTTTTTCGTGCCAATGCCGGCTGGTATCTGGTTTATCAACAATATTAAAATAGAGAGCAAATTTGCTCACAAAAAAAGTTAATAGAAGAGACAAAACTATAGCTAATAAAAAATAAAACATAAGACTATTACCCTAATTACTTAACCCTCACTTCTCCATTTTTTCCGACCACAACTATATCACGTCGTTTTAAGCCACCTTTCAAAATAAGTTCAGCTAAACTATTTTCAACTTTCTCTTGAATGGCACGACGCATAGGACGAGCACCAAATTCTGGATCATAACCAACATCAGCTAAATATTCCAAGACTTCTTCAGTAATTTCTAAACCAACTCCTCGCTTATCCAAATCCTTAGCCACTCGCAATAACATCAATCGAGCAATTTTTTTAATACTATCTCTATCTAAAGATTTGAATAAAATAATTCCATCAAAACGATTTAAAAATTCTGGTTTAAAATTTTTGACAAGTTCACCGTGCAATAAATTTTCTTTTATTTTTTGATAGTCAACTCCTAAATTAATCTGCTCCTGTACATAGCTAGTGCTAGCGTTAGAAGTGGCAATTATAATAACATTGGTAAAATCTACTGTTCGGCCCGTACTATCTGTTAAACGACCATCGTCCATCACTTGTAAAAATAAATTTAAAATATTTGGATTGGCTTTTTCAATTTCGTCCAGTAATAAAAGAGTGAAAGGATTTTGACGAATACTTTCTGTTAAAATTCCCGTACCCTTTTGTCCCACATTACCAATTAATTGATAAACACTAGCACTATCTTGATATTCACTCATATCTAACCGGACAATTTTATCCTCACCACCAAAATAAATTTGAGCAATAGTTTTGGCCAGCTCTGTTTTACCAACACCAGTCGGACCTAAAAATAAAAAGTTGGCAATTGGCCGGTTGGTAGAACGAATTTCCGCTCGCGCCCGACGCAAAGCATTGGCCACAGCTTCCACAGCTTCATTTTGACCAATTAATTTTTTGTGCATTTCTTCTTCTAAACGCAATAATTTTGTTGATTCATCTTGCGAAACAGACTGCACTGGTATTTTAGTTTTTTTAGAAATTATTTCCGCCACTTCCTCGGCAGTCACTAAAGAATTTTCTCCTTTTTTGGTTCTCGTGTGGGCGGCTGATTCTTTCATAATTTCCAAAGCACTGCCAGGTAAATAATCATCTTGAATAAACCGACTGGCAAGTTTAACAATTTTTTCTAGAGCATCATAGGAAAAGAAAACTTTGTGTTTATATTCTACCCCACCTACTTTACTCTCCAAAACTTGAATGGATTGATTTTCAGTCATCTCCTCCACATTTACTTTAGTGAACAAACTCGCAATGGGAGAATTAACTATCTGACGGCTATAGCCTTCGCTAGAAATAGTGGCGAAAGTTAAAAAATTTTCTCGACTCAAATAATCAGCTAATGTCTCGGTTAAATCCATACTTCCCTTTTCTGTCCCAGCTGAAACCCCAATTAAATCATCAATATTATGAATAAATAAAATCACATTTTGGGCGCGAGAAATGTCGTTCATCAGTCTAATTAATCGCTCCACTGCCCCAGAGGGCGTAGTACCAGCCAAAAGAGCTGGCACACTAAGTCTAACTAATCGTTTATCAAACAAACGTTGTGGTACATCACCCATGATCATTTTTTCCACCACACCATCAATAACACTTTTTTTACCAACCCCATAATCACCAACCAAAAGTACATTTCTACCACCGCCCTGCACCACTCTAAAAATTTCTTGAATTTCCGCGTCACGACCAATGGTTGTTTCCACATAACCCATTTGAGATAAATATGTTAAATCTTCACTAAACTTATTTAAATAAGGAGTAGCCACCGCCGTCATCGCTTTATCCATACCATGTTTAGAACGATGACTAGCACGATTAGAAAACTTTACATAAAATCTATATAATCTTTCTCTAATTCGGACCCACTCAATTACATTGGCCAATTTATTTCCATCAATACCAAGATCATATAAAATTTCTTTTAAGTCTTCGGATTGTTCTACTACTGATAAAGCTAATTCTCCTACTCCCACATATTCTTGATGGGCAAGATATGATTCTTCGTAGGCATTAAACAAAATCTGCTCAGTTTCATTGGAAATAATCGGCATGGATAATTTGTTTTTGATATCTAGTTTTTCTTGTTTTTCTAAAACTAAATCAAGTTTGCGACGAACGTTGTTAGTGGGGATTCCTAAACGCAAAAATATACTAGCGATTCTCTGAAGTTCTAATAAAGCATAAAAAATATGCACTGGTTTAACAAAAGTATGACCATGTTTATCGGCCATTTTATAGGCGTGAGACAAAACTTCTAAGGCATCTTTGTTAAAAGTATTGGCAATATTAATTCTATTTTTTTTCTTAATTTTTAAAACTTCTTCCCAATTATTCCAATCAGATGGTTCTTCTTTTGTTACTGTATTCCCATTATAATCATACTTTTCTACAATTTCTTTAATATCTTTTTCTGTCACAGTACGATAAAAAACATAAACAAAGGATAATACGCCTAGATAAAAAAATGAAGTAATAGAGGCTGGCGCATACAAAGAAACATTTTTAAAAAAATTAAAAACACCACCATCAAAAAAAGTATTTACCAAATTTGTTTTATAAATAAAAAATATCATCCATATCCAAAAATTAATTCCCGATACCAAAAAAGTTATCCGACGAATCTTATTTAAAATACGACGCGCGCTGGCTAATCCTAGGTGATATCTGGTTAATGGATAATTCCAATATAAAAATCTATCTCGTCTAAATATACCCATAGACCGACCTTGACACTCTGGACATTTTTTAAAACCAATTCTGCCAGTAGAATGACAGGTGTCACAAGTTAAAATATTAAGTGGTGGTTTTTTTTCTATATTTAACATAATTAATACTAAAATATTCCTTTAAATATTATGATGGGAAGCACAATCCAAAACCAAAAAATTATCAAACAAAATATTCCCCAACCAAAAAGTGCAAGGAAACGAATAATAACTTGAAACAAACGCATAAAAAAACTAATGATTCGTCCTTGCCAATCCCATTGACCAAACATCGGGACAAAAATATTTTTGAGCCACAAACCAGGCGCTAAACGCTCATTCCCGCTCTTAAAAATTTCATAACATTTAGAAATAATAAACTTGATCCCGCCGGTATACCACCAAACTGGAAAATAGATTATATCAAGCAAAATATCCAGCATTAATCTTTGAGCAATGATGATCCACATAGTAATACTTTTAATATATAAATATTATATCATATTTTAATATAATATGTAACAAAATTAACAACTAGACTTTTGATTATTTTATACATACAAAAAACACCTATTTTAAGGTGTTTTTAAAAAACAATTAATTTAAATTATTTTTTAGCTACTATAATATCAGCTGATTGATAGTATTCTATGTTATCAACCATTACCATTTCAGTTTTGTTTAATCTTTGCTCTATACTACTTATGGTGCCATTATCAGCTTTATCAAGCTCTAATTTTTGGATTTCTCTTTTTAATTCTGTAACTTGTCCTTCTAATTCATTTATTTTATAACCAGCCGTAGCAGTAGAACTCACTTGAAAAACATAACCAGTGGTACATACCACAAATAAAATACTAACTAATATCTTGGCTCCACTGCCTGTCATCCATCTTGGTAAGGACCAAGAATATAAAGCATTTCTCAGATGGTTAATTTGGTAATTTATTTTTCTTTTTAGCGACATAGTTAGTAATTAATGGTAAGTAATTGATTAAGAATGTTTTTCAAAGATTCGGAGTTTAGCACTTCTCGCGCTTAAATTTTCTTTTAATTCTTTGGCGCTAGCTGTAATTGGTTTTTTAGTAATAATTTTTCCGTTTTTGTTATCAATTTTTTGAAAAAAATGTTTGACTATTCTATCTTCTAGCGAATGAAAAGTGATTATGGCCAAACGTCCACCAGGTGCCAACACCTCTGTCGCATCGGGTAAAACTTTTTTTAAAATTTCTAATTCTTGATTCACTGCGATTCGCAAAGCTTGAAAAACTTTAGTAGCTGGGTGAATACCGCCTATCCAAGGAATATCTTTAGTGCTATGTAATTTCTCTTTATAAACCGACAAAACTATTTCTACTAATTCGTTGGTTGTTTGTATGGCACTAATTTTTCTAGTGGTCACAATTTTTTTGGCAATATCGGTCGCAAAATTTTCTTCGCCATATTCTTTAAAAATTTTTTCTAATTCTTCCTCGCTAAAATCGCGCAAAATTTCACTAGCGGTTTTCAAAGTAATATTGCCCTCATCATAACGCATATCCAATGACTCATTACCAGCAAAAGAAAAACCGCGTTTTCTTTCTTTAAATTGTGGAGTGCTCCAACCCAAATCCATCAAAATAGCCTGCGGGATAAAATTATTTTTTTTTAAAATCTCTTTTAAATTTACAAAATTGTTGTGGATAAAAATTATCTGATCTGCAAAATTATATAAAAATCTTTTGGCTCGTAAAATCGCTTCAATATCCGTATCAATACCTATTAATTTTCCGGCCGGAATTTTTTCTAAAATTTTTTCACTGTGCCCAGCATCGCCCAAAGTACAATCAACTACTTGACTATCATTTTTTAAATTTAAATTTTCAATTACTTCTGCCAAAAGTACTGGTACATGTTTCATAAAATTCCTTGTTCGAAATTAAACACCTAGTTCCCCCATTTGTTCGGCAA
>Ga0265297_10011604_pt1 | contig 10751 bp, 13 predicted proteins | sample Munlanlwell13791_FD_192502 | JGI IMG/M metagenome (GOLD analysis project Ga0265297, IMG submission 192502) | Leachate microbial communities from a municipal landfill in Southern Ontario, Canada - Leachate well 137-91 | ecosystem: Engineered > Solid waste > Landfill > Unclassified | place...
TTCTGCATAGCGGTCGCCAAATTCCGCGAGCATGCCGATCAGCTTTTTTGCCGATGGCCTAACAACCTCGGCATGCGTCCGTTTGAACATCACGGCGGCTGCAGTATCGCGTTTGTCGAAGCTTGTCGCTCCGAAATGGACCCAGGGCTTTAGCCTTTCCGCTTCGCCGACGAGTCGTTCGGCGAACAAATCATTGAATGCGCGAACATCGTGCTTTGTCACCTGGCGTTCACGCCGGTCTACTTCGGTAGTCGTGATTGCGAGAAGCTTTTCCCGTAACTCGGGCGTGAGTGAAGCAAGCAATTGGCGGTCGAAGAAGCCTCGCTCGCCCAAAGACTCCAAAAGCGCTAATTCGACTTCGGTCCACCATCGGACGAGCCGATCGTAACCAAAGTGCTCCTTTAGGGAATCCGGCTGATAGCGCGGATTGCCTGGGAGCGAAAGATTAAGTTCCATGAATGACTCCTTTTTTGCTATCGTTTGTTGAGGATTTCCGTAACGATCGCTTCGACCTGCTTGGGCGTGAGTTTGCTGCCGCGGACGCGCGGACTGCCACCAATGGTGTTTCCTCCGCCCCAACGATCGCCGTTCGAGTCATCCGCTGCATTCAGGGCGTCATACAGAGCCGGGATGTCGAATGGGATGACAGGAAGACTGCGCCATAGCGTGTAGTTGTAGCGTCCGTCAGATCGCTCTCGGACTGACACAAAGGCGTGGATACCCGTTGCCGCGATGCCGCTGAATGCTTGCGCGCCGATTTCTTTGAACATGCCCCAGCGATTGTTGCCGCTGATGCGTTCATAGCGCGTATCCAGCGGAATAGACTTGCCCGCGTGCATGATATGCTCGTTGATCCGCAGGCAGACATCGGTGATGATCGACTGGTATTCTTCAGGATCTTTCCGGTCCAACCCGCCGTTGAGACGGAATTGCGTGTAGGGCTGGAAAACCCATGCGAGTTCCATGAGCGCGGGGAGGTTATCGGGGAACGGATATGATCCTGCGGTTGAATCCAGCATGTCTTCCATGAACACCAGGCGGTTAAGCCGGGGGTTAAGGATCTGATCTGCGATGTGGGCGTGGGTCAGCAGATACACTGAGGTACACACATCCTGGTCGCAATCATTGACGTAGATGTCCATCGTCGGCTCTCCATGCTGGTTGAAAATCTCGAAGATGCCTTGTCGGATGAATAGCAGTACCTGCGCGCACGTCGCCCGGGTCGCGAGCCGGTCGGAACCTTCATGGTGGTTGAGATTGATGCGAGGCGCAGAATCTCCCGTGATCGGCCCTTCTTTGACGTATCCATCCAGCGCTACGGCGAAAGGCCCTGTCTTGCTGGCGAATTCCTCCCAGGTCAGCGGAGGGGTTTTAGGGTCGACATGAAGCGTAATTGCCATACTTTCTTTCCTTTCTTGATTGTATTGGTAAGGTTCTGTTTTCCGTTGTTTGTGAAATGCCAATCTTACTCGCCGCACCTACTCCAGTCAAGACGAGATTTCCCCCTGTGGATAGCTATTGCGAAAGCCGGCGAAACAGGTTACAACGCATATATGAGCATCTGATCATTAATGACCGTATGGACAGAAAAAAATTTCTTTTTGTTTCCGAAGACGCGCTGATTTCAGACATCGCATGGCAGGTCGTCAAGGAAGGACATGACGCGAAGTATTACATCGGCTGCCCCGATGACAAAGAAAGCGCGAATGGCTTTGTTCCGAAAGTGGATGATTGGAAGAAAGAAGTGGATTGGGCTGACATTATTGTGTTTGACGATGTGCTTGGTTTCGGCGCGAAGGCGGACAAGCTCCGCAAGGCCGGTAAGAAAGTTGTCGGCGGGACTCCGTATACGGATCGCCTCGAAGACGAAAGATCTTTCGGGCAGGATGAGCTTAAGCGCCATGGCGTAAGCATCATTCCATACCAAGAGTTCAAGAATTTTGATGAAGCGATTGCGTACGTGCATCAGCATCCTGATGAGTACGTGATCAAGCCGTCCGGAGAAACACAGAACATCAAAGGCATGCTGTTTGTGGGCATGGAAAAAGACGGAGCCGATGTTATTCGGATTCTTGATGCCTATAAGCGCGTCTGGAAGAAAAATGTCGTTGTACAGCTACAGCGGAAAGTGGCTGGCGTTGAAGTAGCAGTGGGAGCATTTTTCAACGGAAAGAAATTTATTTATCCGATCAACGTCAATTTCGAACACAAAAAGCTCTTCCCTGGCAATATCGGTCCTTCAACGGGCGAGATGGGAACGTCAATGTTCTGGTCGGCGCCGAACCGTATCTTCAACCAGACGCTCAAAAAGATGGAAGCGACGCTGGCGCAAGAGGGCTACATCGGATACATCGACCTCAATTGCATAGTGAACAGTGCAGGCATCTATCCGCTTGAATTTACATCCCGTTTCGGATATCCAACCATCAGTATCCAGCAAGAAGGGATTTCCATGCCGATCAGCGAATTCCTGTTCAAGCTGGCGTCAGGGGATGATTTTGAATTCAAGACGAAAAAAGGATTCCAAATCGGCATCCGCATCGTCGTGCCGCCGTTTCCGTTCAGCGACAAGCGCATGTTTGATATCTATTCGAAAGACGCCGTAATCGTGTTCAAGACGAAGAACCTCGAAGGAGTCCATATTGAAGATGTAAAGCTTGAGAACGAGCAATGGATGGTGACCGGCTCAAGCGGCGTTTCGTTGATTATCGTCGGCACCGGCCTCACAATGAAGCAGACCATCGAACAGACCTACAGTCGCGTAAAAAATATCCTCATCCCTAATATGTACTACCGCACGGACATCGGTGAGCGGTGGTTCGAGGATAGCGATAAGCTCCATACCTGGGGCTACTTGCGCGAGTCGTGAGCGAGCGGCGTAAAGACGCAATCCTTGTCTGCTAGCTCGAGCGTTTTTTTGATTTTCGGGGCATGGCTTTCAATGTCCGTTCCCATGAATACCAAGGCTGTTTTCCCCGTATAGCTTGGCAAGGGAATAAGGTCGAATCTGCCAAAAACATAATTGACGAGTTGCGGTCCTTCTGGAGTGCGAATCATGCCTTTGATCCGTATCATGTCGGATGCAGGCAATGAGGAAAGCAATGCGCTGACGACGGCCTTATTAAACATCGCGTCTGTAGAGCACTCAAATAGTTCGACTTCATGCTGGTGATGCCGAAGGTCGTGGGACTGCGCGTCAAGCCGCACTTCCTGCGCCGTTTGGAATAGCTGTGAATCCAGGCCGAAGACGATGTCCGGAGAGACGCGCCCTTTATCCGTTTTGATTTTTGGCGTCGTGGGGTTCAATGTATAGACGTCGTCAAGTATTTCATCCAGTTTCCTTTCGGGGACTAATTCGTGCTTGTTGATTAAAATAAGGTCTGTTTCTTTTGTCTGTAGTTTCGCTGTATAGCTTTTGTCCTTATAGCCGGGGAAATTCAACGCATCGATGACAGTGACGATCCCGTCAACGAAAAATCCTGGCATTTGGCGTATTTCCCAAGCGATCGGACCTGGGTACGCGGATCCGGAAGTTTCAATGATGATCCGGTCTGGGTGATAGGTTGCGTCAAGCTCCTCGAGCGCATTCTTTATTTTTCCGACAAGGACGCAGCACAAGCAGCCATTGAGGTATTCTTTGACGCCGATGCTGGATTGTTTCGCGAGCTCTGAATCGACGGCCGTGTTGCCAAATTCATTCTTTAAAAGCACTGTTTTGTAGTTGCCGGGTAATTGCTTAACAAGATCCAAAATGATCGTGGTTTTGCCGCTTCCAAGATAGCCCGTAAAAACTGTGATGGGAATTCGTCTTGTCATTTGGTAATCATACGTCGCGCAAGCGGCATTGGGCAAGACTGTTGTTGGGCGCTCAATGTATTTTTATTTAGGGATCATGCGGATTTCTTTATGAATCTATTCCAAGCCATTTCTGATATACTATGGCTATGCTTACAGAGCACGCTGACGAGACACTTGAATTGGTTGATGCGGACGGGGCCGTTATCGGCACGGCCTTGAGGTCTGATGTCTATGCGAGAGGCGTAAAGAACTTCCGGCTTGCTGAGGTTGTTGTCAGGGATTCCAGTGGAAAGATCCTTATGCTTAAACGAAGCGAAAAAGCGGCCCAATTACCCGGTCTTTGGGAAACCATAGGCGAACATATTCATCCTGGAGAATCGGATGTTGATGCGGCGAGGCGTGCGTTGCGCGAAGAAATCGGGCTCGACGTTCCCTCTTTACAATTCAGCTTTCTTGGCTATACTACTCCTGCTGAGGGCGCTGTCGGGTATTGCGCAGTATTCCTCGCCACAGTCGACGAGCCCCCTCAACTTATGGAAAGCCACAGCGAAGCCAAGTGGCTGACGCGCGAGGAAATTTCCACGCTGCTACGAGAACAGAAGCAAGAAATACGGAGCAACGTCTTACTCATCTTCGGGCGATTTTCAAAAGAAATATTTTCTGCGGGTATAGTATAAAGGCTATTATGCCACCCTTCCAAGGTGGAGATACGGGTTCGATTCCCGTTACCCGCTGAGTGCGGCGCAACAATTGCGCGGGCGTTTGTATTTACTGTGCTTTTAGTAGCGTTTCCATTATACTTTTCATATGGAGCAAGACGCAGGAAGTGACCACACACCCACAACACAAAGCCGCCTAGTCGTGAAAGCGTTTATTTTTGTTCTCATCTTTGGGGCCCTGATCGTTGTTTTTGCCGTAGTCGAAGCTTACCCCTTTATAAAGAAGAATTTTTTTATAAAGGAAAATACTCCCAACGAGGTTGCAGCTTTACCCGATTACAATAATCAACAACTGAATGCAGTAAATGCCCCGACGGCCACGTCTAGTAACCATGCTACCGATATTCTCTTTTATCAAACAGAATATGACGAGGGAAGCGTTACCTATCTGCTATATCGCGGGTCGATGGATTACCTTGCGGGTGACGCTCAAACGCATTCAATCTCGTTGCAGCGTGATTCCAGGATAATCAGTCAGTCTTGGGAAGAGAACACTTTCCTTTTTGTTGAAAATACCGAAAACGAAGGTTCAATTTTTTCATTAGATATTTCAAGTGATCAGACTCAGCCGACGCTCTTGATGAAGATCTCGCTTGATGCTACCACCGGCCAACACATTGGAGACGCCCGTTACCTTGACGACGGAACGCTTGCTTATATCACGTATGATGGCTCAGGAGAGCGGGCGCGGCATTCCGTGCTTCATGTTGCCCAACTTCCTCAAGGCATTGAAAAAGAGAATTATCCGCTTCGAGAGGAAAGCCCCGTGTATGCCGGTTTTGGATTCCTTGCGCAGCGAGGGGATAGTCAGGTGATTTATCTTCATGAAACGGGTGGAGATGCGGGCAGCGTATGGTCCGCATGGTATATGGTCGATCGAACTACAAAAGCAGTGACCGCGCTTGAAGGGCTGCCCGTGGAAGATAAAGTATCAAGGAATCCGGCGGAATTCTCTTTCAGCCCGGATGGATCGAAGTTCATCTTTAAAGATATTTCAAAATTGCCTGATGCCCAGGATCTCGAAGATGAGGATGGTCCTCTTGGTAGTTGCCTCAAATATTGGGACAGCGATGCAATGGATCGGTATGATAACGAGGGAGGCACGCTCACGTTGGTCGATCTTGTTTCCGGTTCACGCTCAGAAATTTTTCGAAACCTTTCGCATAGCAACAATGTCTGCAAAAACATCGCGCGGCGGATCATTTCCATTGGATGGATAGACGATTCTCACGTTTTTTTCGAAACTATCGACGGTATTTTCAGTCTTGATATCAACACTCGAGAACAAAAAAACCTCTTTATTTTTGAGCGAACGTATGACCCTAAAAATCAACAACGTCCGTCCGTAATCGCACTTCAAGCGCCCAATATTTTATTGTCGGATCATAGTGTTGCGTCGTCCGATACAAATAAAATACTCCAGTTTGTATCAGAAGACGCTCAAGAAGGCATTTTTGTTAATTTTTTACGATAATTTTATTTCTGAATAATCAATAACGATATGACGGAAACACCACAAACAATCGAACCAATGGCTCATGGAGATGGCCAGACTTTGCCCGAAATAGGGGCCCTCCTTTCTTCTGCGTGGAATCTGTTTCGAACAAGAATACGGTCGATCATGAAGCTTTCACTGTATATTTTCATTGCACAAGCAATATTGAGCGTTCTGAGTATGGCCCTTGGTGTTGCTGCGCTTGGCGGAGTGTTCGGGTTTGCTTCAGGAAACAAAACACTCGGCGTAACCGTCACTGGTGGCAGCATTGCCCTCATGTTTGTCGTGCTTGTCGTGTATGCATTGGTTTACGCTTGGGCGCAGGGAGCCTTTGTCATGCTTTTCCATCGCCCTGGATCGGAAAATGACGTGTCCGAAGCGATACAGGGAGCGAAGCCGCTCATTGGGCCTTTGTGGTGGGCTTCGGTTTTAGTTGGTTTAACGGTTTTTATCGGATTTGCTTTATTGATCATCCCTGGAGTCATCTTTGCCGTGTGGTACAGCTTTACGACCATGGTTGTTATTCTTGAGGGTTTGCGCGGAAATGATGCGATGCGAAAGAGCAAATCATATGTCCAGGGCAGATGGGGAGGAATATTTTTGCGGATTCTCGTTTTGGGCATTGTGATGGCGATCGTGAACGCAATTACAAGCCAGATTTTCGACGCATTTGGAAACTACGCCAGCGCAATTCTCACATCCTTGGTTACCGCTTTTATTATTACGCCGTTCGCCATCGTATATCAGTATTTATTGTATCGATCTGTAGCAGATGGTACGTCATCAGACGGTTCCGCAACGTCTATTCCAACCAATTAATGTTAATGATTTGCTTCTTATGATCATTCTTCGTTGGCTGATTATCGCCTGTACCGTTTTCCTTATCGGCATGTATATGCCAGGGGTGACGGTTTCTTCCTGGTATTCCGCACTGATCGTTGCCGCAGTTTTTGGGATCTTAAATGCTATCATCCGGCCTTTGCTGTCCCTCATTACACTTCCTATCACTCTTCTGAGCTTGGGCCTAACGAGCTTTATTTTCAGCGGACTGATCCTTTGGTTTGTATCAACATTCATCAAAGGATTCTCAATCGACACATTTTCGACTGCCCTTCTTGCCGCGATCATCATCTGGGCTGTCAGCTTTGTCACCAACGGTCTTTTAAAGGCCGCACGTTAATAGATAGTGGCTAACATTAGCTAAAAAAACGCCAAATGGGCCTTTAAACCCTTGACGGATTTTTTGTTTGTGGTAAGGTGCTTTCTTCCTCCACCGATGCAAGAACGCGAAGGTGGATGATTTTTATTTATGATGAAAACCCTCACCTCTACGACAATCCGCTTTTTTGTGATGTTGGCAACGCTCGTCTTCTTCGAGTTCGCGCTGCCATTGCATGCGCGTGCGGCGAACAGCCCGGTTTTTGTAGCTCAACGCGATAGCATGTCCTCGAGGCTAGCGACAAGCATCGTTCCGAAGCGCGATATTTGCAGTCTTATTGCCTGCGGCCCAACCTATCGGATTCTTCGCTCTCAGACGATCGTCATGACGGCATATTCATCTACGCCAGATCAGACGTCGGGTGACCCGTTTATTACAGCGTCCGGAAGCCGAGTTCACCACGGGACGCTTGCTCTTAATGGGATACCTTTTGGCACGAAAGTACGGATCCCTGATTATTATGGCGATCAGATATTTACAGTTGAGGATCGCATGTCTTCCCGTTATTCTTCTCAACGAGGCGATATTTGGATGGAGACAAGGCATGAAGCGAAGCAGTGGGGGGTTCGGCGAGTGCACGTGGAATTCGTGGTTGAAGAATAAGTTTTACGCAAGCATCATTCATTTGCTACACTTGTGACATGCCGTCATCGATTCTTGTATTCCTTTTCGCTTGCGGGACATCCCTAGTCCACGCGATTCTGGAAATTCAGATTGAAGGGCCAAATGGCTGGGCGAAGGCGCTGCCTACCAAAAAGTTCACTGGATGGATTGCGCGCAACCTGACCGAAGTGGGATATATTACGGGCTTTCATGCCGCAACACTTGCTTTTATCGCATTGCTAGCTCACTTTCCTGTGCTATTCGTTTCTGACTGGACGTGGCAGCGGGAAAGCGTTGTGCTAGGGTTTCTTTTTTTTCATTTCACTTTCGAAGATTTTCTTTGGTTTGTGTTCAACCCAGCATATGGAATTGCAAAGTTTAAAAAGCAGCATATTTGGTGGCACCGACACTGGATATTTGGCTTGCCTGCTTCCTATTGGCCGGGCATTATTTTAGGCTTGGTTTTTTTGTTTATTGCAGGCGCGGCGTAACGTTATGGACGTTTCTCTTTTTGACTATCATCTGCCTAAAGAACGCATTGCACAAAAGCCTAAACGGCCACGCGAGGCCGCTCGACTATTGTGTTTGGACAGGCGGACAGGAGCAATACAGCACCTGCATGTTTCTGATTTTATTTCGCTCATCCGACCAAGCGATGTCATTGTGTTTAATGATTCAAAAGTTTTTAAAGCACGGCTCTTGGGGAAAAAAGAAACTGGCGGTATGGTGGAAGTTTTTTTGCTCCGCCCTCAAAAAGGCAGGTCTTGGGAAGTTCTTCTTGGGGGAAAACGAACGCATGAAGGAAGCCGGATTTATTTTAGCGGGGGCATTTCTTGCGTCCTTATAAAGAAGCATGAAGACTGCTGGACTGCGGATTTTTCCGTTTTGCCAAGCCGCTTGATTTCAATGTGTGAGCGTATCGGGCAGACTCCGACACCCCCGTATATTAAAACAAAGGCCGCGGCAAATACGTACCAAACTGTGTATGCAAATCCTAGGAAGATAGGATCTGTTGCTGCGCCGACTGCCGGGTTCCATTTTTCAAAATCTACGCTTCGCGCGCTGAAAGACAAGAGCGCTGACATTCAATTTGTGACGCTTCACGTTGGAATCGGGACCTTTGCGCCAGTCAAGGAGAAGGATATTACTAAGCACGTTATGCATGCAGAATATGCAGAGGTTGACGCGGCAACGCTTTCTGCGTTGCGAAAGGCAAAACGAGCAGGAAAAAGGATTATCGCGGTAGGGACGACGACAGTTCGGACGCTTGAGGCGGCGTTCTCGACGAACGAAAGAGAGTTTTCCGGATTCATTTCTAGTTTTATTTATCCAGGGTATACGTTTACAGGTGTAGACGCGATGCTTACGAATTTTCACTTGCCAAAAAGCACGCTGTTGATGCTTGTCTCGGCGTTTGCCGGCAGAAAACATGTTCTACGCGCATATCGCGCGGCTGTGCGTAAAAATTACCGTTTCTATAGCTTTGGTGACGCGATGTTCATTTCGTAGGATTGACAAGCCGCCGGAACCGAGTTAATATTTTTTGATTTGCAAACACAATAAAAAAGGAAGCGCACCTTGAAACATCCGATCGAGATTGTCCGCATTGGCGACGAATTGAAGCCTTTCATCGATGGATGCTACCAAGGATGGGGGTTTGCCTCGCTCCTTTGGTCGTTTCCATGCTGTGTGAACGGCGATTCTCATCAGCTTATATTCGTTAGGCGTACGCATTGGTTCGACAGGCAGGAGTTTGCTGTGTCGATTGACGGCCTGAAGCCGGCTGACTCGGATTGGTCGCCACAACCTTTCTGCGATTGCGTACTGACACAAGATGCTCTTTCTGTCATCACGAGTGACAGCAGGATCATCCATATTCCCTGGCCAGCAACCCATAATGAATAGAGGAGGAATTCATGAAACAAAAGGAAATCAGAGAGAAGGTGGTTCAGACTATCGTCCTCGTGACAGGTGTTGAGCCGAGGCGGGGATTCCGCTTTAAGGACCCGATCGTTTGTCGGCAGACGGACAAAATTCTGCAGACGATATTCGGCGTGTGCCCGTTCATTAATGAGGGCGCATCCATAAGCGGTGTTGTCAGCCAAATCAAAGGGAAGATGCGATAACGCTCTCGATTCCGAAAGCAAGGCGGTCAGCAATGATCGCCTTTGTGATAAGCAAAAACGGTTCCCGTCGACGAGGGCGGAACCGTTTTTAGAGCAATCTGCCCTGCCGCGCAAGCTCCATGTGCACAACTTCCGATTCGATGCCTTGGGATGCAAGGAATGTACGCAGTTTATTGGCGACATACACCGATCTGACGGTGCCGCTTTCGCTTCTGCAATAGATCACGCAGGTTCGTTTTTTTGCTGAGCGCTTGCGGGCCCAAACGAGCATTGTGGAATAGACATCGGTTAGCCATGCAATCGTTCGGATGTCGTGTTCATAATAAAGAACGGCAAGTTCGTGGAATCCGGACGCTCCCTTAGGGAGCTGGTTGAGCGAGGGGAGCCGGTCGCAGTCGATGCGCTTTACGTACCTGGAAAGCCAGCGTACACGTTTCGTCTCTTTCTGCTTACGTCCGTAGCTCACGATTATGATTTTTTTCACTTCTTTCTCCTTTTCTTGCAAACGAGCAAGTAACGTAGCGTAACGCAAAAGCCCCCAAGACGCAAATGCGTTGGATTAAATTTTTTAAATTTGGGCCGGGTGGGACTCGAACCCACAACCCTTGCGGGAGCGGATTTTAAGTCCGCCGCGTATACCAATTCCGCCACTGGCCCATATTTGTGTTGGACCTGGAGCGGGTGAAGGGATTCTCCGCCCAAGGGCGGATCGGGGTTGTCCGGCGACTGCGTCGCATCGTCCAACCCTGCTCATCCCTACGCAAGTCACGCAGGTGACTTGCTTCACCGCC
>Ga0265297_10011605_pt1 | contig 10749 bp, 10 predicted proteins | sample Munlanlwell13791_FD_192502 | JGI IMG/M metagenome (GOLD analysis project Ga0265297, IMG submission 192502) | Leachate microbial communities from a municipal landfill in Southern Ontario, Canada - Leachate well 137-91 | ecosystem: Engineered > Solid waste > Landfill > Unclassified | place...
GATTGCTAAATCAGAAGAAGATTCACAAACTGCTGTACTTGAGGCTGCGGATAGGAAAAGAATTGAATTAAAGAAGGCTTTCGGAAAAGAAGGATCAAATATTAATCCTTTAGTTCTAGTGCAAATTCCTAATGCTGAAGCTGGCGAACAAAAGATAGAAGCCGTTAAGAAATTTTTAGCTGGAAAGGGAATAACCGAGAAAAATGGCAAATTAGCTGTTTGGTTGGCTGAACAAAAGTCCGAAACAATCGATTTGATTTCCGAGCCAGACAATGAAATAGAATTTTTAATATTTAAACAGGCCATTGATACTGGATGGGATTGTCCTAGGGCTCATATCCTTGTTAAATTTAGAGAAACGCATAGTATTGTTTTTGAAATACAAACCGTTGGTAGAATTTTAAGAATGCCCGAACAAAAACATTATAGTAACGACATTTTAAATAAGGGCTATATTTATACTAATATTCAATCAATTTCGGTTAAGAAAGAAGAATATAATCCAAATATTATTAAACATCTTAAGGCTGTTCGCATCAAGGAATACAAGCCAATAAAAATAGAATCATACTATAAGGCTCGTGCTGATTATGGAGATGTTACTTCTAGCTTTGTTTCAGTATTCGAAAAAATAGCTAATAGTTATTTTGAAATTAAAAAAGGAGATAAGGTTAAAGATAATATTAAAAAGGTTGAGACTAAGGGCATTAACCTAGATGTTAAAAAATATCAACAAGAATTGATTGCAGATACAACCTTAGATGTAAAAAGTTTTGATGATTTAGAGGGCAAAATTAGTGCCAATGATTTGGCTAAATTAAATGTAGCTGTCGATGAGTTAGCTGTTTTCTTTGAACAGTTCATCAAAGACAATCTTGGACCATTTAAAAATATTAAGCGTTCTGTTCCAGCAGTTAAAACAGCTATTTATCTTTGGTTTAATAAGGTGCTTGGGGCTGACGGTTGGAAAGATCCTTCGCTTTTAACTCAACAAATATTTTTAAATAATAAAAATATAGTTCATTTTGGGCACATTCTAAATAAAGCAATCGATCAGTATGTTATTGTTAAAGAAAAAGAGGTTCGTCAGCGTATAGAAGAGAGTGAGCAAAAATATCCTTTTGATATTAAACCAGAACAATTTTATAATGAATATACTGATGAAATTGTAAAAACTAAAAAGTATGTTTATGAACCGTGTTATTTAAATACTGATAGATCTAATCCAGAGAGGGAATTTGAAGACTTATTAAATGAAAATAGCTTAAAAATAGATTGGTGGTGGAAGAATGGAGAAAACAAGCAGGAGTATTTTGGCATCAAGTATGAATATGCAGGAAGCATAAGTACTTTTTATCCTGATTATTTGGTTAAATTTTCAGATGGTCGCCTTGGCTTACTTGAAGTTAAAGACGTTGGCGATCGTGATGGTAAGACATATACAAGGGCTAAAGCTGAAGCCTTGCAGAAACATCTAGTTAGTCAGGGTAATAAAAAAGTATTCGGCGGTATCGTTATTCAGCGTAGTCACGAGTGGTTGATAAATGACGAGAGTGTTTATGATTGGGAAAAATGCGAAAAAGGAAACTGGGAAGATTGGAAGATTTTTGACTTCTAGTTATCTAGTGAGAGCAAGCCATTACTAATTTTTAATTTACCCTTTAGGCATGATAGTAACTCTCTTTTTTCATAAATTGATCCTTGGGTTAAAATGTATTTAGCATATTTTTTGTAATCCAGTTTTTCTTCTATTTTTTCCTTCTTTTCATCTATCCCGAGTATTCCATATCTGAAGTTATTATATCTCTTGATTTCATAATCAAGTTTTTTCTTTATATCATCTTGATTGACATCTAGCTCATCAATTAATCCAGAGAGTTGATTGATTAGTTCTTCTTCTCTGACGTATCCACATTTACAGTGGATGTCTTTATTTCTGGTGCATCCGTAGTAAATGTATTTATGAATAGTTCCATTCTTCATTCGTTTGAATTTTTCTTCGGCTGTTATTCCTGATCCGCATAATCCGCATTTAATTAGTTTGGTGAAGGCAAATTCTTTATTCTCGCATCGCATATTCTCGCTAGTGATTTGTTCTTGGACCATATCAAATAGTTCCTTGGTGATTATTGGTTCGTGTATTCCATCATACCAAGAGCCACTTCCGACGGGGTATTCGAACTTTCCGTAATAGAAGGTGTTTTTAAGGATAAGATACACTGAGCTTAAGGTAACATTTTTTCCAGTCCTTGTATTAAATCTCATAGATATTAGCCATTCATAGAGCTTTCTTCCACTGTACTTCTCGTAAACTACTTTTTCGTACATTTGTTTGATCATTGGAGCCCTAACCGTATCTAGGAATATCTTTCTTTGGCCTTTAATGCCTTCCTTGTTGGTCATATAACCTAGAGGTGGCATTCCAGGTCGCCATCCCATAAAACACTTGGCTTTCATGCCTCTTTTGACGTTTACTGATTTATTATCGTTTTCTAACTTAGCTTGAGACCCAAGTATCATTAGGAGGAATTTATCATTAGGAGAATTACAGAACGACTGTCCGTAAGTTCTTATTTCTTTCAGTTTTCCATTATCCATCATATCCACAACTGTTCCTAGATCTCCGGCATTTCTTGCAATTCTATCTGGAGCCCATGTCAGTATTCCATTAAATTTTTCTTCTCTTATTTCTTTGATCACTTCGTTGAATATAGGTCTTTGTCCAACTTCTTTGGCAGAGTGTTTTTCTTGTTTTATTTCAACTACATTAAGATTATCTCTTTTGGCCATATCCAGCATTTCTTTGATCTGAGAATCTATAGAAAGGGCTTGGGTTTCGTCCGATTCTGTTGATTTCCTTGCGTATAGGCAATACTTTGTATCCGTCATATATTTATTGTTTATTCTCTTACCTATACAGATGCCGCAAGAGCGCAAGGAAGTCCAGACCTCAGATGTAGACAAAGTGGAGACTGAAAGACATTAAAATTTGTCTAGAATTATTTTTTATTCTATAATACAGCAAATGAGAGAAGAAAAATACACAGCAGAACAAGAATTAAGACCGAATAATAATCTCGCAACAAGGGGTTTTTCTGGCGCTGACATTACAGAAAAAAAATCTAGGCAGATATTAGAGTCAAAGTTTCCGCTGAATGAGGCGATATTTTTCAATTACGATGGCAAGACACCTAATTTAGACGGACACATTGAATTTTTTGATGAAAAAGGATCGACCACTGTTATATTATTTTATCAGTTGAAAGGAACAATAAAAGATATAAATTATCATGATTGCGAAAGAGAATTACTTAATTATGCCTATCGTGCTCATGCGCCAATTTTTTTAATTTTAGTTAATATTCCACAAGAAAAAGTTTACTGGGAACATATTGACAAGGCGTATATTTCCGCTGTTTTAGGTATTATAGATATAAGTAAATTTAATCAAAAAACTAAAAGGATTACCTTTTCAGAAGAAAAAAAGATTGATAACAATTCATCAATCTTAATAGATGTTTGTAGAAAGTATTATCAGGATAATGCAGAAAACATAATTGAACAAAGAACAGCGTTTCTTCAAGAGCAAGAAGTTGATAGTGGTCCTAGCAGGCCTTATACAGAAATTAAAGAAAAATTAAGCGTTACTATCAAAGGAATAGAAGATAAATTATTGCTTTATTTTGCTTTTATTTATCTTTTAAAGCCTTTCTTCTTAGATCAGCGACACGAAAAAAGGCGAAGAGAATTATTGAAGTATCTTTTAATTACGGGTAGCGAAGAGAGGTTTATAATCGAAAGCTTAATAAAATCTAAAATGCTTGGAAGAAGTGGAGATATGCTTTTTGTAAATTCAAGAAGTGACGCAATCTCAGTTTTAAATCATTTCGTTGATAGTGGTCGAATAAGTCTAGAAGAAATAACAACTATATTTTCTTAAATATGATTAAAATCGATAAAAATTTATTAGAAATTTATCTTTCTATTGAAAGTAAAAAGGCCACTGATTATTTGAATGGCCTTGCTGATGATATTAAAAAGGAGATTTTTGTTGCAGAAAACAATGAAGATGTTATAGAGGGGTTGGAAATTCTTGAGAAGTTCGTTTATAAAGCTTCCAAGCAAGCTATAGAAATAGCAAGACATGTTATTGATAATCCGATTGATCAGAAAAAAATAAATTCACCAATGGGAGAATTTAACGGTAAGAGCTATAAAGACGTAATAATTAAAATTTTGGAAATATTGAATCATATTCGATATATTAATCCCGATGGAATTATCCCATTATTAAAGGAGCTCATTAGTAAAGAGGATAAAGGAATAAAGGAAAAAGCTATAGATGTTTTGAGACATTTTTCTAAGTATGATTTTAATGTACTCACTAAATCAAATATAGGATATGGTGCTCAAAGGAAAATTCTTGACTATGTCTTGGCTTGGCCTATAGAGGAAAGAATTAACAACTTTGATTTTATCAAAGCGACAATTGAAGAATTATTGAATTCGTCGGTAGAAGGAACAACGTCTGGAATTAACGAAGACGCCCAATACACCATAACATTGCATTCGGGAGTTGTTGATCCGAACGATTTTGTAAAAAAAATTAGAAGAGAGGCAATAGATTTAGTTGTTAGTATTTATAAAAATACCGATGATGAAAGAATGAGATTAAAGATAGTAGATATTCTTGATGAAGCAATGAGGGGGCCTATTAGTGTAGCTTACGGGGAAAATGTAGAAAAAATGATTGTTGATGATACAAAATATTTAATGTCTGTTTTTAGGGGAATGCTTTTCGATGAGAAAGGTAATTTGATTGGAAGCATTTCTGTAGCCGAGGCGATAGAAAGCAGACTTTACTGGTTTAATAAAAATAATGATAAGATAAGCTCTCCAGAATCAAAAAAGCTGAGAGAAGATATTTTAGCTGACACTTTCTATTCTTTATTCCATTTATTCGCTGGCGATGACATTGTCTTCCGCCAAGAAGAGGGCCATGACGCAGAAGTAGAACGCAAAAGGGAGATTGATGAAAAAATAAAAGAAATTAATGAATCTAATTTATCTGAATGGACAGATATTATTGATAAAATAGCGAAACAAGTTGGTTTAGTGGAAGAGTGGCAATTTCGCTCATTTAATGGGTTTTTAAGAAAATTATCTATAGAGAAATCGGATATATCATTTTCCATATTAAGTCATCTTATTAGTAGTGATAAATTAGCGAAGAATGTTTTAATGAGTTTTCTGGACGGGTTCCGCGACTCTGGCAGGCTTGATATATGGGACGAAGCTGTAGAAAAAATATTAGAAAAGAAAGATGTATTTTTAACTAGTGCGATAATCTACTCTCTCGATGTCAATAGGGGCGGAGCTGGCACTGACCAAAAGCTGAGAGAATCAGATTTATCGCTAATAGAAAGTGTTATCAATCAGTCTGGTAAATTTTCTTTCCTTGAAGAAAAGGAGGAGAGTAATTTAATTTTACAGCACGCTACTATTAATGCGTTAATTGATAATCTAAAAAATGATTATGCCCATACTGAGCCTCTTTTAATAGAAGCGATTAAGAAAAGTAAAGAAAAGAGTTTTCTTGTTAGAGAAATAGATTTCGGATTTCATAAGAATGGTATTAATTGTGGCGACCTGAGCGGAGAATTAAACGAGCTTTTGAAAGGGTTGTTTGTTGAGATTGGAGACCTAGATTGGAATGCGCAAGAATTATTGCTAAATATGGGCCACCAGGACGTTAAAATAGTTTTTGATATTTTCTGGAAGAGGATGGAAAAAGATACTGAGAGAGAAAAAACAGAAAGCAGGGAGGATAGATATACTAATCGCTATCAAGCAATCCCTTATCATTTTAACGATGATTTAAAAAACTATATTTCCAGTCATGAGCAGTTCCAGTCTTTAACTAAGGAATGGATTGACAATATCAGTACTAGCTTTTCTAAATATAATTTTGATATCAGCCGTTTTTTGAAAGCAATGGGTGGACCTGCAACAGCTATTCTTAAAGATATGATAGAAAGTGGAAGCGAAGAAAATATAACTAAGGCAGTACTATTGATAGATAGATTCGAGGGCAGCGATATTGAAACGGCCATAGAGGTGGTCAGAAAAACTAAAGATGATAAAAATATAAGCCATGTCGGATCCATGCTTTTCTCTACTGGAGTAGTTTCTGGCGAAGATGGAATTGCTCGTGCTTTCGAGGCGAAGGCAGAAACGCTTAAAAAATATTTTAATGATGAAAATGAACAGGTAAGAAGATTTGCCGAAAAAATGGTAAAGGATCTCGAAGATTCTGCAAAAAGAGAAAGACAAAACAACGAAGAGGAAAAGCAATTAAGAAAAATAGAATTTAATGAATAATAGCCTTTTAGGGGCGTTAACAGTATGAGCAGATATTTGGAGTTATCCGAAGAAATAAATGCATTAGATAGTCTTGAAAAGGCACATTTTTTCATAACAAAACTAAAAGATGACGGAGAGATGAATTGGAAATGGATTATCTTGTGCTCTCATTCGGCATTATACGGTTTTGCAATATGTGCCTTAAAAGGAACTGATGCTATGCGTGTAGCGGATAAAGGCGGGAGATTGATTGCTTTTTGTGAAGCCATTAAAAGGATCCAAAGTGAAGAATTTATGCATATGACCGTAAAGAGCAAATGGATAGCTTTATCGTCGGAACAGTTGGAAGACATTAAAAAATTTCACAATACATTTCGTAACAATTTCGAACATTATAAACCTAAGGGTTGGCTGATAGAAACATCGGGAATGCCAAGAATAATTAATAATGTATTAGATATAATTCATTTTCTTGCCACCGAATCGGGCAACTATGTTAATATTAATGAAAGAGAAGAAGAAATTATAGAATATTTAATTGCGTCTAGTAAAAAAATATTGGAAGAAATTAGCATTATTTAAAGCAACAATTAAAGAAAATAAGATATGAGACAATCCCTTTTGATATGTACCCCAAAAAGTAGACACATGGTGTCTCTTTTGTCTCATTTTTCCTCAAGACTATCCGACCGGTTACCGGTGTGGTATACTTGAAACATAACTCAACTAACCCTTATGGGGCTTGGAGCTGGAAGGTTCTAGACTCATGACGGGAGCATGTATATTTTTTATCGAGAGACCGGTTACGGTCAAAATATAAATAGTTTAATAGTCAAAGCGCCTCTTTTTGAGGTGTTTTAATTTATAAAAATATGGAAATAATTATAATTATACTTTTAGTAATTATAGCTTATATATTATGGCGAATATATCGCCAGAAAGAAGAAGAGAAGGAACTCATTAATAGAGCAGAACTTATGGTTGAAGATGAAAAATCTGAAGTCGAATGGGAAAAAGAACAAAAAGAAAAATTTAAAAAATATCCTCATTTATTAGGGAATATTGACTATACCCTATTAGAACTTTATGGTGAATTATATGTTGAAAAGGGTTGGCCTCATTTACAAATGGCCTTTGCGAAGTATGTGGATGTCGCCAATAATACAAGTCCTGGCATAGACGATGCTGATTTCCTATTTCATTCACTATGGAATCTTACAGAAGAACTTCTTGAGCATTTAGAAAAATACCACGAGAGTTCTATGTATGAATATGAAATAGCGATTTCTGTATACTGGCAAAAGGTTGCAGAAAAGGCGGAATCATTCATTGGTAAAGACTTAGAATTTATCAAAAAAGAATTTCAATCTTCTCTTTTTACCGATATGCAGGAAATTATTTCATGGTTTCCTAAAAAAACTAATCATCTTAAAAAAGAAATTATTTTTACTGATGAGAATGGGGTTTTCCCAAGAGAATCAAAGGGGTCGGTTTATATTAATAAAAGAATTAAATAAAGAATATTTTAATTTTTTGCGTCTTAAAGAGAATGTGTTTAATTTTAATAATTTATGGTAGGTACTTTTTTGAAAATAGAAATATCAGCTAGTGTAGTGGCCTGGTACGCAGCTGTTATTTCCACAGTAAATTTAATTGTTATAGGATATAATATTTGGAGAGACAGAGCCCACATTAAGATAAAATATGAGCCAGGAATGAATTTATTGGGAGATGTTAGTGCTTTAGGATATAATCTAGAAAAAAAATATTTAAGTATTAGCGTTATTAATCGTGGAAGAAGACCAATTAGGATAGAAATTGCGAGCCTTAAAATATTAAAAAAGAAAGAATTTGCTTTATTGTCAGATAGTTTTTTGGAAAGAAGAAAAAAAGTTATAACTGAGGATTCTCCAACCACAACCTTTTTAGTTGATCAAGATCATATTGATATAAAAAATGTTTGGTATGTATTAATCGTAGATGGGACTGGAAGAAAGTATAAAAAATATATTAATATTTTTCTTCCAATCATTAGTTTTTTCAAAAAATAATAACATAATTTTGTGATCGTCTATCGGTGCCTTATAATTAAAATATAAATCAATCAACCCTTGCGGTTATTAGCTAGAAATAGTCCATGACCGTACACGGGAGCATGTATATTTTTTATCGAGAGACCGGTTACGGTCAAAATATAAATAGTTTAATAGTCAAAGCGCCTCTTTTTGAGGTGTTTTAATTTATAAAATATATGTCAGAAACATTGATAGGTATAATTATTGGTGGAACAATAACATTTTTTGGAGGCTTAACTACTATTTTAGTTCAATATCTAACATCGACATTTACAATTAAGTATCAAAAAATGCAAGATGAAAGAGCTCAAGTAATCAAGATTTTGTATCAAAAAATTGTTAAAACATATAGATCATTTCATTCCTATATGAATCTTTTACAAATGACTGGAGAACCTAATCAAAAAGTTAAAGGACAAGAAGCGGCCAAATTAGCTAATGAATTTGTAGATTATTACGAAGAAAATAAGATTTTTATAGATAAAGAACTTACGGAAAGTATAGATAAATTATCAGAAACTTTTAGAAACGCTTGGTTAAAATTTGAAAAGCATCGTATGGTAAAACAACTTAAAGAGTTTGATCTTAATAACTGGGAAAAAGCTTGGGATATAATAAGTAAAGATTTTCCCCCTATCAAGGAAAAAATAGAACATGAATTTAGGAGAATAATTGGCATTAAGTCAAAATAAATTATGAATAATTTTATAGGAGCCATTAAAAAATCTCTAGAAAGTAATAATAACTATGCAGCATTATTTATTTGTTTAGCAATTCCTGATATTTGCGGAAAAATAGAATATCCAAAAGTTAATTCATCGAATAGATATATAAGTTGGTTTGAGGAGTACATGCCAAAATACAGTGATTTTTTATCCGGAGACGATTGTTATGCACTAAGATGTTCTCTTTTTCACGAAGGTAGTGATAATATTGAAGATCAAGGAATAAGAAAAGTTTTAGACCACTACGTTTTTTTAAATAGTGGACCACGTTACAGTCTTGTTAAAGATTGCGTTTTTAATGGTCAAAAGAGATCTTTTTTACAATTAAATGTCCAAAAATTTTGTGGAGACATTTGTTTTGGCTTAGAATCATGGATAAGGGACATGGGCAGTAATGAAGATGTTAAAAAAAGAATGGAGAATTTAATAAAAATTCACGACGCAGGATATGTTTATGGAGATAGGGCAATTAAATTTGGATAAATTTATGACTGGTCACCAGTTTATTGTAACTAAAAAATAAATAAATTAACGATTGTGGGTGTTGCTTCGGTGGGGCACTAGACCATACACGGGAGCAATATGAAACTTTATCGAGAGACCGAAAATGGTCAAATAATTGATAATCAATTAACTAATCAAGGCACCTCTTTTGAGATGTTTTAATTTAGAGAGTATGGGAAAAACAGATAATGAAAATTTATGGGGAGAATTTTTTATTAGCTTCATCAATCGAGAAAAAGGATTAGATTATGATATACATAGCAACAAAGAAGAAAATAGTGATATTGATGTTTTTGCAAAATCAAAAAGTGGAAAATATCCTAATGTTCCATTACAGCTTACTTATGCTAAAGAGCAAGATTTTTCAATAATAAATAGACCACGAGAATGTATTTATTCTAAAGAGGTAATAATTGATGCAGTTGAAAGAAAAATTATTAAATGTGGCAACGATATCATTTTGGTTATTCAAGGATATATGTCTGAATGTTGGATAGGAGATGTTTTCAATCAAGACCTATTCAATGAAATTAAAGAAAAAGAATATAATTTAAGAGGAATATATTATATTACGCCTCCTAGTTTAATAAATAAAAACGGTAAAAATATTCAAAGCGAAGGATTTTGCATATGTTTAAAAGACGGATTTAATAAAAAATATCAAAGATTAAAGTTATAAACTATACAATTAAGGCCGCCCGAAAGGGCGGTTTTATTTTATTGACAATTAATTTTTCGGTGATATTATTACTTTATGGTAGCGACAGATAATTGCATCATAGGGGCATTGTTTGCTTCGTTTCCTTCTCGCAAGGAAGCAAACAAAGCCATTGGATTGCTTGTAAATAAGTCTGCCGGGAAAGAAGTCGTCGACCCAATAGAAAGGTATTCGATGCAACCGTCAGCAAGAATCGTTAAAGATTCAGAGGTACCTTCAAGTGCTCGTTCAATTTATTCTAATCCGACATGGATTGAGATTAATGGCTCCCAGAAATTCCTGGAAAGCCTAATCAAGGTGAGTTAAATTAACTCGCCTTAACCTTTTTAAAATACAGAGCCGACTTTTGTTGGTTTTTTTGTTT
>Ga0265297_10011607_pt1 | contig 10745 bp, 17 predicted proteins | sample Munlanlwell13791_FD_192502 | JGI IMG/M metagenome (GOLD analysis project Ga0265297, IMG submission 192502) | Leachate microbial communities from a municipal landfill in Southern Ontario, Canada - Leachate well 137-91 | ecosystem: Engineered > Solid waste > Landfill > Unclassified | place...
GGGTTAGGGATTGCCCTCGAGCCTGTGATCGAGAAGACGGACACACAATCAGCAGTCGCAAGGATACAACTACGCCGCGTCAGAATGGTTCTTGGCGATACATGGGATGAGATGGAACCATGAAAGACCGTATCGAATCCATTTACAACGATCTCCTCAAAGTCGTTGAGATTTTAGACGAACATTGTAATGTACCGTTTGAACGCGATACGGTCATGGTTGAAGTCACGTATTATGGCGATTGGTGGTATGGAAGGACATACCCCACAATATTACAAATCGGGTCAATTGTATTCTTAGGACACTCATATAGTGCTGAAACAGTAGACGAACTACTTTCAGAAATGGCCGCCCGTGTGAAAGAAGATATTGACTGCCTAAAAAAAGGGATGTGCCAGGCGATACAATGACACTCCGCACCACAAAAGACAAACTCATCTTCTGGATCGACATACAGATGCGAGAATTGGCAAAACAAGACCTATACAAAGGCGGTATGAATGCCGGGTATGCCATCGCGATCACGCTCATCAAACAGAAACTCGAAGATGGTGAGTTTGATTGACACATGCCTTCGTCCCGCCATACTGGTATTCTCAGCTCGAAAAAAAATACATCCTGCTGTATGGTGCGTACTACATCGCAGACGCCCACGCGCCGCCGAACTCCACATCTGACTATAACGACACCGTTGCCAACCTTGCACAGATTGCGTTTCCGTATTGGGTGAACGAACAATGCCGCCAGAAAGCATAACCATCACCGACAAACTGACAGAAAAATGCTACATTTGCGGTATCGCCATCTACCCCCAAGAGATCGCGTTAGAATTGAACGGCATGATCGTAGACTATATCGACCACGCCATGTCTAACGGCAACATCACGTTATGCTCGGAATGCCGTGGTAAAATCAAACAGAACACAGCAGAAGACCAATCAGCAGCGGTGTTGAGACGAGCAGCATTAGACCGACAACTGAAACAAGGAGACGGCACATGAACTATCACACAATAGACGGCCTGCTCATGTGGGACGTTGAAGACGACGATACCAACGGCGACGTCACAATAGCCCACGTAAAGTTAAGCGACGGCGGGAAACCCCCACAGTATGATCTCGTGTTACAGCAGACGTTAGCGAACATTCTCGTAAGGCATGGCGGCGCACCTACCCCCGTGAGGATCATCGTGCAGGAGATGAACCAACTATGAAAGATCACGTGTGTGACCTGCACTACAGAGGCGTGAGAGAGAACGCCGGGAAAGCATATGATCTGTTCGTCTGCGTGATCTGTGGTCGTGAAGAATGGCGAGCGTATACCGGATGTTACGACACGATAGAAGGGAGGGAATGAACGAGATGGAATACGAAACTTACAGCACAGCAGAATATTATTCCGGCTTTGGCAAGATCAAACCAGAAGTTGTGGACCTCGAGAAACGAATGGTATTCATGGAGAAACAGATCCAGCAGCTAAAACACCGGATCGCAGAGTTGGAATTGAGAGGCCTGTAAAATGACCTGGGAGAGCAGGATCATAGGTCACGGTGTGATGGACCCGCACGAGCTGATCCCCAACCCAAAGAACTGGCGCACCCACCCAAAATTACAAGAAAAAGCCCTTGAAGGTGCGTTGGAAGATATCGGTTGGATACAGGATGTGATCGTGAACGAACGCACCGGCAAACTGCTTGACGGTCATCTCCGTGTAGAACTCGCAAAGAAACGCGGCGAACATAAGATCCCCGTCGTAATGGTCGACCTGTCAGAAGAAGAGGAAGAGCTCGCACTGATCACGTTAGACCCGATCACCGCAATGGCTGAAGCGGATAAGGATATGCTGAACGACCTGATCGAACGGTGCAAGACAGATAACCAGAAAGTAAAGGATCTGCTCCAGAACATCGCGGAAAAAGAGAAGTTACCGATAGGAAAGAAGGTAGCAGAAGAAGACGATTACGAACCGCCTGCAGAGATTGAAACGGATATAGTAAGAGGGGACATCTACCAGCTCGGCAGGCATCGGGTGATGTGCGGCGATTCTACCTGCCGGGAAGATGTCGAGCGGTTGATGAATGGGAAGAAAGCGGATATGGTGTTCACCGACCCACCATATGCGGCGTTCGGAAGTTCAACCGGATTAGCGGAGAACATCGTAGATGATAAGATGATCCGGCCTTTTTTTAAGGAGATACTCTCATCTATTAGAAAAAACACAAAACCGTTTCGTCACATCTATCTTTGTTGTGACTGGAGGAGCTATTCCACATTTTGGGAGATAAATAGAGATGTTGGTCTGGCACCCAAAAACCTGATCGTATGGCATAAACCAAATGCCCGGCTTGGTTCAATGTATTCAAACTCCCATGAGTTTCTGTTTTTTTTATCAAACAAATATAAAGAGCGGATGACTCAAAGCGTGGGAAAAGAGCGAACTGTATATGGGGAGACAAATGTTTGGGTATACTCGATAGACACCAATAAAAAACGGCTACATAACGCAGAAAAACCCATTGTATTGTTAGAACGCTCAATAAATAATTCATCAGACGAGAACGAACTCATCCTTGACCCCTTCCTCGGCAGCGGCACCACATTGATCGCCTGTGAACAGTTAGACCGGATCTGTTACGGCATGGAGATAAGCCCACAATACTGTGAAGTGATCTGTCAACGGTGGGAGAAACTCACTGGTGAGAAACGAGAAAAGATTATTTGGGGGGTATAAAAATATGGCCGCACTCAACACACTGATACCGTTGAACTCTCCCACCCCGTCGAACTTTCATCCCCGCCTTATGGGATGGATGCCCGCACTTAGGGCAAAATGGGTTAGTAAGATATCCAACAATATCGTTAGGTTCCTGCATACTGGATCACTCGATTGGAACTGTGACGAACTTACCCCGGCCCGCGTGGAAAAGACCCCGCATCGCCAGCTCGTCCCGGACTTCAAACAACTCTTCCATAGTAGCAGACTGAACCCGCAGTGGAACCTTATTAACATAGGCATCCATCCTTGTCTGCAGGATCTTGAACCGCTGGATCAGGTCTTTGGTGGGGGTCTGTGTAACATCCATTCTTATCACAATTACCTATACGACTCCAGACTATATAAAACTACCTACCTACCTACCTACAAGGTATTTGGAGAAACTGGCACGACATGACCAAACGCATCCCAACCGACACAATCGCTGCAGCATTGAGGAAATCACACGGTAATCTGAAGTTAGCGGCAGAGATGGTCGGGTGTAACAGAGAGACTATCCGAGTAAGAGCTGCGAAGAACAAGACATTACAGACCATCATCCACGAAGAACGGGCGGCGATCATCGACGTGGCAGAAAGCGCACTGTATAATCGCGTGCTTGACGGTGATATGCGAGCGATAGAGTTTACCTTGAGAACCATCGGGAAAGACCGGGGGTATGTTGAGAAACGGCAGGAAGAGATCACCGGCAAGGACGGCGGGCCGATCCTGCTTGGTAACATGACAGACGAGGAGGTGATCGAACTTGCCCGTAAAAAGTTCAACGATAAGCGCGAATGAGTTAGCCCGGCCCGCCTTAGCTGCATTAGCCCGACAAAGCCCGGCAGGTTTCGCAGGAGTTGTATCTAGTGGCCGGTGGGTGAACGCACCGCACCTATCGTTAATCAACGAGAATATCATGCGGATAGTCAATGGCGAGATTAATCGTCTAATGGTATTCCTTCCACCGCGACACGGGAAGGCTCTTTCATTAGATACGCCGATCCCCACACCCCACGGTTGGACCACGATGGGGGAATTGAGGATCGGGGACGTTATCTTTTCAGACACCGGAGAACCGTGCAAGGTTATCGCAAAAAGCGAGGTGTTCAAAAACAGACCGGTATATAAAGTAAAAACCGATTCAGGTGACGAAATAACTGCAGATGCGGGGCATGAGTGGTTCGTGAGGTTATGTCGGAAACATAAAAAATACTTATTAAAAACCACAGAATACCTCGCCAACCGCACATGCGATAGAAAACCGCAGATGCAACAAATTAAACCGCTTGTATTACCTGAAAGAGATCATCCAATAGATCCATATATTTTAGGGTTATGGCTCGGAGATGGGAGGACGCACTCTTCATCGTTTTGCACAGCAGATCAGGAGATACTCGATGAAATAGAAAGGATTGAGGGCAACATCACATATTATCAGAATATCAACGGCACACAACATTTCAGGGCGGGCCCGCACTACAGGATGGGGGCAACAAAATATGAGACCTTACAAGGGAGGTTAAGGGCGCTCGGGGTATTAGGGGATAAGCATATACCGATCCAATACCTCCGGGCATCAATAGAGCAGAGAAAAAGGCTTTTACAAGGGCTTATTGATACCGACGGATACGTCTCAAATGCAGGGCAAATTGAGTATTGTAGCACATCGAAAAGACTCGCAGAAGAGGTGAGGGAACTCATAAACTCTCTTGGAGTGAAAGCCTCGATAATAACAGGGGATGCAAAATGCAACGGGAAAAACTGTGGTATAAAATACAGAGTCATGTTCTATATGGAAGGTGCCGCAAAAATCGAAAGGAAAGCGATTAAAACAAAGAACGGCACAAGACAGCCCGGAACATACCTGTCATTTGAACCGTGCGGATACGCCGACACCGTATGTATCCAGGTTGACTCACCCTCACATCTTTTCTTATGTGGGAAAACGATGATTCCGACTCATAACTCGGAGTTGATTTCAAAATACACCCCTGCATGGTATTTAGGCACGTTCCCAGACAATAGGGTGATCCTAACGTCCTACGAAGCCGATTTTGCCGCACAGTGGGGTAGACGGTCACGAGACCTATTGGAAGAGCACGGCAACATATTCCCTGGCAACATTAAGATCCGTGGTGACAGTTCGGCAGCGAACCGGTGGGATATCGAAGGACATAATGGCGGCATGATGACTGCCGGTGTAAGGGGTCCAGTCACAGGGAAAGGTGGATCGCTTATAATTATTGACGACCCTGTGAAGAACGCCGAAGAAGCCGCGTCACAGACGTATCGTGATCGTGCCTACGAATGGTATAAATCTACATTGTATACCCGGTTAGAACCCGGCGGCGCGATTATCCTGATCCAAACCCGATGGCACGAAGACGATCTAGCAGGCCGGATCTTAAACGAGATGAACCAGGAAGGCGGCGACACCTGGGAGATTATCAACATCCCGGCAATAGCCGAACAGAACGACGTGTTAGGCCGTCCAGCAGGCGATCCGTTATGGCCTGACAGGTTCCCAATAGGCGAGCTCAACAAGATCAAGACCACGTTAGGAAGTTACTGGTTTGCCGCGTTGTATCAGCAGCGACCAGCTCCCGCAGAAGGTGGCCTGTTCAAACGTCACTGGTTTGAAATCGTGGACGATTACCCGCGTGACTGTTCAACCGTCCGGCGATGGGACCAGGCGGCCAGCCAGAACAAAGGTGATTATACTGCCGGGTTAAAACTTGGCGAGAAGAACGGCATAATCTACATTATCGACCTGAAACGCGTCCAGGAGAACCCTGCAGGCGTGGAAGCGTTGACCCGGCAGACTGCCGAGTTAGACACCATAAGAACGGCTATCAGGATGGAACAGGAACCCGGATCGTCCGGTGTCAACAATATCGACCACTACGCCAGGTATGTGCTGAAAGGGTATAACTTCAAAGGCGTCCGGTCCACCGGGTCGAAGATCGAACGGGCACGCCCGGCAAGCGCTGCGGCTGAAGCGGGGAACGTAAAGATCGTGAAAGCTCCGTGGAACGCTGTATTTCTTGATGAGGTCTGCATGTTCCCGAACGGTGCCAACGACGACATTGTTGATGCGTTCACCGGCGGGTTCTCTGACCTGACACTTGGACGGCTCATACGTTCGGTCTTTGAACCGACAGCAGACGAGGCGGTGGTATCCGTAGTAGAAGACGACCATACCAACTTCTTTGGTGAACCTGACAACGATTTAGGGGATATCTGGTAGAGAGAGAAAAGAAGGGGGATTATACAACAATGGCAACAGAACGTAAGAGAAAATCCGACAAACCCGAAGAAGGGGTGACATACTACTTCGCGCCCGGTGGGTTTGAATACAAGTCACCGAAGATCAACGCTGACGAGATCGCGAAGATCATTGAGAACAAGGTGATAGACGAAGGTCTGACCAAACAGCAACGTATCCTGTTTCAGCACGACATCAAAGTTTCGGTGTTCGACACGAAAAAGAAAGAAGTTGATGCCGACCTGACCGCCGCACTGGAAGACATGACCGCCGACGTGTCGATAGACTTCGCGTTACAACGCGCCTGGCGTGACACCGCCGAATGGGGCCCGGCACTGATCAACCCCGTCTGGGACTACGAAGGGTCAGAGTTCCGGTTACTGAAACTAAAACGATTACCACCGGAAAGTTTCGCTGATTTAGGTCCGACAGTAACCTACGTCTACAACAGGATTCTACCGGGCGTCAGTATCAACGATAAGACCGGTCAGGTAGAATATTGGCAGCGCGACAGTAAAGGGATCATGCACCAGCTTACCAACGTCGAAATGCTGACCGACCCGGTGAAAGCGCAGTTAGGCGGGTCGCCCGCGATCCTGCCGGTATTCCCTTACGTCAAAATGCTAACCCATTCGTGGATGCGCCAGATGCAGAAAGTGAACATCTACGGGTCAGGCGGTATCTGGTTCCTGAAAGTTGACGACCCGACAGGTGACGATAAGAAATTCGCGCAGAACCTTGTCAACAACGTCAGTTCTACCAACAGGTATCAACTCCGGCCTAACATGTCGATAGAGAATTTAGGCGTGACGGAAAGCGGGTCCGCGTTGGAAACAATCACACAGTTAGGTATGGAGATCCGGCAGTTCTTCACCCCGGCAGGCCTGATCCAGAAAGAAGGCGGGAACACCCTGATCGGCGGGTCAAGCGGACCGGAGTTCGAACTGTATATGAGTTTCATTGCCGGGACGCACCGGTGGTTAGAATCGTTCGCGCACCGCCTCCTGAAACCCTGGCTGGTCTATAACGGATACCAGGAGAAAGGGTTTCGGATCGTCGTTGACATCCCCGAACCCACAATCGACCGGTCAGAGACCTATATCAAGATCCATGACAGCGGCAGTGACCGTGGCAGCTTACTACCTAATGAAAAGCGGGCACTGTTACGAGCGTCGTTACCCCAATCCGCAGGTATCGACATATCCGACCTTGATGATACCGGGCTGGCCGAGCTTGACGCATACAACATGAAGTCCAACCCGCAGGCCGTGACCGCACAGATGGCGAAACTCAACGCGATCAAAGATGCGTTCGGCGCGAACAAGTTAGACCCGACGTATGTGTTAGGGAAGGCGGGCACCGATAAGGCCCGGAAACTCTACCAGGCAACATTAGGTATCGAGGAGGGGGAATAACACGACTAATCATACACCCTCTACTCAGATCTCCCGGAATGAACAATCTATAACGCCCGCAAATGGCGGCAATTTGAAGGACGGAGAATGAACGAATGGATATTATAGATGCCAACAATTCGAAGGAATACCAGCACATCATTCACACTGATGATACCATAGTATCAATCACATCAACCCGTCCGATTGATACCATGGATAAGGGGTTGCTACCTGAAGATCGAACCTGGAGAACACCCGAAGAGATATTATCGGATCTGCTTGGTGAGATTAAGTACAGTAAAAGATGGAGTAAAGAGCCGGCTAAAGAAGTCACGATCCAGACCACGATCTGCCCGGTCTGCAAAACGATCCTCCTTGAATGGGGAGCAGTTATCCAACCTCGTTCCCCTGCTCGAATCTTGGTGCGGTGTCAGCACTGTAAGAACATATTTGAAGTGTATCCCTGGGTTGGGGCTGAACCAAGGCTGATCAAACAGCATACTGAAACCATTACTCTTGAGGAGGAATGACATGGAACTACTTGATATTTTCCTGATACTGGCAATAATCTGTTTATCAATATGTCTCATTACAAGCCTCATAAGTATTGCAGTCATAGTGTGGGCGTTTATCAGCGTAAAGATAGGAAACTGGAGACACCGTAACCGAATAAACCGCCTAACCAGAGAATAGAATGCCTGACATACCCGAAGACCCAACCCAATCCGAATGGCTGGTCCTGGACCTATTGGACGAGCTCAACAAACTGTTTGACCAGGCAAAAAAAGACCTTGTGAAGATCATAGATCCCGGTGAGACGAAGACCAGCACAAAACCGCTCCTGCAGCAACAGCTAGACCAAGTCGATAACATATTCAAGACCGTCAACCTTAACGGGAAAGACATTATCAGCCCGCACATGAGCCAATCGTATGAACACGGTCAAATGTATGCTGCGATCCGGTTAGGCCATTCGGAAGACGATATCCAGCGTGCTACCTGGAAGAAGGTGGGCGGCCACGCAATCGAAGCGCAGTCCAACTTTAAAGGCCTGACAGACGACGTGGCGAAGAACGTCCGGCGCGTAATCGCTGACGGGATCACCACCGAACAGACGGTCAAACAGATCAGTAAAGACATCCGCGACCAGGTGGACACGATTGGGAAACCACGAGCAGACATGATCGCCCGCACAGAGACCATGAAAGCCGTCAACGTAGGAGTGAAAGACAAGTATCGGTCTGCAGGTATCGAGGTGGTAAGGTGGTTGGCAACCATTCAGCCGGGCCGGACGTGTGAAGAGTGCAAGGCATTAAACGGCAAACTGTTCCCCATTGACAAAATGCCGCCCATTCCAAAACATCCGCGCTGCCGGTGCACGCTATCGCCTGTTCCCGATCCGGATTGGAGTGAAGTCGAAGGTTGGGACGGTGAGAAGGTAACACCACCGAAGAAAAAGGAAACTTCACCGAAGGAGAAGAAGAAAGCCGAACCGGAGGAGAAGAAGAAGGAAGCACCTGAAAAATTACCTATCGCAAAAACAATAAAAGAAGCGAATGAAGTAGCGGTTACTTATAATCTGTGTGAAAAGGCATTTTTTGATGGAATAAAAGTTGAGAAAGCAAACGAGATTTTAATAGCTGTTAATAAATATAAGAGAATCGCCCCGCGAGCTCTTAAAAAGATAGATTATCTTGGAACAATTCAAGGTATCATGAAAGACTTGTCTGACCAAAAATTCAAATTATGGGTCAGGAGTTACGCTGAAAGAAAACAAATCAGCGAGGATGCAGCAAGAAAACTCTTACTGAGAACAAAGAAGACGCGGGCCTCTCCTACCCCTAAAAATGTACTTGCTGAAGTTGTAAAAGATCCGACACTCAGCAAATCAGGGATTGGTGTTAATAAAAATCTCCTAAATGATAAAGAATTTGACTCTCTTATGAGTTATCAGGTCAAATCGAAGTTTCATCCAATTGGAGGAGATAAAGGGCTTGCTCCACACATTGATCATGAAATGGGCCATATGATTGATGAAGCATATGATGTCGGTAAAGATATCGAATTAAGGAAATACTATAACTCGTTAAAAAAGGACGAGATCGTTAGCGGTCTATCCAAATATGGTACTTACAATTACAGAGAGTTTATAGCGGAATGCTGGTCTGAATACCAGAACAACCCTAAACCAAGAGAGATCGCCAAGACTGTTGGCGATAGAGTGTTGCAATTAATCCGGGAGGCAACATGACAGATATATTAGAGCCAATCTGCTTTCAATGCAAACATTTCAGAATGGACAAAGATCATTGGAATTGCGGCGCTTTTCCTGAGGGCATCCCATTCGAAATATTAGATGGCACAGTGGACCACCACGACCCATACCCGGGAGATCACGGTATCCAATTCGAGGAGATTTGAGAGAAATGCAACTACCCGAACTATGTAAGAAATGCGGCGGTAAATGCTGCTTAACCCACCCGTATGTAACGAAGAAAGAATTTGATTACCTTGTATCAGAGTTAGGCACCGATTTGGTCGACCAGGCTGAACCGGAAGACATGCAGAACGGTTGGATACAGTTCAAAGGCCGGTGTCCTGCCTACTCCGAACAAGGGTGCTTAATACCTGACGTGGCCCACCGGCCTGTCACCTGCAGGATCTACCCGTTCCATGCGTCAGGCCGTGGTAACAACGTATTCGATCTATACCTGGACGTTACGATCTGTCCTTACTGGCAGGTCTGGGGCCAGTTCTATGATGAAGTGGTTGAAGTGTTCAAAACAGGTATGGACGAGAGTATCGAGTATCTGAAACACCTTCAGGAATCGGGTCCAGAATGAAACTCTGGTTAATTCGACCTATTGAAAAGAACGGCTCTCTTGATGGAACAGCTTGGGACCCGTGGTATGATAAGGCATTTGGGTTCGTAGTAAGAGCGGAAACGGAAGATGCTGCAAGACAATTAGTCACCGACGATAAATACGATTGTGGTTTCGAAGGTATAGACCCGTGGCTCGATCCCGCCCAATCATCTTGTATTGAACTCTTACCAGAAGGTGAAGAAGAGATTATCATACGCGATTTCGCAAGTGCATAACCAAAGCAAGAAGAATGTTCCACAAACCCTACAACGAGAGTGAAGAACGGGTTATCCGGATACTCTCGCACGAAGACGATCACACCCCGGCGAAACAAACCCGCGATTTCAGTTATTCGGAGATCGCGTACTGGCTAAACTTCTTTTTGAAACAGTATAATAAAGGCACCCGTAAGGCCCGCGGTGTCTACGGATTCCTGAAACGCGAATCAAGTTAATTTTATTT
>Ga0265297_10011608_pt1 | contig 10744 bp, 10 predicted proteins | sample Munlanlwell13791_FD_192502 | JGI IMG/M metagenome (GOLD analysis project Ga0265297, IMG submission 192502) | Leachate microbial communities from a municipal landfill in Southern Ontario, Canada - Leachate well 137-91 | ecosystem: Engineered > Solid waste > Landfill > Unclassified | place...
GGCTCCGCCGGCTATAGCTCCTGTTGCGAAACTGACAGTCCCTCTGGCAAATCCTGTTACAGCGCTGGCTCCCATAGGTGCCATCTTCAGGGAGAATAAGAATCCCACGATAAGGAAAAATCCGGGCAATAAGAAAAGCATCGGGTCACTGACTTCTGTTATGTTCGCCTGTTTTGTCAGTAAATCAGCCAAATAAAGGAAAAAACTTCCGGGAATGCCAATTATACACCACTGGAAAAAATTACTCCACCACATTTGCGCTATATTTTTATGAAATGGAAAAACATAAGAAACAAAAGCCAGTGGCGCCAAAATAACAAGTATCATTAAAGCAACAAGCCTGAATAAAAATAAAAAAGCAAAAAGCAAAAAAACTATAAAAGCAACAATATTATAAAAGGCAAATTGCGTTGCTATTCCAAGGGTATTTACAGGGTCATCTTTAGAAAATGCCCCGCCCAAAACATCCAACTGTTTTGTTATTCCTTCAATAAAGGTTTCCGGCAGGACATTACTGCCTTGCAAGAAAAAATCAACTGCCTTATTTGCCCCATCAATAAATATTCCGCAAATAACCAATGAAAAGTTTATTAAGAGGGCTATCATAATCAGGTTAATCAGCGTTTTTTTGCTTCCGTATCCCTCTAGTCTTAAAGTAAAGGCTATCCCAATAACAACAAACCCTAAAACTATAAACATATTTGCCAGGTCTTTGACGCTATTCCAACCAACTGTAACTACATTGTTGTCTCTGGTTATTGTAAACGCGTTCTGATAATCTAATATCCATTTTAGTGTTCCGGCGGCCAACCCCATTAATCCGGAAGTAATTGTTGTGATAATATATCCAACAGCGTATATAAGGTCGTTTAAAATACTGTTGCTAACGTTTTCTGCGCCTTTTTCTGCAACTGCTTTTGCGGCAGACGATATAGCAGTTACTGCGCTACACCCCCAAAGGCTTACCCCAGGGCCGGCAGCTGCCGCCACCGCGCACCACCAAGATGCGGCGTAGCTAACTTGAGGAACGATTATCCCTCCAATAGCTAAAAATAAAAATACGCAAGCGAATACTTTTTTATTCTTTAAAACTTTTGATAAAAAATTAAACATCTTTAGTTTTTTAATTCTTTATAAACTAATATAGTCCAAGAAGGAGCTATTCCACCTAAAAAAGGCACTAACTCCGTAAGGGTTGCAAATCCAAATCTTTTTAGCCCCCTTTTTATAATATCTTTGTTTAATCCTGAACCTCTTGTAAACATCCATCCCCCTATAATAATCATTCCCAAAATATCCAGTATTCCATAGTCGTCAACTCCCAGCCATGAAACGCAGAACAGTAAAAATCCCACTAAATCCAAAAGCACGGCAACGCATAACATTAAAACCCCTTCCGGGCCGGTCAATCCCCCTCCGGTATTTTCATTATTTGCAGATTCTTCTTGTTCAATATTTTTACTTACATCCAGATTTTTTTGCGCCATTATTTATTTTAACTCTTTTGGGGGTTTAAAAATAGCCAAGTTATTCACAGCTAATTTAAAAAATGTTAAGCTTTTTAAAATTTAATTAAATTATTATTTTATATAATCTTGTATTGAATTAATCAAAGATATCCAATTGGCAACAGATAAGGTTTCTGCTCTTTGGGTTGGATTTATGTTGTTTTCTAAAAGCAGGCTGTTTATTTCCCCTTTTTCTATTTTTAATGTTTTTGACAGGTTTCCTACAAGCTGTTTTCTGGGTTGAGAAAATCCGGCTTTTACAATTTTAAAAAATTTTTTTATAAATTCCGGATTTTGTTTTGTCTTATGGGGAGTTATTTTTATGACAACAGAATCAACTTTTGGGACCGGCCAAAAACTGTTTTTTGAAACATTAAAAATAATTTTTGGGGTTGCATAAAATTGCACAGATACAGCAAGCAGGCTCATTTTTGGCGGAGTTTCACATATTCTTTTTGCCACTTCTTTTTGAATCATTAAAATTAATTCTGTTGGCTGGTTTTCTAATTCCAAAAATTTTCTTATTACAGCTGAAGTTAGATAATAAGGAATATTGGCTATAACTTTATAGCTCGGGGGCAGGCTCAAATTTATTTTTAAAATGTCAGCATTTATTATTTCTGTGTTTTTAAAATCTTTCAGTTCGTTTTCTAAAATTTTGCACATTGATTTATCTTTTTCAACAGCGATTATTTTCCCTGCTTTTTTCGCCAGTTCCCTTGTTAAAATTCCTGTTCCCGGCCCCACTTCTAAAACAGTGTCTTTTGGGCTTATGTCTGAAGATTCAATTATTTTGTTTAAAATATTTTTGTCTATTAAAAAATTCTGGCCAAGATATTTTTTTGGTTTTGCGTTAAATTTTTGTAAAATATTTTTTATATTTTCAGCCATTTTAGTTAATAAAAAACAGCCCCTTGCTGTTTTTTATTTTAAAAACTATTTTATTTTTATACTGCTGCCAACAGGATTTTTTTGCAAAGGATTTTTAGCGCCCGTTACCCCAAAATGCAAATGGCATCCAGTTGAAATTCCATCTCCTATTGTTCCTGTTCCCCCGCCCATCAATGCAATCCTGTCGCCAACACTTACTTTGTCTCCTGATTTTACAAATATTGTCATTAAGTGTCCATAGTAAGTCACTGTTCCGTTTGAGTGCAATATTGTGACATAATTTCCTCCTCCTGAGTTGTATCCGTATCTTACCCTTTGGATTATTCCGGATGCGGCTGAATATATTGGGGTTCCGCATTTGTTTGCAACATCAATTGCATTGTAGAAGTGCAGGCCTTGCGAGATAATTCCGGTTGCAGGGTATATAAAGAAGTTGTCAGCCAAAGGAACTTGCACATTTATTGTTGAGGTTGATTTTTTAGGCATTACTCCATTTGGAATAACCAAAATATCTCCGATGTAGATATCTTCCTGTCCAGCAAGTTCGTTAAAAGAAATAATGTCTTCTTCTAAAGCGGAATACTTTTTGGCAATGTCAATTATTGTGTCTCCTGATTTTACAATATGCAAAACTCCGTCTGTTGGCAGGATAATCAAACCTTGTCCAACTTTTATTTTTGAAGAGCTTGTCATATCATTTGCCCAGAGCAAAGTGTTTACAGATATTCCGTACGAAGAAGCAATTGAGTCTAATGTGTCTCCGGCTTGAACGCTATATTCTGTTATTGTTTTGTTTTTAGATGAATTTCCGCCAAAAACGCTTCCCAAAACTTTTGTTGAAACTATGTATGGCGTGGAAACTCCGCCCAAAGTATTGTTCTGGATTATTTTTAAGTCCGGAGTTTCAAGCTGTCCTGCCTGATTTTGGTTTAAAAATAGGCATCCTTTATTATTCTGTAGACCATTGTTGTCAAAAGAATTAAAAAATACAATGTGGCATTTATCTGAACCATTAAAATCCGCGAAAGTTTGGCAAGAGGAGCAAATCATCAAAAATAATAGAAAAGAAATTGACACAAAATAAAAAGCGCCATTTTTAAAAACGGGCCTGCGTTTAAAATATATGCTGATTCCACGGAAAAATTTAGCCGTTTTATCTCTGTTTTTGGCAAAATAAAACAAGAGATTGTTTAGCAATCTTTTTAATTTGTAGGTTTCTTTTATTTTTTTAAGGAGGATTGAAATCCTTTCTTTCAGTATTGAAAATTTGCCGATTATTTTTAAAATAGTAGTATTTTAAATAACAAATGGATTATATCTAAAATACCATTTTCAAGTGTTTCGGTCAATATTTTTATTCTAAATTTATCCCCCTTTTAAAATCTGAAAATTAGGGATTTGACTGTTATTCTTTGATTCTATACATTAAAGCTTCCGCAACATGGCCGTATTTTATATTATCGGAGTTATCCAAATCAGCTATTGTTCTGGAGACTTTTAAGATTCTGTGATATCCTCTGGCAGATAATTTTCCGGAGTCAACATATTTTTTCAAAAGGTTTTGGGACTGCAAATCGCAAGAGCAATATTTTTTTATTTCGGGTATGTTCATCTCCGAGTTGGTTAGAATATTACTGCCGGAAAATCTTGTTTTTTGTATTTCTCTTGCTTTTTCTATCTTTTCTCTGATCGGCAAGCTTTGGCTGTTGGACTCTGATCCCGCCAACTTTTCATATTTTACAGCAGGAACTTCAATAAATAAGTCAATTCTGTCCATCAATGGTCCCGAAAGTTTTCTTCTGTACATTGCAACTTGTGAGGGCGAACATGAGCAGGGTTTATCAGGATTATTGTAATATCCGCAAGGGCACGGGTTTGAAGCAGAAATCAACATAAATCTTGATGGATATGTAAAGGTGTTTTTAGATCTAGATATAGTGACAACGCCGTCTTCTATTGGTTGTCTTAATGATTCTAAAACATCTTTATGAAATTCTGGAAATTCATCCAAAAACAAGACTCCTCTATGGGCCAGAGTTATTTCTCCTGGCTTTATTGGATTTCCACCGCCGATTAGGGCAACACTGGATGAAACATGATGAGGGGATCTGAACGGCCTATCAACCATTAAAGTTTTATTTTCGGGTAATAATCCGGCAACACTGTAAATTTTTGTTACTTCCAGCGATTCTATAAAATTTAGTTTTGGCAGTATTGAGGGCAAAGCTTTTGCAAGCAAACTTTTTCCTCCTCCTGGCGGTCCAAACATAAATAAATTATGCGAGCCTGCGGCTGTAATTTCTAAAGCCCTTTTTGCATATTCTTGGCCCTTTACCCACCCAATATCAACTTGATTTTCACTTTCAAAAGCATTGTTTTTTATGTCAAAAATTTCAGGGGAAAGGCTTTTGCGTTTTTCCAAATATTCCAAGGTTTCAGACAAAGAATTCATACCCATTACATTCAACCCTTCTATTAAAGAGGCTTCTCTTGCATTTTGTTTTGGCAGAATAATTTCTTTGCAACCTATTTTTTTTGCCAGCAGAGAAAAAGACAGAGCTCCCTTTATTGGTCTTAGTTCTCCTTGCAAGGACAGTTCTCCTAAAAATAATTTGTCTGTTGGATTAAAATTTGTTTGTTTTGAGGCAATCAAAAAAGCCAAAGCGATTGGAAGGTCGTAAATTGAGCCTTCTTTTTTTAGGTCAGCCGGAGCTAAATTAACCAAAACTTTAAAATTTCTTGAATGAGGGGAAAGCAGTTTTGAATTTTTAATCGCAGAGTCAATGCGCTCTTCTGATTCTTTAATGGCTTTGTCAGGAAGGCCCACAATTGAAAAAGACCGCAGTCCCTGCGACACATCAACCTCAACTTCAACTGGCTTGGCTTCCAGCCCTTCAATTGACCCTGAAAAAACTTTGCTTGGCATAATACTAATTTTTAAATTTTTAAATAATTCATAAATTCCCTAATTTTAAAATAACAACGATATTGTTTTAAAATTTGGGTTTTAACATTTTAAATTAGTTTATTATATCATAAGAAAAATAAAAACCCGCGACAGAAGTCGGGGTTTTTGTTTTAGTTTTATTATCAATTGCACTTTAAGCAAGTTTTTGCCTCAGGACAGGCCATAAGTCTTTGCCTGTCAATTTCCTTTCCGCAATTTTCGCATATTCCATAGCCCCCGTTTTTTATTTTTTCCAAAGCAGAATCAATATCTTTCAATTTTGTTTCAAGGCTGTGCTCAACGGGCAGCAAATTTTCATATTCCTGGACTTCATCTGCCTCTTCTTCCATTGTGCCATTTTCCCTGTTCGGATATTTTGTTTCCCAGTCCCCCTTTGGAGAGTCGTCTTTCTTTGCGAACTTTTCCAGCTCTTCTTCAATGAATTTTTTTTCTTCTTTAAGTTTTTTTTCTAATTCTTCGGTTAATTTTTTTTCCATTTGATATTGATACTAATCTACAAATAGTATGCCGTTGGCATGAAAATCAGTATTATTGGTATCTTTATTGCGGGTTTAAACCCATTTCTATTTTTGAGGTATATCGGCACCCTGTTTTTTATCCAATTTTTCAATGTCTTCCGCCCATTTTTCAACATCCTGCATAAATTGTTTTCTTCTTTTTTCCTCCGTTTCTATGTCAAATATTTTTTTTGCCGGTATTTTTTTTACAGGAACTTTAAGCCTATTGGGGCGAGGAACCTCATTATAAAATTTTTCTTTTTTGGCTGACATTCCCCATTGTTGCCTTCTGACTTTTTCTTTTTCAAAAGATCTTGTTTCTGCCGCCTTCTCCCTTGAAGCCTTCAATTCTTCTGACTTTTGTTTTTTCCGGTTTTCAGCCCTTTCAATTATTCCAAAATATATTTCTCGCAGGGATTTGTTTATTCCCATTATTTTTTCATTTAAATCGTTTCTTTCAGAAACAGAAACATCAGAAGAGCTGTCAATTTCTTTAATTCTTCCCTCAATATTTTGAATTTCTTTTTCAACCGCCCATCTTTTTTTCTCAATTTCCTGAATTTCTTTTTCAATATCCAATTCTCTCTGTTCCAATCCTTTTTTCTGCGAAGAAAAGCTGCTTTCTTGAGACTTTTGGGATATAAATTTCTTTTCTTCCTCCAGTTTTTTTTCTTTTTCTATAATTGCGTCAAGTTTTCTTTGCCAATCTCCCTTTTGACCCAAAATTTTGTCCTTTTCTGGTTTAAGGATAGTGTTCTCTTTTTTTCCGATTTCCTCAACTTTTTCTTCAAATGCGATTCTTTGGGATTCAAAAAGAAAAATCTTTTGAAGTTCTTCTTCTGTTGCATATTGCCTTAGATCTTTTTCTGCCATTTCTTCCTGGGCGGCGTTTTCCGAAAGGATTTTTTCTCTTTTTGCTTTCTCTAATTCGGCCCGTTCTTTTTCCGCTATTTGCAGTTTTTTTTCCTGCTCCTGCCTTTGCTCTTCTAATGTTTTTATTTTTGCAATTTTATCCCTTTCTTTCAGCGCATCAATTTCACGAAGGGCTTGCAGGTCCTTTTTCATTGTCCTTATCTCGGCTCTCTTTAAAAATTCCCTTACTTGTTGTTCTTCAATTTGCGCTGGCATAAACGCTAATTTTAATTTAAAATTTATTTTTTGGTTTTGGTTTAAATCCTGCGTCAATTGCAGACAAGTTTATTCTTCCTTGCTCGTCAACGCCAATGACTTTTACTGGAATTTTGTCTCCTTCTTTTACAACATCTGTAACCCTATCCAATCTTTCTTTTATAAACTTTGAAATATGCACCAATCCAGATTGTCCAGGCAAAATATCAACAAATGCGCCAAAGTCCATAATTTTTCTGACAGTTCCTGTAAAAGATTCTCCAACAGCAACTTCTTTTACAATGCTCTTCACCCAGTTTGCTGCTTTATCAACATCTTCTTGGTTTTGCCCTGTGATAGAAACCAGTCCTGTATCTTCAATATCTATTGCAATTCCTCCGCATTCATCAATTATTTTATTTATTACACTTCCTTTTGGTCCAACAACTTCTCCAATTTTTGATGGGTTTATAGTAAAAGAAATTATTTTTGGAGCAAATGGAGATAAAGATTTTCTTGGCTCTGGTATTTCTTTCTTTATTATATCAAGTATTTTAAATCTTGCATCTTTTGCTTTGGTTAAAGCTTCTTCCATTATTTTTTTATCTATGCCATCTATTTTAATATCCATTTGAATTGCAGTAATTCCATTTTTTGTTCCAGCCACTTTAAAATCCATATCTCCGTAGTGGTCTTCGGGGCCTTGTATGTCTGTTAAAACCTTATAATCTCCTGTTTCTTCGTCTTTTGCTAATCCAATAGAAATTCCAGCAACAGGGGCTTTAATTGGAACTCCAGCATCCATTAAAGCAATGCAAGCAGCACACACAGAAGCTTGTGAAGTTGATCCATTTGAAGACAAAACTTCTGAAACAATTCTTATTGTGTATGGAAAGTTTTCTGGTTCTGGAATTACAGGAAGCAAAGCTTTTTCAGCCAAATTTCCGTGTCCGATTTCTCTTCTTTTTGGTCCTCTCATAGGAGCTGTTTCACCAGAAGAAAACGGAGGGAAATTATAATGATGTAAAAATCTTTTTTTACCCACAATTTCCATTCCTTCTAATAATTGCTGGTCAGCAGGACCCCCTAATGTTAAAATTGAAAGCACTCTTGTAAGCCCCCTGTAAAAAATTCCTGATCCGTGCGTTCTTGGTAAAACTCCTACTTCGCAAGCCAATGGCCTTATTTCTTCTGGTTTTCTTCCATCGGGCCTTTTATTTTTTTCTATTATATTTTTAATTATTATTTTTTCAATTTCTTTTTCAAAAAAATCCAAGACTTGTTTCTCTTTACCTTGATTTGGATATTTTTCTGCCAAATATTTTATAAGCTCTTGTTTTAAAATTTCTGTTGCACCAAGATTTTTTTCCCCAGCAGGGGCATCTGTAATGGCTTTTTCCAATTTATCTCCCAACCATTCTTTAATTTCGTTTTCAATATCTGATTCAACGGCAGGTAAAAATTCATCTTTTGGTTTGCCAATTTTTTTGCTTGTCTTAATTTGAAAATCAATTATTTTTTCCAGTTCTTTTTTTGAAACATCATAAGCTTCTAAAACATCTTTTTCTGAAACTTCTTTAGCTCCCATTTCAATCATATTTATTAAAATATCTTCTCCGGTCAAAGAAGTTTTTTTAATTGCCGAAAAAGTTAAATCCATATCGCTTTCTTTTCTTTGCGCATAAGTTGGATTAAAAATCCATTCACCATTTATTCTATTTATTCTTATGGCCGCCAAAGGACCTTGCCATGGAATATTTGAAATTGATAAAGCAAAAGAAGCTCCAATCATTCCCAAAATATCAGAGTCATTTTCTCCATCCCACGAAAGACAAGTAATTATAATCTGAACCTCTTTTTTAAAATCTTTTGGAAATAAAGGTCTTATCGCCCTGTCAATCATTCTGGAAGTTAAAATTGCTTCATCTGTTGGCCTGCTTTCTCTTCTTATAAAGCGTGAGCCAAAAATTTTTCCTGCTGCATAAAATTTTTCTTCATATTCAACTGTTAAAGGAAAAAAATCTATGCCTTCTCTTGAAACCGGAGACACTGTTACATTTGCCATTATTACAGTTTCTCCGCATTGAACCAAACAAGAACCAGATGACTGTTCTGCCCAGTTTGTTGTTTTTATAATAATTGGCTTGTCTCCAATTTTTATTTCAAACGTATCTTTTATCATTGTTTTTTTGCAGAGAGAAAAAACACGATTATACCAAAAAGTTTTAGAATTCTAAAACGCTTTCGTATAGTCGCGCACTTTCAAGACTGCAGTTATTTTTTTAATAAAAATTTTGGCAAAGCTTCATCCATATCTATAAATTCATCAGCGATTTCTTTTAATTTTAAAGAAGTTGTTTTGCCAAATGCCATTACTTCAACGCGTTTTCCCTGGTTTTTTAAATATTCAACCAAAGCAATAAAATCTCCGTCTCCGGAAACCAAAACTATGACATCCAAACCAGGAGAAGTTCTTATGGCATCAATTACAATTCCTACATCCCAATCTGCCTTTTTTGCTCCGCCGTAAAATTCCTGTAAATCTCTTACCCTTGTTTCAATTCCAATTTTTGACAGAGCATCAAAAAACGGCGTTTCTTCGCCAGTTTTTGTGCGCACAACATAACCAAAAGCCCTGATAAACTTTCTGCCCGCAACCGCCTGCTTTAAAACTTCCTGAAAATTAACCCTTGTGTGGTAAAGGTTTTTTGCCGAATGATATAAATTTTGGACGTCAATTAAAACTTCTACTCTTTGTTCTTTTGGTTTTGGCTGCATTTTATTCTTTTGATAGCTTACTTTTTAAGTCCAATTTTTTTTATTAAATCAGAATATTTTTTTTCAGAAACTTTTTTTAAGTAAGCCAGAAGTTTTTTTCTTTTGACGATCATTTTTATTAATCCTCTCCTTGAATGAAAGTCTTGTGGGTGTTTTTTAAGATGTAAAACAAGCTTGTCTATTTCTTTTGAAAGCAAGCCAACCTGGACATCCGCAGACCCAGTATCTTTTTCGTTTATAGCCAATTCTTTTATTATTTTTGCTGTTTCTTTATTTGTTAAAGCCATCGTATTTAATTTTGTAATTTTTAATTTTGTAATTTTTCAAATAATTTCTTAATTTTTAAATTTTTAAAAATTAGAAAAATTTAAAAATTCAATATATCAGTATACTCTATTTTTGTTTTTTTGTAAAGTAAGCTGTGCCCCGCACAGGAGTTGAACCTGTAACCTTATCCTTAAGAGGGATCTGCTCTGCCAATTGAGCTAGCGGGGCATAGTGTTTTAAAATTATATTTTAGTCTGCCGGCAGGCAGGCTACGGGGGCATTTTGTTATTGAAGAGTATCTATATATATGAATCCCATTGCAGATAGTAAGGTTTTTATTATAAGCAGAGACCCAAAAGCAAGACATAAACCTATTATTGCTGAAAATATAATATCTCTACCCATTTTTTGCAAGCCAGGATTTCCTCCGGAAACAAGCATCATTATTCCTCCTACCGTTAAAGCTATTACTGCCAACGGTGTTGCCAGATATTTTACAATAAAATCATAAATATTGCTAAGCATTACAAAAAAGTGCCCTATTGTGCAAGCGGGTTCACCCGGGTTTCCACAGGGTACAAGCCCTGCTGCAAAAACCATAACCGGCGCAAACATTAAAACTGAAAAAAATGCTAATAATAATATTTTTTTCATAAGTAAAATTTGTTTTTAAATTATATCATAAAGTTGATTTTAATGCAATTTGTGATAAAATTTATAAATTGCCC
>Ga0265297_10011609_pt1 | contig 10743 bp, 11 predicted proteins | sample Munlanlwell13791_FD_192502 | JGI IMG/M metagenome (GOLD analysis project Ga0265297, IMG submission 192502) | Leachate microbial communities from a municipal landfill in Southern Ontario, Canada - Leachate well 137-91 | ecosystem: Engineered > Solid waste > Landfill > Unclassified | place...
CAATTAGCTTGGCAATAATCTCTTTTTTTTGCCCACCCCTTAGAATATTGGCTTTGAGGGCCAGTTTTTTAGTAATTTTTTCAGCGGCTCGGGATGATTTTCGCTCTTGATAGAAATTTAAAATCACACTGAAAAAAATCATGGAAAAGATAATGACGGCGCTGCGATAAGAGCCGGTAAAAGCCGAAAAGGCGGCGGCCACGATTAAAATAATAATCATGGGATTCTTGAAGTAAGCCAGGAATTTAAAAATCCCCGGAATCTTTTTCTGGCGGGAGATATCATTGGGGCCGTAAAGTTTTAATCGAGTGCTGGCTTCCTGATCATTTAGACCTTGATTGGAAACCTCAAGGAGCCGATACATTTCAGTGGCGCTTTTAGACTGATAATCTTGAGCAGGGTTATAATCCATATATTTCTCTTCTATTATAGCAAAAAAAACAAAAAAAGCGGAGTAATTCCGCTTTCTAAATACCTAGGGAGCCTCATCCGGCTGCGCGAGCGCGGGGAGCAGGTCATTTTGGAATTGATAATAAAAGAAAATGACGAAAACTAATCTCTAAGACAACGGACGGAAAATCCCGCATCCTTGTAATCACCGCTCGCTACAACATTAGCGCCGGGAATAACAATATCAATACTAAAATTGCCATCAGGATTTAAATCCGGCCAATACGTTGGTTCGGCTGTCCAAAAAATACCGCTATTTCCATAATAATAAAAAATGCGAGGATCATACTGTCTATTTCGACGGATACCGGAGGCTAAAGCCCCAAAGTGAGAATTATCTGTCTCTCTCAAAACAGTTCCGGCCGGAGAGCAGCCCCCGACAAAGTATGGGTCAGAGCAATTAGTGTCACCCGGAGGGCTGGAAAATTGAGCCGCTAACGTATGCCATTCGGCGGCGGTGGGAATATGCCAACCGTCCGGACAAAGACCTTGATGATGCGGACTGTTAACCTGAGATGCACAACCCGCATAAGTCCAATCGCAAGTTTGAGGTAGCGCCATCATGGTATGCCATTGGTATAATCCACCGTCGGTTGAACATCCGCCGCAAGCCTCGCCGTCATCACAATCATTGTAATTACCGGGGTCGGGATTAATTTCATTATTATTAAAACAATATTTCTCAATATTGCCGCCATCGGCATCAACCTGATCCGCCGTTTGGTTAATCATGGTTCCTACATTCAAATTATTTTTCATCCAACATTGAGTACCGATCTGGACGGTATCATAGGTACATTGATCATAATCCGGAGCGCCGGTGTTACAAGCGTGACCGGCCAGGGTGGTAACGACAACTTGTTGGCCGCAACAAAAAGTACCGTCGTTTATGCCAGCCGGCGTAGCGCAATGCAGTCCAGGAGTTAAAGAGCCGGTGGTGTTACCCAGACAATAGGAAATGGTATAAGTGTTATCGGCGGCCGAAGCATAGGCGAAAGAATTATCGCTAGCACTGCAAGGGCCGTCGGCCGGAACGGGCCCATCAGGAATGATTTGCATGTAGGTTGAGGTGCCAAGAGTGGAAGTTGAAAATATTTGACCGGTATTCCATTCATCCGCCGTGGGATATCTATTTTTATCATTGAAAAATAACTCCAGGGCAGTTTGAATTTGTTTCATATCCCCCACTCTTTTGGCGTCCCGCGATTTGGCTCGGGCGTTGGTCAGAGAGATAATAGAAACGGTCGCCAAGATACCGATGATGGCTATCACGACCAGGAGCTCAATGAGAGTGAAGGCTTTTTTTGTCTTCATGAAATAAAAAAATTATTTTTTCTTTGGCTTCTTTTCTTTGACAAAAATGAGATAGGAATAGAGGAAGGAGCCGAAAACAACTGAGATGATGCCGACAATAAAGAGAGCAATGCCCAGGGCCGCCGGTAGATGCGGGGCGACTATTAAAATCAAACCAAAAATCATAAATAGCCAAGAACTAAATTTATGAGTTTTGGCCCAAACGTGAGGTGATGACAGGGTCCAGGGCGTTCTGATTCCGATGAACCAGTTTTCCTTAATACCCCTCAAATAATAACCCATAATCATCATCAAAATTCCAATGGTAGTGGCCGTTATGATGCCGATATTGATTTGATAGCCCAGGTTAAATAAGGTGGTGGCCAAGTAAATTATGAATAGAGTGGCGATTATTAAACCCTTGAAAATATGATAAGTGGCAATGAATTTTTGATAATTTCCTTTATGCGGGTCAATTAGCGGCAGAACTAATAATAGGGCGTATAAGATAATTATCAGTAAAGGGAAAAATATTCCATGAAAAGTATTGCTGGTCCAGCCGTCTACCTGTCCGGCAAAATTCCAATGGCTGGCCACTCTTTCCGGCAGGTTGTTGTAGAAGCAAAGAACGGTCGCCACAGTGGCGGTGACAAAGGCTAGCGGGACCAGCTCGGTTTTAAGGCTTAGTTTAAAAGGCATGGACATAAGTTTATGATAATTAATTTTATTGATTACTACATTATACCACGAAATTAACGGAGCCGGTAGAGAAAAGAGCCTTTTGTATCTTAGCCGATTAATGGTATGATTTGATTATAACCCATTACAATTCTATGACTAGCGGCTTTATTTTAATTGATAAACCCTTGGGCCTCAGTTCTCACGCCGTGGTCAGTCGTTTGCGGCGCTTATCGGGAATAAAGAAAATCGGTCATGCCGGCACTTTAGATCCGCAAGCTTCAGGCTTGATGATTTTGGCGGTGGAGAGAGCGGCCACTAAAAATATTTCTCAGTTTGTTAAGATGGACAAAGAATATGAAGCGGAGATTCATTTGGGTCTGACCACTGATACTTATGATCGGGAAGGAAAAGTCTTGTCGGAGTATCAAGGAGAAGAAATAGACCGACCAAAGATAATTTCCGCCATTAATAATTTTTTAGGAGAACAAGAGCAATTACCGCCGATGTATAGCGCCAAGAAAGTTAAAGGGCAAAAATTATATAATTTGGCGCGTCAAGGGAAAGATATCGTTAGGCCGAAGCAGAAGATTGTTATTTATAATTTGGCAGTTATGGACTACAATTGGCCGATATTAAAGTTAAAAGTCGCTTGTTCTTCCGGCACCTATATCCGAACTTTAGCCTATGATTTGGGCGCTTTTTTAGGGGTCGGCGCCTATCTCTCCGGACTGCGGCGCACTAAAGTGGGGAGCTTTACTATTGACCAAGCTGTGGAATTAGGTAAAATAGACCCGAGTGATTGGCAGACTCATTTATTTTAGCCGAAGTGGCGAAACTGGTAGACGCGCTAGATTCAGGTTCTAGTCCCCGCAAGGGGGTGAGGGTTCGAGTCCCTCTTTCGGCACAAAATTAAAAGACGCTTTTGTTAAGCGCCTTTTTATTTTTTTAAATTAGAGAACAAATACTGATCATTTTATTATAGACCTCCAGTAGAATGGCAGTGTCTTTCGGCTGTGATTCCAGTTTAGTCATTAAGAGTTGAATTTCCTTCATTTGGACTATGGCGGCGTCATTTTTTCTCTGCTCTATTATCTCCATAATCTTTATGAATAATTCCTTGGCTTCTTCCGATTTCTCCGGTTTTTTGACTGAGGCCAGAAATTCAAGCATCAGATCGACAAAATCCATTTTAATTTCTTTGGTTCTTCTCTTGCCCGGAGTGGCCTGATGTTCAAACTCCAGAATGTTGATGAGCGCGTTGAAAGTTTTGTCTTTTTTTATCTTGTGACTGCAGCCGGCCTTTAACATCGCGTTGTTGAGTTTGTTATTATTACTGTTGGCGATCAGCGGACCGTTAAAAAATCTTCTGATAGTTTTAATTAAATATTCGTTGCCGTCAATAATAACATGGGTGTAACTTTTATTTTTAAATATTAATGCCGGATCTCGCCGGAGATGATTCAGACTACAAGCGTAAACTTCGGCATAGGGGCGTAATTTTTCTTCGCAGGTTTTAGCAAATTGATTATCGTCATTAATAATCAATACTTTGATTTTGTTTTCCATCGGGAGTTATTTTTTGGTTGTTAATTTACTTTCAGGCTTCATTGAAGATTATCAGATAGTTGTAATTCTGTCAAATGAAAAAGAAGCTTGATATTTCAAACTTCTTTTTGGGATTTTTCCAAAGTTTTTATTTCACGGTAAAAGGGATAGACAGCCCGGCAAAAATTAGCGGATCCCATTCTCCCCGTAAAGCGCCAACTTCAATAAAGGCGCTGGCTCTTTTTTGGGCCACTGGTATTCCGGCGCCCACTCCCAGATATAAACCCGAGCACTGAATATTCCTGATGCCAACTGCGTAAACTCCCAGCTTGCGGAAAGAGTACTGAATAAATCCGCCAACGGCGTTGTCAGTGAGCGAATAAATTGGAGCTAAGGATAAATTTCCTTTTTCTATCGGAATTATCACAAACAACGGGATGCTGGCAGTAAATCCGTTTGAGGGATTTTCTGCTGATAAGCAGCCTTGCGGGCTCAACATGAATCCGAAATTGACCTTAAGTTTATTTTTTAAAGAATCTGGTTGTTGCCCCTTTGCGTTTAACGCTAAGACGCAAATGATTAGTATTGAAACAAGCTTTTTCATGGTTATCTGATTTTAAAGATTAATATTTACGGGATTATCCCAACTCCCAATCTAAGAAGCTCAGATAATCCAATAAATATTAAAAAAATCAAGATTGTTAAGGTGCGATATAACATAAAAACATATCATAACGATATGTTTTTGTCAATGGGTTATGGGGGGGCAATCAATACAAGTTGGAACAGGCAAGGTTGGTTTTGGCCAAGTAATTGCTGGGCGAACCGACATTTTGTCATTTTCATGCCGTAGTTTATTAGGCCCTTGCTCGGCAAAATCCTTCCCTCATCATATAGTTATATTAAATAATGTTTAGTAAATTCGGTTCGTTTTTTGTAATCATTTCGGCCACTCGTTTTAATAAACCGGAAGCATCTTTTATCCCTTGTTTTAGTTCTGTCGACGAAATATCAGTATAACAGCCATATTCAAGAGCATTTCGATTTTTTCTCATTCTTTGGATTCTTTTAAATTCGTTGGCTAGATCATTTTCCATTAATAATGCGGCCGCTTTGATAGTGACCATGTGGTGTCCGGGACCGCTAGTTTTGACTCTATAACCGTTTAGGTCGAGTACGGCCGTACAGGCGAGTCGCATTGAGTCATAGATTTGATTATAAAGGATCTCTTCATTGCCGATATTTGATAAATTATTTTCCACAAAATGATAAAGTTTATAGGCTTTATTAAGTCTAGTTTGAGCGGTAGCGATATCGCTACTTATTTTTTCAATTTTGTTATTTTGCAATAAGTTTTGCAAGCTCATAGGGATTTCCTTTTAGAGTTATAAACGGTTCGCTGATCACGTTAATAATGAAGTTATTTTTGGCTTTTATTTTTTTAACGAATTCATTCTTATTATAAATATGATAATTTATTTCCCTGTTTAATTCTTCTTCCAATTTGCCTACCTCCTCAATCAATAAATCCTGATTAACTTCACCGATTAGCATTAAATCTATATCGCTATTGGCATTTTCTTTATTTTTAGCCAGAGAACCAAAAATAAAAGCTATTTCAATCGTATTTAGTTTATCAACTAATACTTTAAGCTTAAATTCTACCCCTAATGTTTTAGAAATAATATTTTTTATATCTTCATACAGCGGATGATTTTTATTTAACTTAAAAAAACGTAAGTTACCTTTGCGTTCATCGATTAAAATTTTGTCTTCAACAAAACTATCAAGATATCTTTGATAGTAAGAGGCTTCTTTATTCAAATTTTTGGCAATTTCAGTTAAGTAATATTCCTGGTCCGGATTCTTGAAAAAAAGACTTAACAATTCGCCTTTCCCATTCTTTAAAAAATCAAACATAATAAGTTGTTTAGCGGGTTATATACATATTGTATATGATTATATACAATATGTATATATTATAACAAATATCAGCAAATTATCAAGTTTACCCCAAGGATAAACTAAAAAATACCCTTTTGGGGTGTTTTTAGCAGATATCATTTGCAATTGTGGGTGCCTACTGGGAGTTGAACCCAGACTAACGGGACCACAACCCGTCGTTCTACCGCTAAACCATAGGCACCATACTATATAGATGGTCTATATAAAAAATTAAACTTCGTAAAAATAAATATTACCGCCCTTAGTTTCAATTGTCTTCCGGATTGATAAGTTGGGGAGGGAAAAAAGATAACTGATAACGGTCGTGCCGGCTTTACATTCTTTCTGAATTTTCTCCGATAATCTTGGCATCATGGTCGGAATTAAGTAGCAGTATATAAAGGAGGCGTCATGCAGATCGGTTTTATATAAATTTTCTCTTCTCAAATCGATTCGGCTTTGTAATTTTCTCAATTTCATCTTGGCCAACAGATAGGGGTAAAAGGAATTTTCAATTCCAATTAATTTGGCTTCCGGGTATTTAGTTTCCAGGCCTCTTAGAAAATCGGCGGTGCCGGCGCCCAGTTCATAAATTACTTGCCCCTTGGTCGGTTTAATATTATCAATGATAATGTCAATAACTTCTCGATTGGCCTTAAAAAACGGAGCAAAGCCGCGAAACACGATATTCCAAAAATTGATCGCCGCGAAAACTAAGATCACTAGAAGCAGTAATTCTAATCCAATTAAAAATATCATATTGATTATTTTCGGTTACCGCAAATAGCTGAACAACAATGACAATTATGAGCGTCTAAAGTTGTCTTTTTACGGATAATCTTTTTAGCGGCTTTTTTAGGCGCTGTTACTTTTTTTGGCATATTTTTTTAATATTATTTAGTTTATTTGTACGCCCGGTAGGAATCGGACCTACGTAACCAGCTTAGAAGGCTGGTGTTCTATCCATTGAACTACGGGCGCGTGCTGTGTCTCAATTTATCAAAATCGGTCTCAAAAGTCAACGAAATTCCTTTGGCGCCGAGCCTCGTAGGTGATAATGGCGGCGGAAACGGAAACATTGAGAGAATCAATTCCGGCCTGCATCGGGATTTTGATTTCATAGTCCAGATTTTTTAGCCATCTCGGGCTGAGCCCGGTAGCTTCGGTCCCCAGCACGATGGCGCCGGGTTTCTGAAAATCGGTTTGGTGGTAATATTTTTTGGCCTTGGTGGTTGCCCCGTAAGTTTTTATCTTGTTTTTTATTAACCATTTTTTGGTATCAAGAATATTGGCTACAACCACTTGATTGGTAAAGAGATGGCCCATGCTGGCCCGAATAACATTGGGATTATAAATATCGGTTTGGGGATCGGTGATGATAATGGCCTCAACTTTGGCCGCATAGGCGGTTCGAAGAATCGCTCCCAGATTGCCGGGTTTTTCGACGGTTTCTAGAATTATGATTAGGGGATTTTTGCTTAATTTAATATCTTTTAATTCCTTTTTAACTATTTTAGCCAAAGCTAAATAACCATCCGGCTTAGCCTTGTAGGCGATTTTTTTGAAGATATCGCCGCTGATTTCCGTAGTATTAAGGTGGTAGGCGGCAAATTTATTCTTTGGGGCCAGTTCGGGGGAATAGAAAAGTTCTTGAATCTGGTATTTTTGTTTCAAGGCCAGCTCCAATTCCCGTTCGCCTTCAATGATAAAGAGGCCCTGTTTTGTTCTGGCTCGCGGCTTGGACAGCTTGACAATGTTCAGGATCCTGTCATTATGGGAGCTAATAATCATTTTTTCTTGGTTTAGATTTTTAGGCGTCTAATTTCATTTTACACTAGAATTTTCCATATTGTCAAAACAATATAATCCAGTTATAATGAAATTGCCATGACTATTTTCTCTTCATCTCTTAAGAGCATAGAATCATAGCCTTTAAAGCTATTTTATTTTTGTTGATATGGAAGTAGATTTTAATAAAAAAATTGCCAATGATCCGGATTTTGCCGAGTATCGTCATGCGCCTGAGACGCTGCCAAAACCGCGCCAGTTTTTTTATGTGATTGGGTTTTTGGTGGCCGCTATTATTATTTTTTCCGCCACCATGTTGATCAGCGGCGATAGCCGTGAATCATGGTTGGGTCATATTCCTTTTTTGGGAAGACTATTAACGGCGGCGGATAATAAGTTGGCGGGCGAAAAAGATAATCGGATTAATATTTTGTTACTCGGTATGGGCGGGGCTAATCATGATGGCGGTTATTTGGCCGATACCATTATTTTGGCCAGTTTAGAACCGTCCACTAAGAAGGTGGTTTTGATTTCTATTCCGCGAGACTTAATCGTGCCCAATAAAAATGGCGTTTGGCAGAAAGTGAACAGTATCAACGCTTATGCCGAAGCCAAAAAGGAAGACGGTTCACGGGCCACGGCTGAAGCTTTGTCAAATATATTGGATATTTCCATCCAATATTATGTCCGGGCTGATTTTGACGGCTTCGTCAGTATTATTGATGAATTGGGCGGGGTGACGGTGGACGTGGAAAACACCCTGGATGATTATAGTTATCCGATTTCCGGTCGGGAAGATAATCCGGATTATTATTCTCGTTATGAGCATTTGCATATTGACAAAGGCTTGCAGCAAATGGATGGAGAGCTGGCTTTGAAATATGCTCGAAGCCGTCATGGTTGGGGGGGCGAAGGATCTGATTTCGCTCGGAGCGCGCGACAGAAAAAAATTTTGGTCGCTGTCAAAGATGAATTGTTAAGTTCCGCTAATTTATTAAAACCCGGAATGTTGACTAGAATCGCCGGACAAGTGGCCGAACACACCTCAACCAATTTAAAAATTTGGGAAGGCCTCCGTCTCTGGGATTTATTCAAGGATACCGCTAAAGAGCAAATCAGCTCCGTTAGTTTAGATGATGGTCCGGGTGGATTTTTAGTGGCTTCGCAGGGGGCTGACGGCGCTTATATTCTGACTCCCGTCAGTGGTAATTTTACCGACATCAAAACTATGATTCAGGACGTTTTTGCCAATATTCCCGATGCTCGAAGCGCGCCGCCAGAGTTGGAAATATCCCAGGAAGCGGCGACCATTGAGATCAGAAACGGGACCACCATCGACGGTCTGGCGAGCGAGGTCTCGGCTCGTTTAGTTCCGACCAATATCACCACTATCCGGACCGCGAATTCGGTTAAGCGTGATTTCAAAGATGCCATTATTTACGATTTAACTTATGGCGCCAAGCCTCAGGCCCTGGAAACTTTGAAAAACAATACCAACGCCGTCATCGGCTTGGAATTGCCGGAATGGCTGGTAACTGACATTAAGGATGGATTAAAAAAGAATCCGAAGCAAGTTCGACCCGACTTTATTTTAATCGTGGGCGTTAATAATCATCAACCCGAATAAATTTATGCCAATATCCGATCGTTATCCCGTTATCGCCATTGTCGGACGGACCAATGTGGGCAAGTCCACTTTATTTAATCGTATTGCCGAAAGGAGTCAAGCGCTGGTTTCGGATATTGAAAATACCACCCGCGACAGCAACCAGGCCGAGGGCTATTGGAATAACCATAATTTTACCGTGGTGGACACCGCCGGCATCATTGACGTCAAATATTTAGCCGACAAGAAATTGTTAAATAATCCGCTCAGTAGCATTGATTTGAAGACGCAGAAACAGGTGGTCACTTTTCTAAAAAAAGCCGCTGTCATCATTCTCATGATGGACAACAAGGCGGGGATTTTACCGGCCGACAGAGACATGGCTAAGTTTTTTCAAAAAAGAAAAGAATTGAAAGACCGGTTGGTGTTGGTGGTTAATAAGGTTGATAATTATAAACAAAAAAATGAAGCCGCCATTTTCAATAAACTGGGACTAGGCGAACCGATTTACATTTCCGCCGCTTCCGGGTCCGGTACCGGCGACTTATTGGAGGCAGTTGTCAGCCGTTTGCCGGAAGATAAAGCTGCCCAAAAACCAAAGTGGGAAGGCTATACCGAAGAAGACGAGATTGACGGCGAAGGCGAGCAGGATGAAGATCGTCCCATTAATGTCTGCATCATCGGCAAGCCGAATGTCGGCAAGTCCTCGTTATTAAACTCCATCTTAGGCTATGAACGGGTGATTGTCAGCGATATTCCGCATACAACCCGAGAGCCGCAAAAAACTCAGATTATTTATAAAGGCCATACTATTAATGTGATTGACACGGCCGGTATTTCCAAACATGGCCATAAGGCTGAGCGTTTGGAAAAATATGGCATCATGAAATCACTGGCTGCTTTGAAGCACGCCGATATTGCTCTGTTGATGCTGGATATCAGTGAAGATATCACCCATCAAGACGCTAAAATTATTGAAGAGATTACCAACGTCAGAAAGAGCTTCATCATCCTCGCCAATAAATGGGATCTGATTCCGGATCGCAATGTCAAAAAATGGACCGCCGATATTTATCAAAAACTGCCGTTTGTGACTTGGGCGCCGATTCATTTTTTGTCGGCCAAAACCGGGGCGAAAGTTGATAAGATTTTTGATTTGGTGCTCGCCATTGCCGAGGCGCGGAAAGTGAAGTTGAGCGATTCGCAACTCGATAAATTCTTGAAGAGAATCGTTAAAGTTCATAAACCCAGCAAGGGCAAGGGCATCGGCCATCCTCATATTTATCATATCTATCAAACTAAAATCAATCCGCCTCGGTTTGAAGTCCGAATCGGGTCTCACGATGATCTGCATTTTTCTTACGTCCGCTTTATTGAAAATCAATTACGCGCTCAGTTCAATATCGTCGGAACACCCATCGGCATTCGGGTGACTA
>Ga0265297_10011610_pt1 | contig 10742 bp, 8 predicted proteins | sample Munlanlwell13791_FD_192502 | JGI IMG/M metagenome (GOLD analysis project Ga0265297, IMG submission 192502) | Leachate microbial communities from a municipal landfill in Southern Ontario, Canada - Leachate well 137-91 | ecosystem: Engineered > Solid waste > Landfill > Unclassified | place...
GCCAGAAGTCGAGCGTCGCAGAAACAGCCGCCTCGACTTCGTCTTCCGTGAACACGCGACCGGCGTAGGGGACGGAGACCAAGGAGGAAGGAGGATGGATGGAGGATGAAGTTTCAGACTCCAGGCGGAGCGGGTCGTCACCGGGGCGGTTGGCGGTGTGGGCATGGCGTGAGAAGGTTCGAGTGGATTTGGCGATGCGGGCCTTCAAGATGGACTTCACGAGGTTGTCGGAAAGGCGGCCAGCGTATCGGCTGACTGTGGCAACATTTGTTTTGGCAGCGTCTCCAAGAACGACGCAGGAGGGGAGAGGAAGCCCTCCCTTGAGAAAATCCGAGGGGTTCAGCTTGAGACGCCCGTCCTCCTCCAACCGCTTGGAGGAAATCTTGAGAACATCAAAATCACCCGAGCGATCCGCATCAGAGATAACAAGACAGGGGCGTTCCTTGAAGCGGGGCTGGTCGGCCAAGGGAAAACGGGAAAAAACAACGTCACCGATCATGAAGTGTCAGGGTTTGAATTCGGCGAGAGGAAGTGAGTCGGGCGGAGATTCCTTGACGGATGGAGTCTCCCATTCCTCCTCCTGCATCCACTCGGAATAGGAGCGGGATTGCGTTTGGAAAAGCATATCGTCCCTGCTTTCGGCCGGGAGAGACCGCCAGACCCGCTCGGCCACGAGACGATCTATTTCGTCGGCGCTGAAAAACTCCAGTTCACGGCCTTCGGGAATGGCATCGCTTTTCCTGATGATTCGAAGCGTCTCGCCTTCTCTGATCGCGGTGATGCTCATGCGCGACAATATTCCTGAATTTGCCGATGGGTCAATGCGGAGAGGAAACGCGGAACCTGAAAGTCGAAACAGAAGGGGCCCTATCCAAAACTCGGCCCCCGCTGCTTTTCTTCCTCATATTCTCCGATCTGGCGGCGCGTGAGAGCGGAAACATCCCCGGGGGTCCGGCAAGTGGCTGCTTCCCGATACCATGAGACGGTCTTCTCCACGGTGGTTTGAAAATCCCACCGGGGCTGCCATCCGAGAAGGTGAAAGGCCTTGTCGGTGGCGAGGTTCAATTTTCCGGCTTCGTGGGGGGCATCCGGATCCGATTTGTCCACCCATTCACCCGCCCAGTGTTTGAGAATTTCCCGAACGACATCCGACACGGTCCGGTTGGAATCCAGGGGGGGGCCGAAGTTGAATGCGGCGGCGGCGGGCGCGGCGGCGGAAAGGAGTTCGGAAAGGGAAGAGGGAAGATCGGAAGCGCCGGCAATCTTGGATGCGAGCAGCAGATATCCCCCCAATGGCTCCAGAACGTGTTGCCATGGTCGTGTCGCGGTTTTGTTCCTGACAGGAATCGCTTCGCCATTTCCGAGCGCCCGGATACAGTCGGGGACGATGCGATCCGGCGCCCAATCGCCGCCTCCGATCACATTCCCGGCGCGGGCGCTGACAACCCTGGCCGGATGGTCTTTGAAAAACGACCGGCGCCAGGAGGCGATGGCCAGCTCGCACGCCGCTTTGCTCGAACTGTAGGGATCGTAGCCGCCGAGCGCGTCCTCTTCACGGTACCCGTGAAGCCATTCCCGATTCTCATAACATTTGTCCGTGGTGATCATCACCGCGACGCAGGGATCGCTCAAGTGTCTCAGGGATTCGAGCACATTGATCGTCCCCATCACATTGGTCTCCCAGGTCCCGGCAGGCTCCTTGTAAGAGAGGCGGACAAGCGGCTGGGCCGCAAGGTGGAAAACAAAGTCGGGCCTGCTGCAAGTCAGGGATTTTTTCACCGCGTCCGCAACGCGCAGGTCGGCGCAATCCCACACGATGCGCGAACGAAGCCCGGTTTGTTCAAAAAGTGAGGGCGTTGTCGGGGGGGCGAGGGAAAACCCGCGGATCTCCGCACCCAGCGAGAGAAGCCACTCCGCAAGCCACGCGCCTTTGAATCCGGAAACTCCGGAGAGCCAGACCTTTTTCCCGGAGAATGCGCTGGAAAGAAGTTGGTGGATGGGCATGGGGGTTGGTTTCTGGCATTTTTCTTGGGAGATATGCATCTGGTCAAGTGCGGCCACGAACGAAGAACAGCGCGAGGATCGCGCTACCACGTCTTCCAGGGAGCTTTCTTTTCTTCCCAGAGTTGTTCGAGAAGCGACTTGTCACGGAGGGTGTCCATCGGCTGCCAGAATCCTGTGTGTTCAAATGCGGCGAGTTGGCCTTCCGCTGAGAGCGCTTCCAATGGGTTTCTCTCCCAGATGGTCTCATCGCCATCGATATAGTCGAAAACAGCAGGTTCCAGGACAAAGAATCCTCCATTGATCCAGGCTCCGTCGCCTTGCGGTTTTTCTTGGAAGCTGGCGACTTTCCCGTCCGCGAGACCAAGCGCTCCGAAACGCCCGGAGGGCTGAACGGCTGTGAGCGTGGCCTTCACCCCCTGCTTGCGATGAAACGCAATGGAGGCGGCCACATTGACATCCGCCACACCGTCGCCGTAGGTCAGACAGAAGGTGCCGTCCACATAAGGGGCGATCCGTTTGAGGCGTCCCCCGGTCAGGGTATCGTCCCCCGTGTCAACGATCGTGACCCGCCAGGGCTCCGAGCGTTTCGAGTGAACCTCCATGCGGTTCTGCTTCATGTCGAATGTGACATCGGACATGTGGAGGAAGTAGTTCGCGAAATACTCCTTGATCACATATCCCTTGTAGCCGGCACAAATCACGAAATCGTTGATTCCATGAGCGGAGTAGATTTTCAGGATGTGCCACAGGATCGGCCTTCCCCCGATCTCAACCATGGGTTTGGGGCGCGTGACAGTTTCTTCGCTCAGGCGCGTGCCCAAGCCACCTGCAAGGATGACGGCTTTCATAAAAATTATGCGACGACAGGCTGCCGCCTTTGGTCATTTCGACGGTTTTTGTCAAAGACCACACACTTTTTTTGGATTTTTTTTGCGCGACTCAAGAGGCAGGGGCCTGAAGAGTGGGATGAGACCTAGAAATTCACAGTTGCCGGGTTCGTTTCGCCTTCGTTCTTTTTGACATTGCAGGAATTTGCCGCGACTGATGCCCCCGTACGGACAAGCTTTTTTTCCAAGGATGCGTGGCTCCTCGACCGGGGCAAAGAACCGCGCAACACGCCCTGTAAACCCTTTCGTTCGCTGCCTGAGGCTTGCTTTTTCCCTCCCTGTTCATTTCAGGTTTCCGTCTTCAGGTTTCGCCCCCCGGCTCCCGCGCAGCTTTTCTGCCAATGGAAGGAAGTGGGTGGCGCGGGTGTGCCACCGGGTGACGCGTTTGAGTCTCCATTCGGCTTCCCTGGCTTCGTTGGCGGGCATTTGATCGAGCAGGGAAGCCAATTTTTTCAACCTGTCGTTGCTTTTTTCGAGGCGCGGCACGAGCCGCTGGCGGACAAATCCGGAAATGAGGGTCTTGAGCTCAAGTTTGGCGGTGTAGCGCCCGAATCTCCCGTTGTCCTGGCGCTCCACGGCCCCCAACTCTTCCAAGGCCCGCAGCCCCAGGCTCGTCGATCCCTTGCTGATCCCGATCTTTTCGGTGATTTCATCCATGGAAAGCGGATCAGGCGAACTGAAGAGCAGACCGTAGATCTGGCCGTGGGAGCGGGGATTCCCGAAGAGATCGGCCAGTTCGGAAAACACCTCCACCAGCCCGAGGTCAAGCTGCTGCCGGGCAGTCAAAGCCGTCTTGGAATCCGTGGCCTGCATGGAAGGAGAAAAGCACGTTTTTGAAACAATTCAATTTAAAATGAACAGGTGGAAAAAGAGAGGGAATCACGGGGTCATGCCCGGGGCATGGACTCGGCAGCCCCTCTTCCCTGCTGCTGGCGCGCACGGCATAGATGCCGTCGATGGCAGCTTCGGCGGCGATTTTCTCTTTCCGGCGGGCAAAGGAAAAAGTGGTGTCGGTAACCGCGAGGGGGAAGTGCTTGGCCATTTTGCGCTTGCTGATGATGCGGCCTGTGCGCAGCCCGATCCCTCTCCGGAGCAGTGACGACCGCGATCTCAACCCAGTCACTGATTTCGATACACAGGCTCGATATGGCATTCTCCGTGGGCCCTGTCGGAACACTTTCAAGCAAGTTCGAAGTTGGCGCGTGGTGCCGCGTTTCCCGGGTTGTTCCTTGGCAGACTGGCAAGGCGACAGCAGGAGGAGAAGCGAATGTCGCGGGAGGGAGTTTTGACGATTCAGTGATGCAGCTGATGAGAATGCACTCGGGCAATTCCGGGATTTTATCAGAAGCTACAATGGCGAAGGTGGAAGAATGATCGCTGGAACGGGTCCGGTGACGTGGTTGGCGGGCCGGTCACAGCATTTCACGCCCTGATGCTTGACGGCTTTCCGGAGAGCAATGACAGTCCCTCCGGCATGAAGATCATCCACCTCGATATGGACTGCTTCTACGCGGCGGTCGAGATGCGGGAGCGCCCGGAACTTGCCGGCTTGCCGGTCGCCGTCGGGGGCGGCTCGCGACGCGGGGTTGTCACGACATGCAACTACGAGGCGCGCCAATTCGGCGTCCGCTCGGCGATGCCCGGATTCCTCGCCCGCGAACGCTGTCCCCGGCTGGTCTTCCTGCCGGTGCGGTTTGACCTCTACCGTGCGGAATCCGCCAAGATCCGCCACATCCTCCACCACTATACCCCGCTGGTGGAGCCCCTCTCCCTCGACGAGGCGTATCTCGATGTGACCGGCTCCGCCCGCTATGCGTGGGACATCGCCAAGGAGATCCGCAAAACCATCTTCGACAAAACCCGGTTGACCGCCTCCGCCGGGATCGCCCCGAACAAGATGCTCGCCAAGATTGCCAGCGAGTGGCGCAAGCCGAACGGCCAGTTCGCCATCACTCCGGAACGGATCGACGCCTTCATGCGCGACCTGCCCCTCCGAAAAATCTGGGGAGTCGGCCCCAAGAGCGCGGAGAAATTCGCCAAGGACGGCATCCACACATGCGGCGACCTTCAACGTCTCGGCCTCAACGATCTCGTCCGGAAAATGGGCAAGTGGGGAAAGGAACTGTATCACCTCTGCCGCGGGCGCGACGAGCGTCTGGTCGAACCCGACCGGGTCCGCAAATCACTCAGCACCGAGCGCACGTATCTCGAGAATTTGACCGCGCGCGGGGAGTGCGAGCAGGCGATGGATGAACTCGTCGCCGAACTCCTCGAAGAAGTCCGGGCCAAAGCCGCCGACCGCCGGATTCACAAGGCCTTCGTCAAAATCAAATTCGCCGACTTCTCGCACACGACCCGGGAAGGCCTCCACCCGAATCCCACCCCCGGTATCTACCGCACCCTTCTCGCCGAGGCCCGCAACCGCAGCCATCAGGCCATCCGACTGCTCGGCGCCGGCGTCCGTTTCGCCGAGGAAGCCGGGGAATCGGAAGATTCCCAGCAATGGCTGGATTTTTGATTCTGAATTCAGCGATTCCTCACGCAGGGGCGCAGAGATCGCGGAGAAAAGCGGTTTTCTGGGTTAACGCACCTCTGAATGAAGGGACGATCTCCGTGTGTTCTCTTGATAAAAAGGCGGGCCGGGCATTCTGGAGCGGTTTAAGTAAATTGTAGCACGCCGCTCTGTCGGCGTGTGCTCCGACGCCTCGACAGAGCGAGGCGACTACAATATCCCGGCCACATCTTTACTTAATCCGCTCTGGCGACCGCCCCCAACCCGATACTGTTCACTTTGTCGCGAAATGGAGCGGGCGGCACGAACGGGAACGATGGCGGGCAGGATGCCCGCGCTCCTTTTTTGAACCAGCATTGGCCCCAGACTCACGCCGCTTTGTCGGCCGAGGGGCAAATATCCCGCAGTTCGCATCCCGGGCAGTCGGGCTTGCGCGCCTGGCAGCGGCGGCGTCCGTGGAAGATGAGCCAATGGCTCAGGTCGGTCCAATTCCGGCGGGGGAAAAGTTTGGCCAGATCCTGCTCGATGCGGACCGGATTGCCGGCTTTTGTCAGGCCAAGCCGGAGGGAGAGCCGGGTGACATGGGTATCCACCACAACGCCCTCGTTCAGTCCGAAGGCATTCCCGAGGACGACGTTGGCGGTCTTGCGGCCGACGCCGGGCAGGGCCTCGAGTTCCTCCAGCGATTTCGGCACGAGTCCCCCGTGCTTTGCGAGAAGTTCTCCGGCCATCGCCCGGATGCTCTTCGCCTTGTTGCGAAAAAACCCCGTGGAGCGGACGAGGGTTTCCAACTCCGGGAGGGGGATATCCGCGAAATCCCGCGCGGACCGGCAGCGCTGGAACAATTCCCTGGTGACAAGGTTCACGCGCTTGTCCGTACATTGCGCGGACAGGATCGTGGCCACCAGGAGTTCGAGCGGATTGGAGAAAACGAGCTCGCAATGGGCGTCCGGGTAAATCTCCGGAAGGCGCCTGAGCAGCTCCATCGCCCGTTCTTTCCGGTTCACGGGGCGCCCAGCGCCTTCAGTCTTTCCTTGGCTTTCGGAACATAGGGGTTGTCCGGATAATCTTTGACGATCTGGCTGTAGCATCCTTTGGCCCGGTCCAGTTGCTGGGCCTTGAACTTCGCATCGGAACTGGCGGCGGCCTGCTCCTCCAGCAGTTGGGCGCCCTGCCAGAGACCTTCCGCAGCGGCCTGGGGAACACCCGCGTAGAACTGCGCGATTTTCAGGAAGAAATCGATCGCCTGGCCGCGGAATTCCGATTTTTGCTTGGGATCGGTGGCGGCATCGGATTTCTGCTTCATGATGAAGCCGCCGAGGAGAAACGCTTTCGCCCGGAGGTCCGCGCTCGCATTCTGCGCCCGGATGATCGCCGGCAGGAGCTGGAGGGACCCGTCCAGTTTGCCATCGGCACGAAGCGATTCCGCGATGCCGTAATCGGCCTCCAGGACTTTCGGCGACCAAGGATACAAGGTCTTGAGTTGCTGGAAGAGCTTGCCCGCTTCGGCGGTTTGCTTGTTTTCCTGGGCGACCCGGCCAAGCCCGAAAATCGAAATGGCCTGCGCTTCCTGGACTTCCAGGGTGGGGGCCGCGCCGGACGGGTTGGGGAAATCCGCGGCGATCTTCTGGAAGACCGCGGAAGCCTGGTCGAGTTTCTTGTTGCCCACCAAGGCAAGCCCGTAAAGGTCGAGGTCCTTGGGAGAGTAAACCAGCGAGGGGTCGTAGGCGGCGTCCATCATCGTGAACGCCCGCGCCTTGTCTTTCTCGGAGAGGAACGCGCCGAGGCCGAACAAAATTTTGCTCTTGGCCCCGGCATCGGACGCCTTCTCGGCAAGCTGCTGGAAATACTCCTCGACCTGGGCCTGCGTCTTCAGCTCGGCGCGAAGGAGCAGGCGCTGGGAGGCGAAGAGCGGCTGGAGGCAGGTCGCGAGGTCCGGGCTTGCGGGATACTTGGCCAGCATTTCCTCGGAGGTGGTGACAGCGGACTGGATGGCATCCTTCCATTTGGTCTGATCCGCCTCATTGAGCGAGGAGTAGTTGGCGGCGATCCGTTCGGCGTTCCCCCGCTGGAGATCCGCGATCTTCGAGAATGCCTCGGGGGCCTTGGGATTCTCGGGATAACGCTGCGTGAAGTCCATGTATGCGGCGATGGCCTCGTCCGGCTTGGCACTTGCGATGGCATTCTGTCCGATGGCATTGACGGCGTAGTAAACCCTGTCGTCCTGGGGATATTTCTCGATGAACTGCCGCATCAGCCTGTTGACTTCCTCCGCGTTCCCGGCCAGTCGCGCGCGCATGAAATAGGTGTAGGGAGCGGCCTGGCTGCCGGGAAATTTTTCGGCCAGCATGGAAAGCGTGGCGGCGCCTTCCTCCTTTTTCCCGAGGGCGATCTGCGCCCCGCCGAGAGCATAGCAGGCCAGCGGGGTGAGCGGATGCTTTTCATTGTTCTTGAGGAAGGCCTCGAGCAGGGCAACAGCCCCGGCATTGTCGCCTTTCTGCTGGGTTGAGATCGCGATCCAATAGTCGGATTCGACGGCCTGCGGGCTGCCGGGAAATTTGTCCTTCACGATTTTGTAGGCCGCGATGGCATCGTCCCATTTTCCGGTGTCTTTATAAATGCCGGCCAGGCCGTATTGGGCGACGACAGCCACATCGGGAGCCGGGTTCTTGGCGAGGCAGGTCTGGAAGGTCTTCAGCGCCTCCGCGTAATTTTTCAAGCCCACCTGTGCCTGGGCTTTGCTGACGACAGAAAGGTCGAACGCCCGGCCTTTGGGATATTGGGAAAGAGATTCGTCAAAATACCGGATCGCCTCGTCCGGTTTGCCAAGACCCAAATACATGTTGCCCATGGCAAACGGCAGGCTTTCGGCGATGGACGGGTTTTTGTAGGCGGCGACAAACTCCCGGTAACCTGGAACGGCCCTGTCCACGGCATTCTGAATCACGTATCCCATCGTCTTGTAGTAAAGCGATCTCATCTTCTCGTCGTCCGAGGAGAGAAACGGCGTCACATGGGTGATGAGAACGCGCGACTCGTCGTATTTCTGGGCGTTGAAGAAGATCTCCCCCATCTTGAGCATCGCGGTCGCCACTTGGCCCGGCTTGGATTTGATCTCCTCAAGCTTCCGGAGTTCCCGCTCGTTGTCTTTGTCGAGCTGCTTTTTCAGGACGGAGTTTTTGGCGTTGAGGGCGTCGGCTTTCAGCGACGGGAACGCTTTGATTTTTTCTTCCTGGAGCCGGATGATTTCCTCTTTCGGGAGAATCGATTGGTAAGCTTCCAGAGCCTGCTGGTAAATCGGCGGGCGCTCGGCCTCCGGGCTGAATGCCGCGCGGGTGAAGAGGATTTCGCCGATCTGGAACCAGGCATCGTTGATGAGGGCGACATCTTTTTTCTCGGCGATGATCTGCCGGAGGATGCCCTCGGCCTCCTTGAGGCGGGCCATCCCCTTGGCCTTGTCCCCGCCGTCCTTCGTCAGCTCGCCGCTTCCAATCGTGGCGAGCGCGAGCGCGAGAACGTTTCTGCTGGCAGGCAGGGTCCCGCTGCTGGGAAATTTTTGGATGTTCGACTGCATGTCCTCGACAACCTTGTCAAAATTCCCGATTTGAAAATTGGCCACGCCGCGCCCGTAGGCGGCCGATTCCACTTCCGGGGATTGGGGATACTTCGCGATGAAATCCGTGAACTTTGCAATGGCATCCCCAAAGGCCTGCTTTCGTTTGGGGTCCGTCTCGGGGAGAGCCGAGGCCTTCGAGGAGAGGATCTGCGGAAGGAAGCTGCTCGCGACCTGGGCCAGTTCAGGCGCCAACCCGGGAAAGGAAATGGCCTTGTCCAGCGTGGCCTGCGCCAGGTCATACTGGCCGAGGAAGTATTGCGAGAAGGCCAGCTGGATCGTGGCGACCTGGACAACCGCGTCCGTCGGGTAATCCTTGAGAACCTTTTCATACGCTGCCGCGGCGGCCGCGTAGTCGCCGGACGAGAACAGGTTGTAGGCGGCCTCGTTGGCCGCCGCCGCGCCGGGCGACTGGGCCCGGAGCGGGTGGGAAAACAAGACAGCGGTCAGAAGGACGATGGCGAGACGAACGGGGAGCACTTTCATGAAAGAAGCCCCACTCATAAATCGGACGGGCCAATGTTTCCATCGTAAAGTTGGGGGAATGTCAGGAAGGGACGCCTCACGCGAAAGTTATCATGGCAGGGCGGGGCCCGCCGCGAAGAGTCTTCCCGGACAGCCCGGAGGTCTTTCTGTGCGAAAGGAGAACCTTCGCGGGATGCGCCCGTCAGGAAGGGGGCCGTTGCGGGAGTCGGCGGGCATTCCAAGCCCACGGCGGGTCAGGCGATTTCGGCGCGCAAAACCCCGGCCACACGGTCCATTTCCCCGAGGGAATTGTAATAGTGAGGGCTGAACCTGATCCATCGGACCCCGTCGCGGTCCGCCCGCAACGAGGCGACGATCCCGGCTTCCTCCAGCTTGGAAAAGAGTCCGGCGGAATCCTGCGCGGGGTGCCGGCAAGTCAGGATGCCGGATCGCAGGGGCTCCGCTTCGCCGGGCGAGAGAAAGACAAACCCCATCTCCCGCATCTGGCCCTGAAGGGCGTCACGCACTTGGAGGATCGAGCTCCGGACATTCCCCAAGCCCGCGGCCAGGAGCATTTCCAGGGACGCCTTCATCCCATACATCCCCGTGATGTTCAGGACCCCCGGCTCATACCGTCTTGCCGTTTCTTCAAAAACAATGTCCTTCTGCGCCACGAAGTCCGGCGAGCGGACATTCCAGGCCCCCAGCAACGTCGGGCGGCAGAGTTCGAAATTCCTCCTGGCCACATAGACGATCCCGATCGCGAGCGGACCGAGCATCCACTTGTGCGCATCCGCGCTGAGAAAATCCACGTTCTCGACGCTGAAGGGTTCCGCCCCGACGGTCTGGATGGCATCCACGGAAAAAAGCACCCCGCGCGAGCGAAGCAACTTTCCAATCGCGTCCACATCGATGCGCCACCCGCTCAGAAAATGGGCGGAGGCCAGGGCCACGAGCCTGGTCCTGCCGGTCAGGGCGGCCTCGACCGCATCGGGGGTGATCCTGCCGGGGACATCGGGGCGGACATGGCGGATCACCACGCCGCGCGAAGCGAGTGCCATCCACGGATAGACGTTGGAGGGATAGTCGTCCCCGTGGCAGACGATCTCGTCTCCGGGTTTCCAATCCAGGCCGTTGGCAAAAAGCCCCAAGCCCAGCGAGGTCGGGCCCAGCAGCGCGATTTCGTCCGCATGGGCACCGATCGCCTTCGCGCACACCCCGCGCGCACGGGCCACATCCCGCAGGACATCGCCGAATTCCT
>Ga0265297_10011611_pt1 | contig 10741 bp, 4 predicted proteins | sample Munlanlwell13791_FD_192502 | JGI IMG/M metagenome (GOLD analysis project Ga0265297, IMG submission 192502) | Leachate microbial communities from a municipal landfill in Southern Ontario, Canada - Leachate well 137-91 | ecosystem: Engineered > Solid waste > Landfill > Unclassified | place...
TATGTGTCTTGGCCGGGGCTTTTTGACTCCCAACAAGATGACCCCAATCTATTGCGGGTTGCCCCGCAGGGAGGATCACTTGTCTACTTGAAGCAGCTAGCTTCTTTGGGGCAAGGCGGCCAGTTGGTAGCGACCAAAAATCTCAATGATCTTGATGGTGGTCGACTTTTGGCTGGCGACAAGGTAGAAGTTTCTTTGAAGATTCGCAATGCCAGCGAGATGGCAATTGACCAGATTAATCTCGCCGACACCATCCCCTCCACTTACCAAAAAGAAGCGGGGGTAGCCACTGCTAGCAAGACGGGGCCGCAAATATTAGAAGCATATGAAGAAAATGCGGCTTTATTACTGCAAGACCTGCGCCTAAACCCCGGAGAAGAGATAACAATTAGCTATCGCATAAAATATACCTCCTTGCCAAACCTGAGAGTGGAGATCGGCAATTTCCGAGGTGACAGCAAAACCGATATTATTCTCCAAAGAGGCCAGATGAATTATATCTATGAAAATCAAGGCGGCCGCAGCTTCGTAAAACACGAAGAGGTTGGGTCGCTTACTAACCAGCAGCCAGCCAATCCAAATGACTATCAGACCGATAGCGACCAAGACGGCCTGAGCGATGGGCAAGAGATTGAGTTGGGCACCGATCCCCATAATAGCGACACTGATTCTGATGGATTAAGCGACCGTGATGAAAGTATTTCTGGCACTGATCCGCTCAATAATGATTCAGACGGTGATTCCTTGCCTGACGGTTGGGAAAAGCAGAACGGTTATGATCCTTCTAAATACGATAGCGATGGTAACTCCGTTGCTGATGGCTTGGAAGATCAAAATAGCGATGGTCGGCCAAACAGAGAAGAAGATACTACTTTGTGGGGCAGGGAAACACCAGGATCAAACAATCGTCCGCAGATTGGAGAGCATACATGTCGTTCTGGTTGTTTGCCGATGCCGGTCAATAAAGCCTATACCTACTGTTTCCCCATTAATCCTCTTGATCCGATGGGTCCTTGTGTTTTAGGTGGGTTTAGTCTTACTGGCGGCGCTTGTGGTGGCTTCTTCTGGGGTCAAAATGGTCCCGGTTTGGTTTTTGCCGATGGCGGCAAATTGCTAAATAATTTGACAGGAGGCGGCTGTGATAAATTGGCCGCCGAAGCAACTGATTTTATCAACAGGGCTAATGAGAAGATCAGCGAAATTCATGGACAAGTGGCGGAAAGATTGTCGGTTTTTTATCTGGAAGCCCAGCCACCAGCGGAAGATAAATCATACGATCCCGATGTTGGCTGTTTCCAGAAGCCGCAGATGCCGCCAAAAAACCAAGTTATCTCTGGCTTTCCTGCTAACTTTACTGACTGGTTCGACAATCTGATCGACAATGTGACCGAGAGTTTTAGTAATGCCGGCCTGCCGACAGTGACTGTCTTATATCCTGATTATAGTGATATACCTATTCCAGCCATAGAAACGTCGCAGGAAGTTAGCAATATGACCGATGTAGTGGCGATGCTTAGCGAGTTCCCCATGCTAAAAGTTGAACAAGAAAGCATTGCCATAGATGTTCCTTTTGTTTCCAAAGAACAATTTACTGCCATTAAGGACAGCTGGCAGAATGCCTTGGAATCTTGGAAGAAGCAGCTAGAAGATTTCAAAGACTATGCCTCCAAACAGGGCGGAGAAGGTTTTCAGAATAAAACCGGCGAAAAAGCCATATCTACTCTGGAGAATATATTTAATGAAAATATCAATATCCTTGAAGAAAATATTAAAGTGCTACAAAAGTTAGCCGATTTCCCCATGCAATTTATGGCTGGGGCCAAATCATATAAAGAGATGTATTTAGGGCAGATAGTCGAAATGTTAAATGCTGTTTTAGATGTGCGCCAGGCATGGGAGAAAGAGAATCTCAAGAGAGCAAAAGCGTGGGGCAAGCTTTATGGCGGCAATGCAGTAGAAAGCTGGCTTAAAATTTTGGAAGTGATTAAGGGCTACCAAAACCAGTGCAGTAAATGTACCAATGACCGTTTTTCTGCCGCTCCGCAGCTGGCTCCATATATCAAGCAAGCCATTGCGCCGCCGACTCCCCCAGTTGTTGCTTTACCATCTCTGCCTGATATTATAATTGACTTGCACCAAAACGACCCGGCAATTACCGTCACTCTGCCTAAATTTGATTTTAATTTCAAACCGCTAGCGCTAGAAAATATCACCGACCCGCAGCTGCCAGCGCTAAAAACTATTATGGCCAAGATTGACAAGTCGGGTCAGATACAGAAGGCTATTGATCGGGGAGATTATGCAATGTTGCAAAAGCTGCTTGGCGGTCAGGATGAAGAATTGACCGACCAGGTTAAGGGTATTCTAGACGAAAAAGCGTTAAAAGAATTAAACACCCTGCTTGAAGATCTTGATCTAGAAAATAACGCAAGTTTAGCCAAGCTGGCTATCAAAATGCCTCAAAATTTGCCCAAACTGCCGTCTCTGCCGCCTCTGCCAGATTTGGCAGGGAAAATAAAGATACCGACCATACCCGACATCCCGCCTGCCCCTAAAATTCCCAAGCTATTTGATAATATCGACACTCTTCTGGATCTATTCGAGACTTATAGCCAGGCTCAGTGTTTTATCAAAAGTAGCTATTATGTGCCGCGCAAACAGGCTTTTAGCGGTGTATCTGGCGCGCCGGGGGCGGGAGATGCTAATAAATGCGAAGTATTGACCGAACGCTCTCTAGACCCGCTTTTGCCTATTGATTTTTCTTTTGCTGCCTCGTTACCGCCGCTGGACTTTAGTGTTAACGATATGATTGTTGCGGTTTTTCAGTTTAATTTTGATTATCCTAAATTGAATTTAACGCCAATTTTGCGTGAGTTTGCCAACAAGTTGGGGGAAATTTCGCAAAACTATCAAGACAAACTACTCAACCCTGTTGAAAATGCCGCCGATCGAGTATGGACAGGGGCGGATGAATATTTTAGCTTCCGTAGTAGCTGTGATAAGGACCAGAGCTATTCTACCCACCCCTCTTATCTGGCAGCGGAGGAGACTACACAGGCTCCGACCGATAGCGATTATTTGCGGCAGGCCACTTCGGCAATGGCTAACCTAAGAAGCCAGCTCAATTTGGAAGGACTATTTGTGCAAGTCGATAATAACGTGGAGCGCTTGATAGCTAACCCTTATTTGCCAGCACCAAAGTTGGCGTTGGCCGACACAGATGGAGACAATGACAGCGATGTTTTTTATACCGTTGGCAAAAAACTCTATCTTAAAAAGAACAGAAGAAGCCAAGGAGATGATACTGGTCATCTCGGCGACGCCATCAAAGAAGATAGTTTCAATCAAAACGAAAAACTATTACCGCCGCAAAACCTAAAAAGAAAAACGGAAGATTATCGCGGGGCGCGAGTCAGCGTTTCGAGCCAAGTTTTGGGCGACCATCTATTGGCCACACTGAAGTCTTCTGATAGTGAGGGATCAAACAGTTTTAAAAGGAATTTTTATCTAAAGCCAAAGACAGAGAAGAAACCACTATCAGTCACTTGGGAGCAACGCGCTGGAGAGGGATTTACAGTTGATGGTAGCTCCTTCGTCAGCAAAGAGGGGAACGATTACCAGCTGCAGCCGCACCAGCTTATCGGCACAGGCGCTGATGGTGAGCTGAAACTAATCTTTTCTGATAAGATACTCGCTATTATAGGCGCCAGTGAGCAGGGGGAAGTGCCAGAAATTTATTATCCGTCCACTCTGGGTGCGGTCCTTACTGCCAAAGACGGAAGATCTTATGTGCGCGGCTACCCTCGTGCCTTCTATGGCGAAGGGGAGCGTCAGCTAGAGCTGAACAACAATGATATCTTGCATATTGGCAGCAGCCCTGAAGGAACTATTGAATTTTCAGATGGAGCAGAGCTATCGTTTCAAGAAGAATTTGCTTTTGTTTCGCGCGGCAAGACCAAGATTAATGTTTCTCTTAGCAGGGGGATGGTAGAAGTAATCAAACGCTCTTCTAGTGGGGCAGATACCTTGGTTGGTTCTCCTGGCAGTGACAGCAATGGTAATGGCATTGCTGATGATTTTGAAGCTCAATATGGCTTAGATTCTCAGAATCCTTTATTGGCGGAGCTAGATTTTGACAAAGATGGACTTAACAACTTGCAAGAATATCGCTTTGGCACTAACCCTTATAATTTTGACTCCGACGCCGATGGACTTAGTGATGGGCAGGAAGTTTATGCCAATCTTAGCCCCACATCTACAAATTGGTTTGATGCTCAGGTAGGAGGGTTGATTCTTTACGAAGAAACATTAAAGACAGAGCAGGGATCTGCGACCCTACACCTACAAGAAGGAATTGACCCGACGATTGGCAGCAAAATTTTGCTAGGGTTTGTTGATTATTTGAGTGGTGGAGGCAATATAAATTTTGATATCGCTTTACCCCAGCAAGAAAACGGCTATTATCAGCTAGTTTTACAAACCATTCGAGATGGTACGGTGAGCCCTGAGACTGAGCCGCTTCTGATTGCTCTGGATGATTTTGATCTAGAGCCTCCGTCGCCAGAAATTTCTTTGACTGACGGACCGCTTGTTTTGGGGAAAGAAAATATCTTATCAGCGCTGGGGTCCAGCGATGACAGCGGCTATCTGCGAGAATTTGAAATGCAGCTGGATGGGCAGGTAGTTAGCGACAAGCCTTATTATCGTTATACACCTACCGATTTGAGCACTCATAAAATTACCCTTAAAGTGAAGGATTTTGCTGGTAGGCAGGGGATAACCGAAAGAGAAATTACTGCCCAGTCGCCTCAGCTGTCTCTAAGGAGGCAGGGGAGTAGTCTTTTGATTAGTGGTTTGCCAAATCTGCTTTTGAATATTTACAGAGAGAGGGCAGGGAGCAGCGATTCTCTAACAGCCATCCAGACTGATCAGGAAGGTGTAGCTAGGTTTGATCTCGGTTCTTTATCGACTAATGATAAGGGGCTCCAAATCAAAGTTAACAGCCAAGAAGCAATGTCTATTAGGCCTGACAAATGGCTGATTAAAGACGGCTACAGCTTGGGATATACAGATAACCATTTGGTTCTGCAGGATGCTAGCGGCGTGTCTTATGCGGAGGTTTATCTCAAAACCAACTCTAACAATGATGTGCAGCCCTATATGGGGCAAGACACTAGTCAGTTGGGCTCTGGCATCTATGTAGAAGATTCTCTTGGCAGCGACAATTTAGCGTGGCAGATAGGGTCGTTAGGGGCAATGCAGCTGAAAGACAGCGGTTCTGGAGCTGATATCTGTATTGTTAAGCCAGACGGGCATATCGAATTAGGCGCGGGCTATGGTATTAGGGTGACTGGCGACTCCCTATTGGTTTACAAAGGAGATAGTCAGGTGGCAAAGCTGAGATATATTCTGCCAACATCTGACCCGAATATTATTGCTGATAGCGACAATATAGACTTGCAAGCAGACGGTATTTACGTCAGACAAGCCGTTGGTCAGTCGGTTTCTATCCAGTATCTAGAGCCGCTGCGCTCCGGCGATAAATTATTTATCGGCAGTGAAGATGGCGCAGGAAACATTATCAATAAAAGTAACTCCCTTACTTACTAGATATGAATAAATACCTTAAATTAATCACGATTATCTTTTGTCTGGCAGCGGCGGCGGGCATTGCTTTCTTACTTTCTGGCACCAAGATATTCGCGCAACAACCGGCTGGATACACTGAGATAAAGCTGGACTTTATCAGGGCAGCCTCAGGAGAAAGTACGCCGGCTCAGTCGGCTACTGCCGACCAGCCGCCATCTGATCTTACACCGCGACAGGATCCGGGGCTTTTCGCCGATTGCGGGGGTACTCCTTATCGGCCGACCAGGCGTTATCCTATGCTGAAAGAGTTGCGGGAGGTACAGGAGAATTTACTCTATTGTCTGGCGCGTATAAATCTGGGTGAGGACCGTATTACTTTGGTCAGCCGCCAATATCTAGACCTGTATTTGCGTTATCGTGATTTTCTGCGGGGGACAGGCTCCGGCGATGATTTTTGTTCTCTCTTATTGTCGGCGACCGGGACACAGGGAGGGGATGTTGATTACGAAGCGCTTAATAGTGGAGTTGATTGCGCCGCAGCAGTGAACACGGCGCTCGCCAATGCTAATATGGCGCTTTCGTTTGGTATTGAGCGCTATGCTGACAAATGGCAAGCCGATACAGTCGCAACTAAACTTAAACAAATCAATACCTATCTAGAGCAGCTGCACAAAAACATCATTGATATAGAAAGCGGGCTTTCGGAAATAGTAGGGAAAATCAAAGAAGATCCCCCTGCTGAATGCGTTAAAACTTAATTTCTCTTTAATTTATGCTCAAAAACAAGCACTACATTATCATCTTGGGAGTTGTCCTACTGGCAGCAGCGATCTATTTGCTGCCAATCAGGGGCTATTACCTAAAGGCTAGTATGCCAGAATCATCTTGGATGGAGCGCCTTATCGGGTCTTGGGGGTCTGGTACCCGCCAAGCTTTTGAATCCCTGCGTGATGATTTTCAAAAAGAGATGAATGAAGCTCTGGCCGATAGCTGCACGGGTGGTAATTTAGACGAGCTCGATCTGGCTGTCCTAAAAGACCGTCTCCTGACGGCCGAGAATAGCATTTATAATCGGTATACGAGCGATTTAGACAATTTGATTTGGCAGAAAAGCTATCAATTAAGCCAAGGTTATGATGAGGTTAGCAGCGATGAAACCGACTTAAACCGCTTTCTTAGCAAAAATTACCAAATATTCGTTGTTGAGCAGGAGAAGTCCTTAGCCAAGACCGCCACCATCTTGGCCTTAGAATACTGTAACCAAGAAAAGAAGGCCCACACTATGAATAACGAGGTGGTGAATTTATTCTCTAGCCTGGAGGCTTTTCGCAGCCAGCTTTTGAGGATCAGGACCAGCACAGAAGTGTTGCAAAACTTATTGCCTAACGCCCAGACCTACTGTGATTAAAAAACTGGCCAAAATAACTTGTCCCTTAGTCTTGATAGCAGTTTTTGCCGTCAGTTTTCCTTCTTTGGCCCAGACCAGCGGGAGCAGCAGGACAACCGATAAGATTTTTTCAGAAAGAAATAAGATATTTACCAATATGTATAATAAGGTAGTGGGGGTCAGAGATGATACAATCGCTAGTTTTTGTGATTACTTCAGCCCAACCCAGTATTTCAAGAAATGCCCTTCTCAAGAGGAGATTAACAACATTTTTTATAAAGACAGTTTTTCTGCTGTCAACAGCATGATAAAAAGCCGGGGTATGGATGTGACCGATTATCAGATCAGCCAAGAAGAACAAAATTTTCTTGCGCTTTTTCAGGAGATATACGATATCCAACAGCTAGACGCTAGGACCCAGGTAGTAGCCACTATCCAAGAAGAACTTTTCGACGGGCAAGGTGGTCTCGGCGATGTCTATCTAGATCTGGCTAGAGCTGCCAAACTCCTTTTTGCGGAGCGAGCTTCTAGTAATGTGCCAGAAGAAGACAAAGAAAAAGTGAAGAAAGAAGACAAACTTTATGACTATAAGCCTTGTGACAAACTATTTTGTTTTGATCTGCTTTTTGAAGATCGCAAAGAAGATAGTGAAGAGGTTGGAGCGGGGACATCCTGCGCGTATTGTTCTGCCGATATTTTGACCACCGCGCAAGGCATTCTAGCCAATATCCAGAATATCCTCGGCCAGTCTCTGCTGGTTCACTGTGTTACTGGTTTGCACGGCGAACCGACGGCTACTGGCAGCGCCGCTGAGGTTTTGCAAAAGAAATCCAAACTAAACATCAAATGGGTGCCAATGCCTCTTTTTAAATCTAATGAAGATAACAAAAAAGAAAATACAGAAGAGGGGTCAGAAGCAGAGGGGGGAGAAGCAGCAGCGGCTACGCCTCCCGAAGAGCAGGAGGTTATCGTCAAAGCAATAAAAGCCTATTTACGGCAGAGGGCCAATGGCCAAGAAGACCCAAGCCCGCTAATCTCTGAGATGACTAGTACAGATATCCAGACTATTCAGGGGTCCCTTAATTACACAGCAGAGCAAGAAAGAGAGACAAAAACAACAGAAGCTCAAACCATTTTGGAGCAGGAAGCTTTAGCGGTTCAGCAAGATAGCAAAGATGTCTTGCAGCAGCTAGAATACCTCAACAAGTATTTTCAGGCCATCGCCTCGTCGCTGGCCAACTTAAATTTTCAACTTTATCAAGAAGGCGGCGAATCCGCTGGTTACTCTTTCAACGACTATGGCGCTTAACCATTCCAAATACCGCCGACCATTGGCTCTGCTGATTTTATCTCTGCTAGTTTTTCTGCCGCTTTTGGCTAAGGCTTTTTACGCCGGTGATTATCTAAACCTGCGTTTTAACCGCCGTTCTTTGAATGTCCAACAGCAAATGCTGGAAGGCAACTACTTAGAAAGAGTGAAAAAAACCCAGCTGATGGACGCCAGAGAAGAATTCTTTAGCAAGATCACCGCCTTAAATAAAGCGTCCATGATTGGCAACTGGCAGCAGGTGCTGCGCTCTACTCTGCAGGACGAAGAGGATAAATTAAACGAGCGGACAGAGCAATATTGTGGTGTCAACAACTGTCTTGCCCTTTCTCCCGTCATGCGTTCTTATTATGCCGTTTTGGAGCAGTTTGCCGAGGAGAAGAGTGCGCAAGATCTTTCCAATAGCTTGCTACAAAACACTGTGGCTTATCTTGGTCAGGCTGCTTCCTACTACGAAGAAGCAGCTTTACAGGTTTCAGTGGTTGCTTGCGAAAATAATTTAGACGAGAGCAAAGAGACCTGCAAAGTCAGCGATCAGCAGGCTTATTCTTGCTGTGAGGAAACTAAACAAGAGTTTCTCAAAGTCTCTTATCAGGGCAATTGCCGTATGTGTCAGCTGCCGCCGTCTTCGGAGAATTTAACCAAAATGTTTCAGGAATTGATAGAAAGAATCAAAGACCTTCAGTCAGGCGAAAAAGAAAGAAATATGCCTCAAGATATTCAAAGGGCATTTCGGGAAGGAGCCGGCCTAAATAAGATTAAACCCAGCTTGGCCGAATACAAGCAGATGTTCGGTGGTGATATTTTGGGGCGCTCTTCTCTTCCGGATGGCGGCATGATAATGCCGGGCGGCATAGCAGCGGGAATAAAAGGACTGTCCAACGCCTTCTTGTTGGGTAGAAGTGCAAAAGATCTTGGTGATTTTGTTAAAGAAGGCGGTCCAGATACCACTTGGATGGAAAGTCTGAGCGCTTTTTTGTCTTCCGAGCAAGAGACGGCTGAAAAATATAAAGAAGCAGCGACTGCTGGAGCTACCGGGATCCGGTATCAGGAAGCCGGTGATGTCAATCGGACCAATAAAACCATTTTGCAAGATATTAAAGGAAATATCGAAGAGTGTGCCACGCAAGCTGGTGATATCGCCGACTTCTTAGAGACATTAAGCCGCAACTATTGCCCCTACGCGCTGTAGAGGAAAGATAAGAAAGATGCGAATGATACAAAGGATACGAAAGATGTGAAGATAAAGCAAATCTTACACTAGCTCCTTTGAGTTATGTTAATGAACCATACTTAGTGGTGATAACGCGAGTATAATGTACACCCATGGAGGGAGGGGTTAGGGGAGGGGGTAGAAACTTCGCGGGTTCAAGTTTGTAACTTGAACCTGTCGTCTGGGTTATTTATCGATGAAGGCGGGGTCACGCGACCCCGCCTTCTTCGGTTTACTGCCGAATTATTCTCTGGTAGGCGAGGCCGTATGGCTTAAGCCTTCTGCCAAGCGAAGCCCTGAGGACTGAACGCTCTGTTATACCTGTTACAACCGTTATCACTGTTTAACTGCTTTACTGCTTCACTGACGACTGCTATAATATATCCATGATTTGTCAAGTAGCTTTGGGGAGGCAGATGACCATATGGTATTGAAATCCGTGCCATAATCTGTTATAATGGTATGATTTGCTGAGAAAAGAAAGGGCAGATCAAAAACAAAAAACTAAAACAAAAACATGGCGAAAAAAACCAAAATGTCTGTTAGGCGTAGTCTAAAACAGAAAAACTCTTTTTTCCCGCACCTGACCACCCATCATGACCGTGGCCGCGGGGACGAGGGTATTAAAAATAGAAAGCTCGGCCCGCTGAAAAATATGCTGGTGTTTTTACTGATTGTGGCATTTACCACCGGCGTTTATTTTTTGCAGGCGCAAACCCAATTATTCCGCACATCTATGTTTAAACCAGAACCAGAAGCCGCTCCCTTTGATGGTACCACTCTGCCGCTCAGGCAGCTGCCCGACTACACTAAGCTGACCCGTGAAGAGCGCCGTCAGGATAAGAGCACTATTGCCAGCAATCTTTTTGCTGCTTTGCCACTTTATGATATTACTAGGCTTGGCAAACCTTGGGAGGGGTTAGGTAGCAGCGCTGAAGACAACGCGACCAAGCAGGCCAAGATGACTTATACGATTGTTTATACCGGCGATTATTCGATGGATTATCAGGAAGGGAAGGGCGGCCATCCGGGCGTTGATATCATCTGCCCGCCCAATTCGGAAGTCTATGCTATCGCCAACGGCGTGGTGGTCAAGGCCCAGAATGCCAGCGCTTCCGGCAATTATGTGGTGATAAAGCACAAAAATGTGCCTTCTTTAGAAGACCCAAACAAGCTGGTCACTTATTATTCGTCCTATCTTCACCTAAATAGCTTTAATGTTGCT
>Ga0265297_10011612_pt1 | contig 10741 bp, 15 predicted proteins | sample Munlanlwell13791_FD_192502 | JGI IMG/M metagenome (GOLD analysis project Ga0265297, IMG submission 192502) | Leachate microbial communities from a municipal landfill in Southern Ontario, Canada - Leachate well 137-91 | ecosystem: Engineered > Solid waste > Landfill > Unclassified | place...
CTGTTATCCCTAAAAGATAAGCACATAAACAACCAGAAACTGAACCTCTAGAATAACCTGGAAATATATTATTAAGTCTGCACCAAGAAGTTATTTTTTCTTGTAGTAACAAATAATCAATGGCTCCGTTTTTTGCAATAGCTTTTGTTTCATATTCAATTCTTTTTATATATTCTTTGTTATTATCTAAGCCTTTGCTTTTCAAACCCTCGTAAACTTTTTGTTTGAATATTTCATCAGAATCAGAATAAATTTTTGGATATTTATAAGCTAAGTCTAATTCAAAATTCTCTACCATGTTTGCCATTACATTTGTATTTTCGATTGCTTCCATATAAACTGTTTTTGGCAAAGAATTCTGTTCTGCATAACATTGAACTAATTCATCGTAAGTTTTGAATTTCAAATCCCAAGAACTTTCATTGGGAAAATTAATGCCTTTTGATTTCTGTAGAATAGACCTAAGTTTTTCATGCGCTTCGTCTATACTATGAGTGTCAGTTCCTGCTATTAATCTAAGGTCATAATGGTTACTAAGATCGTACAATTTTTTGTTATAACTTGATTGTTCTTCATTATTATGATGTTGAACTTCTAAAAAACATCTATGTTTGTTTTTTATCATAAAGTCTAAGAATGTTTTTTCAACTTCATCATTACCAGAGTTTAACAAACCTCCCAAACAGGCAGAAGAAATTATAATGTTATCACTCGTGCTAATCAATTCTTGCAATGATAATCTTGCGTCATAATAATAATGACCATCTCTTGTATATCCAAGGCTAGATAATTTATTCAACTCTTTTACACCATTTAGATTTTTTGCCATAAGCAAGCAATGCCAGTTATCTCTAATCTTTTCTTCTATGTTTAGTGTTATATAAAATTCCTGACCATGAATATATTTTATTCCAAGCTCATCACATTTTTGTTTCTTTTTTAAAAAATTAAAAACATTTCCGTGCTCACTAAATCCTATTGATTTCATTCCTAATTCTGATGCTCTATCTATATAGGCATCATACTTGGTGGCTGAATCTAGAATAGAAAAGTCTGAATGTAAATGGAAGATAGTATAATTATTCATTACGTTCTTTCTTATATGCAAATTCTCCATATAGTTCTAGCTCTTTTTCGTATCTTGCATTTATAGCGTCTTCTATATTTTCAAAAGAACCTAAATTAAATTCTTTTTTGTCAAAACTTATTCTCGCAACATATTTACCATTTATTTCTTGTACCCCCTTTTCTCCAAGTTTGTTATTTGAGTTAGCCATACGATTTGCTTGATTTTGTTGTTTATTAGCGAATCTAAGATTAAATTTTCTATTATCGAATCTTTTATTATTCGCGTGGTCTATTTGTATTTCATTTTTGTCTAAGACATTCATAATCAATCTATGCTGTCTTATGTTCTTTTTGGAAGTTTTTTCACGAGTGACTATGTATCTTTGATCATTTTTCATCCAGCAATAATTTTTTATCAATTCGTAATCTGTTAAATCAAAATAGAACTCTTCTTTTTTATTTGTATATCCTATACCATATTCTCCAGACAAGTCATATTTATTATATGATTTTTTTGCCGAACTAGTTCTTTCTTTGTGTAAACAACCACAAGATTGAGTATTATTATTTCTTAAATTTTCGCCATAAACAATTACTCGTTTTGATGGGCTACATTCACATTCACATATATATTGTATAGACCTTTTGCCATTTGGATGTACCGCATCTGTGGTTCTTTCTAAAACTGTCAATCTACCAAATTTTTTACCAATCATATTTATAATTGTCATAATTTCTATCCTTATATGGCTATTGCACTAGATAATTTTGTTAACTAGTGCAATATACCACATTTTGTGTGAAAAGTCAAGGTCTGTATTTGCAAAAATTTGCAACGGAACAGAGGCAGTTACAGAAGAATTTGTTTTTAACTGTGTCACATGGCGGAAATTCTTCTTCAAATTTGATATTAAGAATTCCATTGAAAAACCAATTGACTACATCACCAGCATCTTCTTCTACATAATCAAATTCATCAAACTTATTTACGCGGACGAACCATAATCGTATCTTTGAAATCTTGTATTCGCGATTATGGTTGATGAAATAAGCATATAAATACATTTGTTTTCTATAGTCAGCCATTTTCTTTTTATCTGGCTTGCCATCTTTACTGAATGGGTTACTTGACTTATAGTCAATCAATATATATTCATTAGTTTTTTTATCTTTCAAAACAAGGTCAGGTTTAACCACTAATTTTATATCGTTATGCGTAGTTTCAATTATATCCTCAACGAAAACCACATCATAGTCATCTTTATTGAAATCAAAATTCTCGAAGAAAGCCATCCCATCCGCCTTGTATCTGTCGCCTATTCCAACTGGATATGATGGCACATCTGATTTTACGTTTTCATCATAGTGCTCTTCGTAGTAGCTAGCCAATTCCATAATATCAAGTTCACCAGTAAAGTACTTTTCCAATATCAAATGGCAAAATGAACCAAAATCAGAATAAAAATTGTTAGAACGTTTTTCATACTGGATATACGTCAAGAAGAACATATAAGGACATGTTATAAAGCTTGTTACACTACTATATGAAAACTTCATATTGTCTAATGTCATGTTATAGATTTCACTCATTTATACATCCTCATCTGCAAAGATATCTGGGACTGATTCATGTTTATTTGGGTCTGTAGTTGGTATATCATCATTTCCTCTTTCATCCCATTTATATCGTTTCCACAATTCTTTTGGTGTTCGATAGAACCTGTACGATTGGTAATCGAAGTATTGTTCAATTTCTTTATTTGAATGTCCAGTTACACGATTCTTGAATAAATCTATAACACAATCAAATTTCTTTGGCTCAAATCCCGCCTTGAACTTTCCATTTTGTCCTTTAGTACCTTCACGTTCTGTTTTGCTATATCTATGAATTGATAAAACATAGTGAGCTAAGTTAGTGATAGCGCCCACGCCCCCAACGTCATCAGAGGTAAGCCTACGAAATTCTGTAGTTTTCTTCGGGTGTGCTACTAATACAATAAAAATATTATATTTAGCCGCAAAATTGATTAGTCTTACCATAAATTTTTTCTGTTCTTGCCAAATATCTGAACCTGGAGAAACTGGAAGGTCAATTGTTAAAAGATTATCAAAGATTGCAACCTTTACACCATTTCTTCTAATAACAGTTTCAAGTCTATCAAGGATGCTATCAGCACTCAAATCTTTATCATCATCATAAACAAAAACTCTGCCCTTATACCAATCTCTCATTTTCTTCAATGCGGTAGGTTCAATTTGATGAATAGTTCCGTTCTTAAGTTTTACGTTGTCCCTGCCAACTAAAGCCAAGTCAATCCAATTTCTTAGTAGCGGACGACCCATCTCTGCGGAATATACGAAGATATCCTTACCTTGATTCAGCGGTTCTACAATAAATTCTTGATTGAGAAAAACACTTTTACCATTACCATTTCTCCCAGTCAGAATAAGAACTGTTCCTAAAAGATATTTATAAATGTATTCTTTCAATTCTGGAGAACTTGGGTAGATTCCATCAGCAGTTTCGATATCAAATTCTGGCACATCATATAAGTCAATAACATTTGCGATAGGTACTTCTTGCGCAGTATCAATGATATCAAAAATCTTTTGTTTCCCAAAATGATGTAGGACTGAATTAGCATCCTTTACTTCTTGTTCCTGACCATCTTTTTCTAGTGTTTTTGGCAAATCAATAAAGTAAGTACGCCACGTTCCTAATCTTGAACAAGCTTCTTTTCTTCCATTCAGACCAGGGTTATCATTATCGAACCATACTATTATTTTATCAAATTGCTCAAACCAATCGAAATTTTCCTCGATGTATTTAGAATTCTGTACTCCCAATGGAATAGATACGCAATTTTTATATCCAGCTTCAATAAGAGATAGGCAGTCTATTTCGCCCTCCACTAGAACGAGTGGTTTTGTAGGGTCAATTCTGTTCATGTTAAAAAGAATATTTTTTGAATCCGCACCAACTTGACACCAAGATTTTGATTCTTTTGCTTTTGTCGTTCTTGATGGCCTATACTTTACCAATGTAAGAACGTCGTTTTCATCATAGAAATTAAATACTACATTGCCATGAGCATCTTCTGTTACATCACAATAATCTAAAGTTTCAACAGATAGGTTTCTAAACCCAACTAAATATTCTTCAACTCGTGTTCTAACACCAATGTTTTCATATTTTGGGTATTTATACTCTCTATCTGTTTTTACTCCTTTTTCTCCAAAACGATAAGATATTTCTGTTTCAGAAAACAATTTTTTTATTGCATCTAAGAATGTCATTTTGTGAAATGACATGTAATGGTCTACTATGCCGAAGACTTTTCCACATCCGAAACACTTAAAAGAGTTTTCTTTTTGGTTCCATATAAACGAACCAGAGTCTTCATCGTGGAATGGACATAAAGATTTCAAATTTTCTTCATCCCATTCTTTTAACTCTAAATCTTTGGCAATAATAAATGCGGCCTTTTCTCCAAGTTTCTCTTTGGCTTCTATTATTAATTTTTTATCTACGAGCATTCATCTGCCTTTCAGGACAAAACTAGGGGAATATTTCTATTCCCCTATAAGGTTATCTATTGCTTAGAATGGCGCATCCTCTTCGTCTTCATTTGTTTCTACAACAGGAGGAGCGTCCATACCAGTACGTGCGGATGAATCAGGCACATATTTCTCCCAAGAGAAAATAGTAATCTTTTCATTCTTAGGATATTGTTTCACACCATCTTTTTCCCAAGAGTCCCTATCAATTTTACCAGAGACAATAACAATTCTGTCTCCTTTTTTTAGTTCATCTAAACCCTTGTTGGCGTTACCAACAAAGCGGCAATAACCCCAACTACTATTATGCCAATTCTTTTCTTTATCTTTACTAGAAGTGCCTAAAGAAACAATAGAATAATTGTCCTTCTCTTCTTGAATATTCCAAAATGTAGCAAGTTGTGGGTATTTCTGTTCACCAATATTCCAAGCCATTTAATTTTCCTCTTCTACTTTCCATTCAGCAATAGTCTTTACTTTTTCCATAAGTTCATTTAGAACTTTGATATCTTTGATTTTATTGGTGTTACCTGATGGTTCCACTGCTTTTACAATAGCCATCAATTCTTCATTTTTGCTACCACCACGAGCACGACACATTTCAACTACTTGATTTTGTGTTCCTTTAAGAATTTCTTCTGGTTTGGGCGCAACTGGTTTTGCAGCTGGTACAGCAATTTCTTCTGTGCTATTCTCATTAATTGACTTCATAATTTTTTCAATGGTTTTTTCATCAGGTTTTTTGATATATACCCCAGTTGGGACATATCCCATTCCTTTTGTTACGCTAGCATTATTATCCATGTCCATCATTAATGCAAAGTCAAAATCGAATTCAAAGCCATCACGTTGCTGTAATTCCATTCCAACTTTTTCATATGTCTTCTTACTATTTTTTTCTGTTTCAGCATATCCTTGTTTGGCACGAATACAGAAAATCATATGTAATGGGGATCGAATAATAGCATCAATCAAATCATTTTGTATAGGAGTTCCAACTGCCCAACCAGCATATTGGTTGCCACCAAATTTTGATTTTGCAGAATCTGAAACAATCTCAAGCAGACCTCCTTCTCCAGAATAAAAATGTGTTGAACTGTCAACAATTAAAGTTCCATATCCATCTTTTTCTGCTTCATGAATAATCTTGATAAGCTCTCTTGGGTCAAACGGAGGCTCAAAATTAAGAACATCAAAAGAAAATTTATCTGCATACAAACTCATACGATAATGTTCTGTATCAACTGCCGCTGTTGGTTTGCCACTAGTTTTTGCAAGATATTCAGCGAATGTTAGAGCCGTAAAAGTTTTACCCGCTCCACTTACTCCGCCCAATACTAACCTAACAGGCTTCTTGCCTTTAGTTGCTTTAATAAAACTCGCCAATTTATTACTCCTTTGTATTTCAACTATTCAAAATATAAACTATAAATCAACAATAATATTACAATAAAATTACTAAATCAACTTATATTTTGTTACTCCTTTTCATTTGGATTTGCCAATAAATCTGGATGGGCTATTTGTTTTAAGACCTCATCACAGAAGAGTCGCCATTGTGGTAATTTATGATGCTTTCTTTGCCATAAGATATTTTTTAATGATTTATAATTAGTAACCATAATCCGCCTTTGCAAAAACCCCTCTGGCAAATTATTTTTTACTTCTTCTAAATCGCCATTATCAATAATTTCATTCAATCTGTTAAGTATTGTTTCATCAATTGGTTCTTCAAAATCAGATTGTTCCAAATGTCTTTTTGTAATCGTGTACATTGTTGACTCACTCAGCCAAGAATTACCACATCTATAAGTGGAAATCTGTTGCCATAAGTAGCGCGGAGCTGTTATATCAATCCATACCGCCATGAACTCTAGGAATTTGTTGTGACCCCCATCTTTAGGTGCCAGATGCTTACACACACCAACCATATTTTCTGGTGGCTGATTCCTGCTCAACGACGTGCCAAGGAGTGCCTCTTCATAACCGCATTCTTTCAATATATTTACTTTCAAATTACCAACTCTCCTTAAAATTTTTATGATAAAACGAAGATTTTATCTGGTTTTGAATTCTACGGCTTTATAATTGCCATTATAGCCATTCCCAAATATGACAATAGCTAATGGTTGTGGCAATCCATGAATACACCCTTCAAATTTTGGTCTACCTTTGATGAACCTGATTTCACCTCTCATACAGTATTCATGCCACCAAGCGTTATTCGTTCTAGCAGGAATCAAACATACAACCACGCTTTTATTTTTTACAGATTCGTTATAAGCTTTGATTATCCATTTTTTCATATCTTTATATGGAGGATTCATCCAACACATACCAATCCAGTCTTTTGTTAATGAATCATCTTCTGCTGAAAAATATCTTTCAACTTTTTTATTATTTGAATCTGCGCATACGTCTAATGTGAAATGAAATTCTTCATTCAAAACATCAAATAATTCAATTGGAGTTGCGTATTCTTGGTTCTTGCTTTCAAATCTGTTCTTGTCAAAATCTGCCATCTATCTCCTTAAACCCAATAAAAGATGCATTTTATTATATTTTACCAAACAACATCACCATTTTCATCTTCTACTTCAAAAACTTCAAAATCCGTTCCTTCAACTGTATCTGAATATTTATCAATAAGTGCACCATCATCCATTTCAACCATTCTTATTGCATCTTTATAATTATCTGCGTCTACCCAACTATTATATGTTACTGATTCAGATGATTTTACTAAAAATTTTGCCATTTTTCTCCTCTAATCTTAAACCAAATAAAATATGTATTTCATAGCTTGTCCACAAAAGGCGTGAGCCGACTGGTATCCAGTTATTCTCTGGCTTGGGATACTCCGCGCTACCCTTTTGGGGTTTCGAGGCGTTACTCTCTCTTCAGACGCTTTAAGTGCCAGACAAGATGTTGCCTGCATATCGGCTCATTGGCAACCCACGCCTTTTGTGAACAAACCAAATAATATATATATTTTATTGTTCTAGTATATAATCGTCAACGTTATTTGGACTAAAACCAAATCCCATCAATGATTCTCTAAATGCTTCTACGACAGAACCAATGGTTGAATCTGACAGATCTTTACTCACTTCTGTTTTATCTCCAAATTCATTTGTGAACATTACTTTTAAAGTTGGCGTTACAAATTCTGGTATCATTTATCCTCTATTTTTTCTATTTTAGAATTAAATATCTTATTAACTTCAATTAAACTTTTTTCAATTTTCTTATATTTTATCCAATCATCTGCTAGTATTTCGTTATTTTTTATATATAATGCAAAAAAATGTAAATAAAATTTATATGCCTTATAAAGTTTTTCTGTTACTAGCTTTTCATAACTGGCAAAATCCTCTTCACATTCATTGCAAGAATATAATTCTGCATCAAAATTACAATTCGTTTCATTTTCACAAGTTGGGCAGAATGTTTTCATTTATACCTTAATCAAATTATTAACCCAAAATAGCCACATGTCATCTTCTTCAAACGTCCATAGTTGTCCACGTTCATGTTTGGCAGTAAAAATTGTATCTTCATTTCTGTTCATATAGTCAATAAATTTATCAGTCAATTCATTTTTTTGCCAATCGAATGCATGGATGTTAATTCTTACTTTGTCTCCGTTATGTAGTTCTTGTAATGGTTCCATTATTCTCCTTATTCTAAATAATTAACTTGCCCAATAATTAATTATCAAATATTATTTATTTTAGTGGATGCAAATGATAATCTGCAATGGTTTTACCATTTTCATTCATCACATAAACATCACCTTGTCTAACATCTCTTGCGGTAGATTCTCCAGGCACAAAATAATATACCAATTGTGGCATAACACTAGATTGTTCCCAATTATTCATAAATACACTTGTTGCTTCTAATACTGATTCATTTCCATCTGTTCCAATTACCTTTACAGTTAGCATTCTTCTTCTCCTATTTCTTCTAATCAAAACTGTATTGGGCAAGTTAATTAAATATCATAAAAGAATCATTTTATGATGATTTACAAGTGAAAGTTACTGTACCAGTGTCACGACCACTATGATCAGATGACCAAGACACATAACGCCATTTGCTATAATCATATGGTGGATAATATGGATAGTATGGAACATAGGAATATTTTTCTACAACTTTTTCTTTGAACAGACCATTCAAAATTTTATTTAATTCTTCAGCTTCTTCTAGTGATAATTCTATAGATTTATCATTGATATTCAAAACAATCTTACTAACATTTACTTTATCTGCCATTTAATTTATCCTTATAATTTTATTATATAATAATTGATATTTATCATCAATAATTTGGTCAGTATGATGATGACCAAAAAACCATTTTTTACAATTTATTTTTTCTTCAAATGCATCTAATATTCTTGTAACTTCATCTTCTTCACAATGATGACTAAGAATTTTTAGCGAAACTTCTGTTGGAGCTGCGTGTGTAAGTACATAATCAACTGTGTTATCAACCCTTTCAAGATTTACAAAACCATTTTCAATTTCTGAATAGTTTGGTATTTCTTGATGCCACCAACTTCTTCCTTCAATTCTATATGCTTTGTCAATGGAAATACCTCCGCCAAATGCAAAGAATTTTAGTCCTTCAATTGTGAATATCTCTCCTCTCATAAGATGATAAATTGAATTTCTGATTTGATGTGTTTTGCCACCAAGAAAATCTATTACTGGGTATTTGTACAAACTATCAAAATTTTCATGGTTGCCATCAATAAATAAAGTTGTAAAATTCTTATCATCTAACCATTTTAGCCAATATTTTCTTTCTTCTGATTCATCCCAAGTTAGTCCAAAATCTCCAAGAATGATTAGATAATCATTTTTCGTTAAGGATTTTTGTTCTGGGAATAAAGTTGTGTTCAATTTTTCAATGCCATGGCTACCGTGTATATCACCTGTTATGTAAATCATGTTATCTCCTTAAACGAATTTAGCCCATAAAAATATGGGCATTCAATAAAATAGATTTTTTACAACCTCTAAAGTTTTATTCATTTTTCCTCTTTCCAATATGATATGTTTCAAACCTGATAAAATTATTGTTTCATGATGTTTTTATTTCTTGCATGTGGTTCGATATCGCCCATTACTCTGTCAAAAGTATGAACCCAATCTTGCCTATTGATAATACTAAAGAAATGAGATTTATCTATTGAATATTCAGACAGCATATCTTTTACTTTTTTATCTGTAAGATAATACTCTTTTAACATATTTTCAACATCAATTTCTTTTAACTTGCTTCTTCCATTATTTTCGCCTCTTAATACTGATTCTGGATGCAAACGTGCTCCGCTCTTATCTCCAGATGCACTTCTACCCTTCTTTGCCATATCTTTATTATTTTCAGCTTTTGTGCCTAAGAATAAATGATTTGGGTTTATGCATTTGCCATTATCACAAACATGACAGACACATATATTATCTGGGATATCTCCTCTATAGATTGCATATGAAACTCTATGTGCATCAACAATTTTGTTATTTTGCATTCTTATTGCACCGTAACCATTTCCTCTAGACGCAGCATTCCAATTCCAACATCCAGTTTCTATATCAATATCATATCTACCATCTATCTTTTTTAAAATTTCTTCCTTATTTTCAATGTGTAACATAAACTTCCTTTCTATTTTGTTTATCTGTGGAGGTAGATCGACTTGCACGATCAACTAGCCGCATATAAGACGGACACTCTTCTATTGAGTTATACCTCCATAAATGAATGATAACACACGACTATTGCTAGCCAGGGGGTGGTGTGTTACCATTCAAGGCGTCTCTATCAGAAGTCGAATCTGAAACCTGAAAATTAGAAGTTTTCTGCTCTGTCCAGTTGAGCTATAGAGACATAATTGCAAGTAGCGGGTCTGGAAAACGAGTCCAGTTCATAATTGGTTATGAGCCAATGGAGATGCCTTACCTCCCACCCGCATCATTGTGCGCTGACCATACAGCCTTGTGGTAAACCAAAGGTTACATTATTAGCTTCACCTAAACCATTAATCAAGGATTTGAAAAAGTTTTGGACTTTGTAATTTTATTTTTCAACTCTGACAACTTG
>Ga0265297_10011613_pt1 | contig 10741 bp, 18 predicted proteins | sample Munlanlwell13791_FD_192502 | JGI IMG/M metagenome (GOLD analysis project Ga0265297, IMG submission 192502) | Leachate microbial communities from a municipal landfill in Southern Ontario, Canada - Leachate well 137-91 | ecosystem: Engineered > Solid waste > Landfill > Unclassified | place...
TTTGCCCAGCAATGCATACAGTAGAGACCTTTAGGAAGGCTCTATCCTCTCAGGCAGAAGAGGCACTAAATTGGTTTAATAACCCCAGTAGGAGGACACCAAGTGATGATGAAATGAACGGGGTAATGGGAACCATTATAGCTATAGCTAGCCGTTTTAATTCCGGTCGAGAAAGCGACAATGTCTTCTGCGTTAGAATATCCACAACACCTCCTTGCTATGTAAACATTACACAGTTGGGAGTCTCTCTTATAGGACAAGCTCAGAAAACCATCGATCCTTACGAGGGATATACCAAAACTCCAGATGGCTTCTGGACCAAGCAGTCCAACTGGGACAAGTGGCTCCTATGATTCTAGAAATCCGGACACACCCAGACCCAATTCTTAGAATGTCATGTCTCTCCGTAGGAGAGATAGACGACAAGTTCAGGGCGCTTGTAGAAGATATGATAGAGACTATGCAATCTGCTGGTGGAGTTGGTTTGGCTGCGCCACAAGTAGGAAGACGACAAACCTTCTTCGTTATGGATTGGGATGGGCCCCAAGTCTTTATAAACCCCTCGATAGAACTAGTCGGTAAGAGAGTCCTAGGAAAGGAAGGTTGCCTAAGCCTTCCTAATAGTCAATATATCGTTCCTAGAGCTCTGAGTGTAAAGGTAAGGGCTACAGACCTTAACGGATTTACCTTCGATCTGGGAGCGTCTGGGACGCCAGCAATCATCATTCAGCATGAAGTTGACCACCTAAGAGGAAGACTACTCATAGATTATCCAAAGCCTAGGAGGAAGAAATGAATACTGTAGATGAGATTGTTCAGAAGAATATTCTTCGTGTAACGGCCAAGCTTGTTCTCTTCCTAGTAAAAAACCTTAGAACAGGATCTTATTGCCGAGAAGCAATACATGAGAAAAACGTAAAGCAATTTCGTCAAGACGTCCAGGCTTTAGAAGATCTTATTGGAAAGTAAACGTAATGTAACTCACCCCATATAACGAAGAGGTCCTTTCCGCGATAGAAGCTATAAAGAATGCAGAGAGAATGGTCAAGATGGCAAAGGCATATCTTATATCTCTACAAGATTCCTGTGCTCATACTGACCCTTTCTCTTATAGTCAGACAAAGAGATATATAACAGTCTGTAGAATCTGCGGCAAAGAACTAAACAACGTAAGACTCTTTGATGAGGATTAACCATTAGAAAGCAGGAAAAGGTAAGTGAGTTACCGACATATCCCCAACCTATACAAAGATACCAGGATCCTAGAGTTTAGGAAGGTTTATGCTCTATGTAAGATTCATGGTACTTCATCCCATATCTCCTTTCATCTACCCGCATCTGGAGGAGACAACCCACTGAAGTTCTTCTCTGGTGGGGAGAAGTATGAGAACTTCGTAAAGCTGTTCGATCAAGAGGCTCTCCTAAAGAAATTCCAGGAGTCTGGAGTTGAGTCTGCGACTATATATGGAGAGGCATACGGAGGATGCTTTAGCTATAGAACTCCTGTTCTGTTAGCAGATGGCTCAACAGAAGAGATCGGCAAGATTGTAAACCAAAAACTTACTGTAGAAGTTAAAACGTATAATTTTCACACACAAAAGCTAGAGAATAAAAGGGTTATTGGATGGTCAAAATCTCCCGCAACCGAAGACGAATGGATAACTATTCATTTCAAGAAAAGATTGCGTGGAGGAAAATCGACAAAGCTGGTTACTACAAAAAATCATATCTTTTTCTCAAAAGATAAAGCCGGTCTGCCATTTGAAGTTTTAGCCGAAACCCTCAAAAAAGGAGACACTGTCTTCCTCCCCGGAGAGGGATTACATGTAGTCCAAAGACAGTTAATATTAGGTTCCCTCCTAGGAGATAGCTCGATTCGTAATGGACTTGTAAGTATTGCCCACTCGAAAAAGCAGCTTCCCCTCTTTAATGAAAAGCTGAGAATTCTTAACTCCCTAATATCCAATGTAAACGACTACATTAGTGGGTTTGGCTCAGAATGTATTCATGCATATACAAGATGCCTACCAGAGCTACACGATATAGAGGCTATTTTATGGGCTGGAGAGAGAAAGGCCATTACAGAGGATTATCTTAATAAGCTCCATCCTATTGCCCTCGCATTCTGGTATATGGATGATGGAAACATCCAAAAAAATAAGAACGGGTTCCATAGGGACGCTTGCCAACTATGCACCGACGGATTCACTGAAGAGGAAGTAGACCTTATCGTCAACTTTTTTAATAAAAAGGGCTACTTCTGCTATAAATACTTTTGTCGTGAGTTCCCAAGAGTGAAGTTTACTCCAGATGGGACAGTTGCTTTCCATCTAACAATTAGCCCATTTGTTATAGAAGAAATGAAATATAAGATCATAGAAGAATTTCGAACTATTCCATATGCACTAAAGAGTATAAACTCCTTCGACTTTAGTGAGAAAAACCTTATCGAGACAACAGTAGATTTTGTCGAGAGCAAGCATCCTTCAAAAATTAAGGCCCATCATACAACAAAGTATGACCTCTCAGTTGAAGATAACCATTGCTATTTTGCCAATAAAGTCCTCGTACATAATTCCCAACAAGGGATGAAGGATACTTACGGTCCCAACCTAAAGTTTATTGCCTTTGAAGTTCAGATTGGAGATTCCTGGCTCTCTGTTCCTCAGGCAGAAGCTTTTGTTAAGGATCTAGGACTAGAGTTTGTTTACTGGGAACTAGTCTCTTCGGATATGGAATCTCTCAATGCTCAGAGAGACGCTGATTCTGTTCAGGCTATTCGAAATGGTATGGGTCCCGGTCATAAGAGGGAAGGAGTTGTTCTCCGCCCACCATTTGAATGCACTCTCAATAATGGAGAGAGACTAATAGCCAAACATAAGAGAGATGACTTTAGAGAGACTAAAACCCCTAGAGTTGTTGGTGTTCCCCTCGAAGTAATGCAGGACGCCCAAAAGGCAGCCGACGAGTTCGTAACCCATCAGAGACTAGGCCACATTCTCGGTCGGCTCCAAGAAGAAGAGAAGATTATTGAGAATACCAAAAAGATCATCCAGCTAATGGTCGAAGACATTACCCGTGAGGGTAGTGGGGAAGTTCTTTTCTCTGGTGAGGTCACAAAGGCTATCTCTAAGGCAACTGCTCGTCTCTACAAAACCTATCTGCAGAATGTGTCATTAGTCAGCCGATAGCTTCACCCATTCCATGATAAACTAAGATCATGGAACAAAAGTGTAAGGTCGAAGGTTGTGAGAACCTAGCTAAATACCCAAAGAAGCGGCTCTGTGTGACGCACTATGAGAGGATGAGGGATCATGGCTCATATGAGCTAAAGAAAACCCGCCGCGGGCTCTTGATCGAGAAAGGAATGTCATATTGCCCATCATGCAAACAGGAGAAACCACTTTCAGAATTCAATAAAGACAAGAACACGTACTTTAGAATCGCTATCTACTGTCGTGAATGCCAGAAGACAAAAAACCACCAAAAATATCAAGATCACAGAGAAAGCCACAGAAACACACAACTAAGGTGCGACTTTGGAATCACTCTTGTAGAATACAAGGAAATGCTTGCTATACAAGGTGGTGGCTGTGCTATTTGTGACGGACAGTCCACAAATGGAAGACGTCTTTCTGTCGACCATTGTCACGAGACGGGCCAGATTAGGGGGCTGCTCTGCGACAACTGTAATTTTGCTCTTGGGCACTTGAGGAATAGCATAAAACTAGCATTAGCAGCAGCTAAATATTTAGAGAGAACAGAACTTACTAACAAAAAGAAATCGGAAGAGAACGGTACCCAATTCGATTGTCCCATGTAATCGATAAACTTCCAGAAGCCACTGGTATTGAGCATACTGGTCTGGTAGTCAAGGCAATGGTAGAAGATGTCTTTAGAGAGGGAGCCGGGGAGTTTGAAGAGACTCCACAACTAAAGAAATGCATTTCTCAAGCAGCGGCAAAACTCTGGAAGAAGAGAGTTAGTAGAATCTAAAAATGGCAATTAAAGACTTTATCTCACCAAACGGATATATGAAAGACTTCTTGAACAGATGCTCATTCATATACGAACCAGCCGATAAGATAGCCGCTACGTTATTTGACAATTGGAGAAAACCAATGCACGACCCACTTCCAACTGGAACAAGAGTTCGGATCCTTGGTGTTTATCCCCATGACGCCTATTACGATGTAAGGAATCTACTGGAGGGAGCCACCGGGACAACTGATTTAGTCTGTGAGGATACGTCCGACCCAATTTGGCATTACGGACGTATTATTTTAGATAAGCCCATCCCCATTTCGGCGACTGAATGTCGAGATGCCCAGCAAGAGAAAGAGCCCTACTTCTTTAGAGTAGGGATAGAGATTCTAAAAGATGAAGATTGAAGTAATCATTAAGCTCTCAAATCTTCCGGATAAACCTAAATGGGAGAAGAAGCAAGAACCTAATCCCCGCGAAAAAGAAGATAGCTTTAACCCGCCACTATCATCAAAGGAACTCTTTGCTAGAAAGTTCTGGGAACTAATAGCTGGAGATCTTGAGATGGCCACTTGTCGCGTTAAGGACGAGATAGAAGACCTTAGTATTACCTGCTTTCTAGATGAAGAAGAACTGGAGTATTAGACATGTCACAGCGCCCCCAAAACATAAGGATACTGGAAGCTGAAAGAGACACTATTCGGGCCGAAAGAGATGCACTTGGAATTAATCTCAACGAACTAAAAGGAAAGTATACAGAAATATCAGATGCCTTGGAGGATTCACAGACTGAGCTCTTCCGCCTAAAAGAAAATCTATCAAATCTTGTTAGCAATATGCCCAAGAGGCCAGACTTCTCAGATTGTAATGAGTCCGATCTAGTAGCCGAGATTGTTCGCAGGCAGCTTGCTGATGAACTATCAGATGAGGCGATCGAGGTTCTCACGGGCATATTCTTCGAACAGGATGCAAAGGAGCATTTTGCCCTGGGCGATATAGTCCAGCTTATTGTCAGCGAAAGATTGTCAGAAAAGGCTCTATACATCCTACGAACAGCTGTCTCATGCTAAGAGAAGAAGCCTACCAAATCACTCCAGCAGATAGAATCTATTGGCATGACCCAGATAATGAGACTTGCTCTAGATTCTTAAATATCAAATCTATAGAATTTGACTGGAATATCGCCACTATAGAAGAGATAGATGGTTCTGTCATCGAGTGTTATGTCGATGAATTGGAGAAATTCTAGATGAAGATTAGAACATCATTAGTTAGTAACAGCTCTAGCTCATCTTTTATCTTAGACGGCCGCGAACTAACGGTTCAGGACGTAGCCATTAAGATGATCCCATTGAGAGATGGTTACGAAGATAACGAAAAACTCCTCGAGATTCTAAGAAATTACGAGGGGGAGCCTAATGTCTCAATGGTCTTCTCCTCTTGTAACTACAATACCTTTATTGGTCGGATAGAAGATGTCATCTTTGTAGAAACTTGTAATAACCATCCATTTTATGATGTCCTAGAAAATGACGTTCCCAGGTCAAAGATAAATGAGATGGAGAGCCGGCTAGGGCTTTACTTTCTCTCTGGCTACCCAGACTACATGCCCATTCATGACTACATTGAATTTCATCCATTCTTTCCAGTTGATAAACTGGGCGAAGTAATTCCCTGTTATGAAAATAACTGCGGTTGGTAAGGAGACCCTAAATGAAAGTAGTAGTTAATCGCTGTTTCGGCGGATTCTCCTATTCTCTCGAAGCTGCTAGGTTTATGGCCGCTAGAGGAAATAAGATAGCAAAGGAAGAGATAGCGGAGTGGGAAGCTCGACAAATTCGACCCTGCAAGTTCAGTTTCGATAGGGAATGGTATGGGAATGATCGTAACCTTAAGCGAACCGATCCGGACCTCATAGCCGCCGTAGAGAAACTTGGTAGCGAGAAGGCTAGCGGGGGGTATGCAGAACTAGAGGTCGTAACGATTCCCGATGGTATAGATTGGGAAATCAGCGAGTATGATGGTGCAGAATCAATAGAAGAAAAACATCGTTCTTGGTAGAGTAACTTGGTAAATATAGCAGTTTACTCTCATAGAGTTAGGTCTCTCCCCTATATCTGCACAGATGGCTCAATAAACAATATCCCTGGTAGGTTTCTAATAGATACTGGATATGGTGGTCTTCTAGTTATTAACAATTCTCTAAAGCTAGATTACCACTCCCCCGGATGGGAAATTAAAGACGCTACTGGACGATTGATAGACTCAAAAAGCGCATCTATTGAGGTAATTCTAGGCGACTTGAAAATAAAGACAGAAGCCGAAGCTATTAAGATGATGAGGTCCTTTATCGGAATCCTTGGACTACAATTCCTAAAAAGGTGTGGATTCCATTTTTCGCCGGGGCTAAAGCAGCTTAGCCTCTATTACAAAGATTAATTTGAGTGGCCTCTTTTTGAAGGGTATAGTTTAAGAATGATTTAGACCGTACCCGAATATAAAGGGGGCCCAAAATGGGAATCTTCGAGCTGCTCTGTTTCCTCCTTCCAGTCTGTGGCGGCCCCGCAATAATATTAATACTTTATCTCTGTTCTAAACCTAAAAAGCCCATAAATACAGACAATTAATAAAATTCCTTTAGTTCTATTGGAGGATTTAATGGCTATTACTAAAGAAACCCGCTATTTCGTAAGCGGCAAATCTTATCAGCTTTTCGAAGATGCAGCTATTGCCGAAGCTAAAGAGAAAAAGATCATTCTCGAAGAAAAGGCGCAGGCTCTTCTTGAAACGTTCATCGGAGCAGTAGGTATCGTTCCTATAGAGTATTACGAAGAAATGTTAGAACTTCTAACTTCCGCCGCAATACAGCTTCAGCTCTATACAGAGAAAGCAGCTGAGAAGAAGGAGAAAGAGCTAAAAGCAAACGCCGATGCATTTTAGCCCTATAGGGTTTCAGTTTTCCCCAAAAAAATTCTGAGGACTTTTTGATTCCGACAAACCCAAGAACCAAATTTAACTAATAGGTAAAAGTTATGCGAAATCCTTTTAAAAAGGATAGTTCCTTTGCAGATCTTCCCGAACTAGAGGTGCAGGCAACCATGCCTCCTGTAGAAAGGCCTTTAGGAACCAGAACTGTAGACACCAGCTTTACCATGGCAAGATGGTTTGTTGCTATGGAAAATGCCCTCATCCTAATCAATGACCTAGAGTTAGACAAGTCAAATACCAAGGCTGCTCTTCTAAAGAAGGAGCTAGAAGTTCTACTGCATGTCCCGCCGAACTCAAAAAGATAAGTCCCAAGTTCTCTATCATATAGGAAAGAGAAAGCCATCTCCTCATGAGATGCACCAATGCCAAAGATATCTACATGATGGACATCCAAGCGTAGATAAGGCTGGCGTTTGGCTTTCGCCCAACCCAAAACTAATCTTCCTAAAACAGTTCCTATGTGAAATAGAAGGCGCACTTTACTCTTTTAGAGTACCAATCGAAACAATCAAAAAGGCCGGCGGAATCCAAATAGTAGATGGTGCTCCAGAGATCTTCATAACAGAAGAGCTATGGCATGAGGTAGAATTTGTCGGTAAGGTAACAGACAACTTTAAACCCGTGCTTTCAAATAAAGAAAGACAACTATGGGACTGGAACATAAATGAGGACTCTAGCCCAAAAGGTAATAGAGGAAGCCTATCTAAAGAACGGGATGACGGTAAGTATTCTTGTCTTGCCGGCGATAGAGACGAATTTGCCAGAATTCTTAGTGACGGAAGAGAGCCCAGTCCGAATAGACCTCCTAGCGAATAGACCAATCAACCTTACAATGGATGAATCTGGTCTTCAGGTCGATCTTTGCTTCTCGGGCCCGCCCATAACTTGTAAGTTTGGGTGGCATCATATACTAATGGTGATGTACGGGGATATAACCATACCAACTACAATACTAGTTCCCAAAGTCCTAATGGAAAATGAGAATATTAGAGATCGGCCGCAAGAAGAGAAGAAGAAACCATTCAAGCCAACCTTGAGGATAGTGAAATGATGAGTAAGCTAGAGTATTTAGACTACGCTGGTAACGATGTCCTATTTGCCCAGTGGCTAGAAGAATTAGATCGAATTATTATGAGCCGTGTAGAGATGGGGTTATTTGATCTGCCGGATATGCTAACGAGAGACGCTTTTGATGCTGGCGATACCCCCATGGAATTCTATAAGAGTACAGTACTAGATACTCTAGAGAAAGAATTTGGAGACGTTAGTTTCCTTGAGGAGATGGAATGAAGGATTATCCATCAATACCTAATATAGACTCTGTCTCTGCCAGACAGATGATAAAGATACTTAAAGGCACTTGGGCGGGATCAGACAAGATCGATGGCTCAACGATTCGAGCCGAGTGGACCCAACGAGAAAAATTCTATAAGTTTGGTACTAGTCACCATCTAATTGATAGAACAAGTCCACTCTTTGGAGAAGCGGTAGATCTTATAGAGAAGGACTTTGCGGAAAAGCTTGGTATCCAGTTTGAGATGGACCACGTTAAGAGGGCCGTAGTTTACTTCGAATTCTTTGGGCCTCACAGCTTTGCTGGCTCTCATATAGACGAACCTCACAAGGTCCTTCTAATTGACCTCAGTATCTATGACAAGGGATTTGTAAGCCCTATTACTCTCTTCAAGCTAGAGAAGCTTGTACCCTCTGCTAGAGCCCTTTGCGGCGGCCCAGTAACTCAAGAGCTAATAGACCAGATTAAGAATAGAACCCTGCCAAAGATGACCTTTGAGGGAGTTGTTTTTAAGCGGGGCGAGGGAACTAGTCGTGAATGGTTTAAGTGCAAGAGTAGAGACTGGCTAGAAAAACTAAGAGTTGTCTGTGGCCCAGATAAAGAGAAGTTCCAGCGGTTAAGGTAGAATTTCCTCTTATTTCCTTGGATATAAAAATGGACAATACAACAAACAGATGCTGGTGTTGCGGTAGTAAGCTTGTTGATTCAAGCCGCTTGAAGAACAAGAGGGTTGGATATTCTGCAATCATCTATAGACCAACCGGCGTAATGGTCTGCCCAAATGAATGCCCTTCTAAAGAAGAGGCTGAGAAGCAAAGACAGGAAGCTATCATAGAATAATGTCTCCTGAAGAAGTAGCAAAGCAGAATAGCTGTCCTGTCCATTACATAAAAGGAAGTCTTTGTCCTGAAGGAGTCGTCTGGGACCCTATATGTAAGTGTCACTTTGGTTTAGATAGAGCTCAAAGATGTTGGCAGGAGAGACTGGATGAAGACAAGAAGAGAAGTAGCAAGGAGGACAAGTGAGGAGAAGGAAGAAGACTATTGGAGTTGACCTTGGGGATCCGGATACCGTAATGCTAGCGAGTCTGGTCCTTACAAGGTATGCCTGGCAGACAGAGTGCCAACTGAGGGGATGGAGAGAGGATTCACCTATAGATATTGTCTCACTAGTAAACAACGCCTCTAATTTTGCGCTTCATGTCTTTGGAATAGACATAAGCAACACGTCAGTAGGAGAGCTCTTATCGGATAAGAAGATGTTATCCGCCGGACTTAGAGTAGATAATGAGGTAATTCTACAAGACGGCGATCCAGACCTAAAAATAGTGAAAGAGCTTAGCTCCGCGATAGAGACGAGTCCTGGTGTTGGCCTCCAGAAAACAGGAAAGCTAACTGTAGAGAGAATTAAACGAGACGCCTCCAGGTTAGAGGGGAAGTTTAACTAAGAGAGAGAAGAGATGACACTCCTAGAACTACTGCAAGATATTGATGCGCTTGTTAGGGAGTTTATTCAAACTCGCGGACAAACAAGGGAAGAGATTCCAGCAGAAGTAAGTAGAGGTAAGAACATGTGTGGTTCTATAAGAGCAAGTCAGTGGGCCGATAAATCTCCAGTAGTTGTAGGATCTGCCCTACCAGAAAATGCAGAGATAGTTTTAGATGGAAAGGCTCTCTCGAAGCCTACCATCTGGCAGGGCTTCTCAAAGTCTGAAGTACTTGATAAGTGGAAGAATGGGGGATGGAAGGAAGCTGTCCTCAAGGTAGACGGATTCAACGAACAGGGCTACGACTTCCCAGTACCAGAGGGAAAGGGGATTAGAGTGGTCGTTCTTGAAAGGCCCGCGGGAAGCTTCCTAAATATTGTTACGCGTGCAAGTACCCCAGAAGAAACAAAGATTCATCCCCGTATGCCAGAGCTAGCCGATCTTCCCATCGACGAGACCCCCTCCAAGTAGTACGCTATACCCACTGGAGAAATAATGCTTGCCGGAATTATAGGAATCTTAATCGTCACTATAGTTTTTATCGGGACGGCTTATTTTATCCGCGCGCAATATAAGCGGTCAGAAGAACCCGAAGACGAGTTAGATGATCTTTATCACGAGTGGGATGAAGATGAGCGCGACCTAACCTCGCCCGAAACTCCAATACCAAAACTAATTAGAGATTTAAATTTTGATATCCAATCCACTAAAGCCCAGATAAGAGCCGCTAGAAACGAATCTAAGATTATTAGAGAGTATGAAGAAGCTAAAGAGCTGTCCAAAAGAGTAGAAGTAGAGAGAAGAGCAAAGCCATAAGTAAGAGGCTAAAATGCCCTGTCCTAAAATGACATCTGAATATTGGATCTGTCCTATCTGTCAGAACTACAAGAGCTTTAGGGGAACAGCCTTTCTTGTGGGTCGCCCAATAGTTCATATGATATGCAGCTCCTGCATTGAAGATCTAGACATACATCCACTTATCTTTCCTA
>Ga0265297_10011614_pt1 | contig 10740 bp, 9 predicted proteins | sample Munlanlwell13791_FD_192502 | JGI IMG/M metagenome (GOLD analysis project Ga0265297, IMG submission 192502) | Leachate microbial communities from a municipal landfill in Southern Ontario, Canada - Leachate well 137-91 | ecosystem: Engineered > Solid waste > Landfill > Unclassified | place...
TACTAACCGGGATGCTAATAAAAATGCTGTTAATATCAACCCTTAGAATTATACCGATAATTTATAAAAGATTAAAACAAAAAGATAAATTACAAAATAAAAATCCACTTATTCTTCTTCTCTTTAATCTATCATATAAATTACTCAATCCAATTGATAATTATTTTACCAAAAAATCTGACGAGGAATGGAATCAATTTAAACAGCAAAAGAATGGCAGTGAAATGTATTTATATTTTACTCGATAGTCTTTAATAAAGCCGACCTTAAATCATTTTCAAATTTATTTTTGGAAAAATTAGACTCGGCTCTTTTTTTTGCACCAATACCCAATCCTAATCGCAACTTGTTATCATCCCACAAAGACTTAATAGCCAAAGCTAATTGTTTTGGGTCACTAATTGGCACAGTCAAACCACTCTCATTACTGATACTGACCTCTGACACTCCAGTCGGAATATTAGTATTAATAACCGGCTTGCCACAGGCCATTGCCTCAATTTGAACCAATCCAAAAGCCTCACTTCGAGCGCTGGACGGAAAAACTAAAAACTCACAAGTCTGGTAATAAGGGATTAGATTCTCAACTCGATCAGAAATAATAATAACTCGATCAACCAAATGATTTTCAATTATCACTTGCTTCATTTTGACCTCAAGCGGACCGCTGCCAATTATCAATAATTTACCCGGAGTACTCTTCATAGCTTCCAATAGGTCTAAATACCCCTTGTAGTACACCAAGCGCCCCACAGCGAGCATAAAACGGCCATATTGAGCCTGTAAAGCAATGGCTTCAGATTGATAGTCAGTCTGATAATCACTCAAATTAACACCAAAAGGAATAACCTGGCATTTATCTATAAAGCGTCGCAATAATGAAGATTTTTGAGCTAATTGATGGCTGGAAACAAAAATTATCTTGGCCGCCTTCAAATCTAAATACAAAAAAGGAAATACCAACCAATATAGTATTTTCTGCCTGACAATATCACTATGATACCAAATAGCTACTGGTATTTTTTTGTTAGAGAATATAAAACGAGCCAGAGACGCCAAGGGAAATGGATGATGAATTAATATTAAGTCATAATCTTTAACCATCTTTTTAAATAATCTGAAAAAATCAAGAGAGATTGGCAGACTAAATAGTCGGCCAAAACTAGCCGCTCGATAAACACCAACCTTATTTATTTTCTCCACTGCCCTCTTCCCTTTTTCCTGGCAAACTAAAACATCCGACTGAAAAGAATCGTCAATCGCTAAACTCTCAGCAATATCTCGAACTACATTTTCAATCCCGCCTAAATGAGGCGGATATAGTTTATTAATCTGAAGTATTCTCATATTAATTTAATGTTTCATAAATAACTTGAATAATTTTACGAGCGCTGCTCTCTAAGCTATATTTAAGTTCGGCTTCTCTCCGACAATTTAATCGCATAGCAGAAATCTTTTCATTATCCAATCTAAAAAACTTATTTAATTTTTGGCTCAAATCTTTTTCATCGCCGGCTTGAAATAAGTAACCAATATTATCATCATTAACCATTTCTAAAGTACCGCCTAAATTAGAAGTAATAACCGGAACGCCACAAGCCAATGCCTCTAAAACCACCAGAGGGCAAGCTTCAAATCCAGTAGACGGTAACACCAGAAGTCCCATGGTTGGCAAAATTATATTAACATCATTTCGTCTTCCCAAAAATTCTACTCGATCATTTAACTTAAGAGACGACACTAATTGCCTTAGAGTAGATTCATAAGACTCCAGCCCAGGTCGAACCGAACCAACAATCTTTAATTTATAATTAATATCTCCTAAAGAAGCTAAGGCCCTAATCAGGACGTCATGTCCCTTAGTGGGCATTAAATCACCAATTACCACAATATTTCTAGCTTCAAAATCATCCTTCGGTTTAAATTTATCTAAATTAATACCATTATAGATAACCACCGACCTATCTTTCAGCCCAGAAAATTGATTAGAAACGGCGTCAGAAACCGCAATCATCTTCCGGAGAGCAGAAAACTTAACTAAAAAATCTAATACCTTTTTAGTTTTGCCATCACTAATCAAACTGTGATTATGCCAAATTACCGGTTTTCTAAAAATCAGACCGCCCAATATTCCTCCCGGCAGAACCCTGGTGCTATTAATATAGATCAGATCATTTCTGTTAATTAATAGGAAGGATTTAATAAGGCTAAGGGGAAATAATAATAAATATTTTAAGACATCAATAATATTTTTTTTGCCCAGACTATATTTACCAGGATTAATGAACTTAACTACTACCCCCAACTCATTTAAAGCCCGAGAAAAATCACCAGGAGACGGGACAATGACGGTAACAATAAAATTATCTTTTAAATAGGGCAGAATATTTAATAAAACTCTTTGCCCACCAGAAATATTAGGTAGCGATTCCCAAATTAATATCTTCTTTTTATTATTATCACCATCCTTCTTGTCTTTTGAAAAAATAAAGCGCCATTTATATAAATTCAAATAACCATAAACAATTAGTTTTAAATAATTATACAAATAAGCCTTAATAAACCCAGGATAATATTTTTTATATTTTTTAATTAACTGCAATTGATTTTTAAATTGAATCATTCTTTTTTTAAAACTCTCCGAAGAGGATGAAATACAATAGGCTGCCAAAACATCTTCCAAATTAGCCATTTTACCTAAAGATCCAAGACGTAAGAATAGGTCATAGTCCTCCGAAACATTAACTGCTTCATCATAACCCTTAACCTGATTAAAGGAATCTCGACGATATAAAACTGAAGAATGAAGAAAATTATTAGTCAGTAGCATCTTGGCTCTCAACTTCTGATCATCACCTAAAACCTTCATGGCTTTTAATTTATTCCCAGCGTCATCAACCGCCAACCCTTGCCCCCCAACCAAAACAAAATCATGATTATTCTCTAAAAAATCTAATTGCTTTCTAAGCTTGTCATCATCCAGCCAAAAATCATCACTATCTAAAATAGCGATAAGCTCCCCAACAGCTAATTTAGCGGCCAAATTACGGCTAAAAGAAATTCGATTATCCAAATTATGAAAATATTTAATCCGGCTATCTTTTCTAACATAATCAGAAACCACATCCCGGGTATTATCAAGAGAGTTATTATCAACAATAATCAATTCCCAGTCAGAAAAACTCTGCTTCAAAACACTATCAATAGCCCGAGGTAAATAATTAGCTCGATTATAGGTAATAATTAAGATGCTGATTTTAGGATTCATATCAGTTATAATTTTATCCAGGAATTAGGAATAATGTCTCTCATTTTAACTTTATTAAACCAAACTTTCGGAGCAACCACAATCTTTCCTGGATAATTATTTAACCAAGCCCCCCACCAAGAAAAACTACTATTAGCGATAATATTATGTCGACAATGGCTCAACAAAATCAATTCCTCATAATCTTTTATTTCCGGACGAGAAACAAAAACAACGGGAAAGTCCAACTTTAAATTCTCTCTCGCCCAATTAATATCGTCAGAAAATACAAAAAAAACTGGTTGCTCAACTTTATCCTTGATAAAATCAACAGCCCGATTATAATAATCAAGCGAACAAACTCCAAAAAGCTCTCGCACCTTTTGATCAGAAAGATAATCACCACGTCTAATATGAAGAGAGACTGAATTAAAACTATCAATCTCTTTGATGATCTTCTGAGCTTCTAGCCCTAAATCTTTTTTAAGGGTAAACTCCTGCAACAGATTATCACGGATATCAATAAAGTACTTTTCGCTCTGCCAATACCCCTCCAAATATGAGCCATCCTTAGCTTTCAAAATTCGAGGATTAAAACGGCTAGTGTCATCCAGCCCAAAAAATTCTCTCTTTATTTTATTAATTCCTCTTCGCCAAAGACTTTTTTTAACCGGAAAAGATTCAACCTCTGTAGCAATAGCTAGATTTTCAACAATATTAAAAACCCCTAAACCATAGGCGCGCTCGGCCCCTTGAGGGAAATTTTGAGCAGCATACCAAAAAGGATCCATCTTTAAAGTGATATTTCGCGTCAAAGATATTTTACGACCCAAGGCATACTGAAACATTTGGTTTCCCAGGCCACCATTTAATTTAATAATAATCATATTGATCGAAATAAAGATAATAATCTACTCTTAACTCGCTTATAAAGAGGGACAAAAAAATAATTTTTGAAACTCAAATAATCAGCCACTAAATCCGGTTCAACTATCGCCGGATGGACAATTTCGCCCAAAGGCCTAGTTTCAACTCCAGCCGACTTATCTAAAGTAACGGTATGGGTAGCACCAACACCAAAACCAATATTGGAAACTAAATTAACCTGGGGCACGATACTTAGGCCATCGCGTCTCATAACAGCATAGATCCATTTACCGTCCCAAGACTTATTATGCCCCAAATAAGCATGATAGAAAAACTTATGCCAGAATTTCCTTTGCTGTAGCTCAACAATAATCCTATCCAACCCTCCGGTAGCTACAAACTCAGGGTAATCTTTTAAATAATAATCATAATATTTCCAGGCCCTCTTCCATGTCGCCCACCCCCAACAATGAGCATAATGAGAGAAATAATAACTAGCGTCAATTGTTTTAGAGCCAAAAAGAAAATTATCACCACTAATATGCATCACTCTTGGATTATCGCGATAACGATCCAACATTGTGGCGCAAAAATCAAAAAAAGAAATATTCGGCAAACAATCATCTTCCAGAATTATACCCTCGGAAACATTCTCAAAAAACCAATTAATTCCGCCACCAATATTAGCGTCACAACCTAAATTTTGGTCAGAGAATCTTCTGAAAACCTGACAGGGCCAATCAATTTCAGCCACTACTTCCCTGGCCTGGGTGCATTTCTCCTGGTCTGACAAAATATCAACTCTAGGGCCGTCAGCCACAATAAATAATTTTTCTGGCTTTATTTCTCTGATCATCGAAAAGACTCTAGCTGTTGTCTCAGGCCGATTAAAAATTATAAATAAAATTGGAGTTTTAAACTGATCCATTTCTTAATATTTTTTTAATAATCCCCCAAACAAAAGAAACTCCAGGGATCTTTAATATCATTTTCTTTAATAATGCAAAATGACTATTCTGCCGAACACCAACAACCATTTCTCGAAGAATCAGAGGTCTAATAATTTTATCAAAATTTCTATCAACATAATCAGCGGTATAAGCGCCACTGCCGGCGATAGCATTTCTAATAATATTAAAAATGATAATATTATTAGAAAATCCCGAGGCAATAATTTGTTGATAATAATCATTAGCTAAATTAAAATCGCTATTCTTTCGAGCTAAAATTGCCAAACAAAACAAGTCTTCAACCTTATCACTGCCAGAAACTAGAGCGCCATAATCATTCATGGAATTAGGATATAAATATTGTTGATAATCTTCTATAAAAAAACTATCAGGAGACTCTCGATATAGAGCCGATAATCGACCTAGGAGACTATTTAAACCTAGACTATTGCTAGAAAAAATATCAAAACTAAATATCTCTTTTCTGATTTGTGGTGAAAATAAATGAATGATATCTTCATAAATTAAATAAAAATTTCGAGAAAATTCACCCGATTCATAAGCTCTTTCAAAATAAGACTTTCCGCCCCAAAATTGACGATGATAAAAACTGACTTCTGGACAAAAATGAATTTTAAAGCCGGCCGCTAAATACCGCGCCTCAAAACATTGAGTATCAAAATTATTATTTTCCGGATAACCACCGGATTTTAGATAAGACTCCTTGGTAAATAAAAAATTATCCAACATTATCCCAGAATCATTAAATAAATCATCTAATCTAACGGCCCGATCTAAAATATTATTAAATTGAGATTTAAATCTTTTCTGATGATTATTCAAAAAAAATCTTCTTTCATAAAAAGCAACACCGTCGCACTTCTTTTCGTCTAAAAAATCAATCATCTTCTGCAAACTATCAGGAGCAAAAATATTGTCACTGTCAAAACAATAAATCAAGTCTCCGGCAGCCTTTTCAATTCCAGTATTTCTAGCCGCTCCACCGCCACGATTAACATCATGAAAAAAATATCTGATATTCTTGTCCCGCTTTGACAAAGAGATTATTAATTCTCGAGTCTCATCAGATGATCCATCATCAACCATAATGATTTCATAATCAGTTTTCAGATTTTGGGTATAAAAAGAATTAAAAGATTCTTCTAAGGTTGAAGAACAATTATAACAAGGGATAATTAGAGATAATTTATGGTTAGGCATAATTAAAAAGGAGTAGCGGCCATAAAACAACGACCGTCTTTTTCCTCCTGTAATAACTCTAGCTTATAATCAATACTAGCCAAAGACTCAGCCACTTTAAACATATTGAAAATAGAGTGAATTTCAATTAATAACTTAATCTGGTTTTTCTTGATACTTTCCAGTCCGCCAGCAACCGCTAAATACTCCGCTCCTTCAATATCCATCTTGATTACCGCTGGAATCGGAAAACTACCTCCGGCCATCAGATTATCCAAAGTAACTGTTTTAACCTTAGTTCTTTTAAAGCCGATATTCTTTTCATAAATATCTTTTTCCCAAAAAGTATCAGCATTTCCCAAAAAACTACCGCTACTGGTACCACCATCCACATTGTCGGTGAAGACAAAATCTTCTTCACCGTCATGATCTGATACGGCCGAATGATTAATTTGAATAATCTTTTTTAAATCTTCATTTTTAGTCAAAATCATCTCAAATCTATCCCGATTATAAACATTAGGCTCAAAAGCAATAACCGTTCCCTCGCCCCCAACCATATTAGCAAAAACCAAGGAGCTAAAACCAATATGGGCGCCAATATCATAAATAGTTTTTCCCTTTAAATCGAATTGCTTCAGATAATTAAAAAGGAAATTATCATAATTACCAGAAATCATACCGCGCCACGGTCCATCGGGGTCAAGAAATATTTCACGTCCCACCAATTCTCCACCAATAATCTTGGACCACCGCAAGTTATGCTTAGCAAAAAAATCACCCAAACGAAAGACAGAGATGGTTTTTTTAATAACTAAAATAAAAATCGGGGGAATTAATAATTTAACAAATTTATAAATTTTTTTTGTCATCTATTTAAAATTAATTTACAATCTTATCTTTCCAATAATCAAAAAATAATATCTGATCATCAAAGCCGCTCCATAATTCACAATATTTCTTGGCTATTTGTTCTCTACTTAAATTGTCCAGTTCATGCCAATCGTCAATAATCCATAAAGGCAAGCCCAAATTAAAAAAATATTCAGTTAAATATGATCTTTTCACAATCGGGATAGTTCTGACATATAACGCCTCCCAGGTTCTAATGCAATCAAGACCATTTCCCGGAGGAGAGGCCACAAAACGATAGCCACTTAATAATTTTAGATACTTCCTGGGGGTTGGCCAACCGATTATTTGATCAGCTTGGTCATTCTTAGACAGACAAGTAAAAGCCGGGGATCGTTCCTCTCGATTAGTGGCAATATTAAAACCAAATAATATTCTATCTTTTTTTGGTCTGGTTTTCTTCCGCTCCTGACTAAAATAATTAATAATCCCATTATTATAATAACTCAGATTCTCAAGCCCAATCGGGAGCGGGAATAACTTAGGATGATAAACATTGGCATTCTGGGCAAACCACTTGATTATTCGATCGTCAATATATTTCAAATAATGTTCATCAATATTTTCATCGCCATTATGAGTAATTAGGATATATCTGGCCTGTATTTGAGGATGAATACTTTCCAAAAAATATTTAATCATCGGGCTAGCCACAAAAACAAGATCATTATCAATCACTAATTCCGGTAAAAAACGGGAGTCAATATTATCATACTGGTGTTTAGCTAAAGAACGAAGATTATCACCGCTTAGATAAGGAATACTGAGCGGATGAGTATTGCCATTTTTTTTAAATAAAAAAAGGTGAAATCTACGATTAATTTTAAATAAAAAGTTCCGATTATTCTTAATAATACTAACAATACTATTAATATATTGATTCATAATAAAAACATTATTTAATCAAATCAGCAAAAATATTACCTTGCTCCGGCCGATCATTTCCAGGGCGATATTCCAACGGCACTCCGAGAGCAATACTCTCATCTTGACCATTAAAAATAACGTTACTGTAGCCAACCAGAAAGGCCAACTCCTTTAAATGACTGGGGGTTAACAGGCTTCGGTGGCCATGTCGATCCCATTCCGCAACATAAACCCCGGTCTGCCCCTTAGAAAAATCAGAACTATCTTTCATAGACTCCAAGAGATTGGGAGTATTAATCCGATGAACAGCTCCCGGCTTTAAAACCCGACAAGTCTCAGCTAAAAAAATAATTTGGTCCTTTTGGCTTAAATGTTCAATAAAATCTTCATGAAAAATAAGGTCAACGGAATCATCGGCAAACGGTAAACCAGTTCTAGTAATGTCAACGGCATAAAAATCACTTTGATCACCACGAACAGCCTCGGAATAATATTTATCACCGTAGAATTTGAGATAATCAGCAAACGGTTCAAAAAATAAATCAATATTAACCCAATCCTTTAAAATTCGTGGGCCACAACCAAAATGAAGCTTGATTTGAGCAAGCTTATGAGAGGCGGTAGCCAAGCGAGAATATTCTCTCTGTCTAAAATTATTCTCTTTCTCAGTATCCCGATTGGACAAAAAATGATTAATTTTATTTATTATTTTTTTAATCAAGCTCATTTTATCTTCTCTAATTTATAATCCAAAATCGTCGAAATAAATCCCAAATTATTTCCTTTCAAAATCTTATTCTTAGGATTATTGGAATTGATAATAGCAAAATTTACATTCTTCTTTAAGTCAAAATATTCAACAAAAGGATCCTGAATCGAAATATCAAAGTAATAATTTCCAACGTTAAGTAAAAAAGACGGAATAGCTACCAAGGCCTTATACTTACCAACTTCATATTTCCTGGTTTCGCCCGTTCGATCATTTTCGGTAGTCATAAACAATAGCTCTCCGGAAACAGAATAGAGAACCAAAGCCAAAATGGCTTGATTAATTTCTTGTTTCACATCATACTCTACTTCAATATAGAAGCATTCATCAATACCAATTTGAGTGGAGGCAACTTTCTGACTATTCAAAACTGAGATTTTGGTAATTTGAGCATTTTTTTTAATCTGATCATCATAGAGCCTGACGGAATTATCGGAATTCATATATCTAGTCACCATTTTTTCAACCGAACCATAATCAACTATTTTTCCCTCTTCAAGTAAAAGACATTTATTACAAATCTGCTGAACAGCCACTAAATTATGACTAACAAATAGAATAGTCCTCCCTTCCTTTTTGGTAATTTCATCCATTTTTCCCAAACACTTCTTCTGAAATTCAGCATCACCCACGGCTAACACCTCATCAATAATCAAAACATCCGGCTCCATGTGAGCTGCCACCGAAAAAGCTAAGCGCACATACATTCCAGAAGAATAATGCTTGACTGGAGTATCGAGAAACTTCTCTACTCCGGAGAATTCCACAATTTCATCAAATTTTTCAATAATTTTACTTCTTTCCATCCCCAAAATAGCACCATTCAAGAAAATATTCTCTCTGCCGGTAAGCTCGGGGTGAAAACCAGTTCCGACTTCAAGTAAACTACCAACCCGACCATCGATCCTGATCTCTCCAGTGGTGGGTGGTGTAATTTGAGATAATATTTTAAGCAAGGTTGATTTACCAGCGCCATTATGACCAATAATACCAATCACCTCTCCTTTTTCAACATTAAAAGAAATATCCTTCAATGCCCAAAACTCTTCTGTTTTTGTCAATCCAGCCACAACCTTAGCCTTCTGTTTCAAGAACCTAAAAGGATTGCTAAAAACATTTGTCAAAACATCACGCAAAGTCAAATAACCCCCTTGCCGGTGGCTGATATTATATTTCTTGCCAATGTTTTTGACTTCAATGATAGGCATGTTTTATTTAAAGATTTAATTAACCCTTAACACCTCAATACCCCAAGGATATATCTGCTGGATATTATTAAATTTGCTGATTTTCTTATTCATAGTAATGCAATATGATTCTTTAACCTTATATTGCTCAGAAAAATAATTTAAATTTTTTACTAACTTATCCTGATAACTTAATTTAACTTCAATTGGAACAATTCTTTGACCACTAACTACAAAATCAACCTCCTGTTTGTTGGCAGTTCTCCAAAAATATAAATCACTAACGTTAAACCGTCTTCTGAGGTAAGAATAGACCGAATTCTCAAAAACATGGCCATCTATATCACTGATCAACTTCTTATTTCTCAACAAATTGAGAATACCGAGATCTTCAAAATATATCTTTGACATTTTTGATAACTCGCTTCTAATATTTTTATGATATGGGCGCACCAGTTTAATTATATAAGTGCTTTCTAAAATAAATAAATATTGCTCAACAGTTTGCCGAGCGATGTTAAGGGTATCTGATAATTCATTAACATTAACCAGCTCTCCAGCTTGGGAGGCTAAAAACTTAACTAAGTTGTTAAATTTTTCCAAATCCTTCACTTCAGCCAAATCTTTAATATCCTTATAAATATATTTTTCAATAATACTTTTTAAGTAAGTTTCTTTCAACTCTAAATTGTCAGTTAGGACTACTTGGGGATAAGAGCCATAAAGAACATATTCAGTATA
>Ga0265297_10011615_pt1 | contig 10740 bp, 8 predicted proteins | sample Munlanlwell13791_FD_192502 | JGI IMG/M metagenome (GOLD analysis project Ga0265297, IMG submission 192502) | Leachate microbial communities from a municipal landfill in Southern Ontario, Canada - Leachate well 137-91 | ecosystem: Engineered > Solid waste > Landfill > Unclassified | place...
TCTGATACGAATGCTGTGGTGAAGTTGTTGTGGAAGTGGAATTATCCCCGAAATCCCAGTTCGAGCTGTAACTGCCCGATGCTATCGTACTCGTGTTCGTGAACACAAAGGAGTTCCCTTTGAAACACTGGAAGGAGTCATTGATGCTGAAACCTGCCACGGGAGTCGGGTAGATGGTAAAGCTTAGCGTAGTTGTATCGTTGGGATGATATCCATCGGTATAGGCACCATTGACCAGTGACGGATAAACCTTGATGGTATAGGTGGTCCCCAGCGTAAAGGTATAGTTCCCGATCGTGATATCCGAGCTGTTTCCCGTTGCCAGGGAGCCTGTCCAGACATAGGGTGTCTGTGGAACTCCGTTCACTGTCCAACGTATCGTATCGCTGGTAAGGGTCGCTGTGCCGTAATTGAACAACCTGACTCTGATATCCTGCTTGACTTTGCAATAAGGCGTTGTCGGGCTCAGTACGGAAGATATTCCTGCATCATACTGAAAGTTGGAATAGATGATCCTGCCCCCGCTCGGGTTTTGTTCCGTAACCGGATATGTTTTACCGCCTATCACCACTCCGTTTGTCTGTATTTTGGCATCCACCGTATCAAAGAGGGTGGCCGATCCCGGTATATCGTAAGTTACCCATATATAACTTAATCCTGCCGGAAGAAGGTATTTCAGCGAGCTGAAGGTGGCTTTCCCTCCGGAAAGGGCAGTGGCCGTGCCAAGCAGGGTGCCCGTTGAAAATGTCGTGGTGGTGGTAAAATACAATTTTACCCACGATACATCGGCATTATTCGTGTTGTCGGCAACTACGGTCACTTGTTCCAATGTCAGGGTGTCGGCTGAACCGATCACATTCAGGTCAATCCGCAATACCGGGTTATCCGTGGAATATCGGTACACATAATAGGTCGAGGGCTGGCTGAATCCGATACTGCTCAATTTCTTTTTGGGCGCAGTGATCCTGATCCTCCCTGCTGGTGACGTTATCACAGGTGTGCAGGTTTTTGCTGTTCCTCCTGAATCCCATTTGATCTCCGTGCATTTGGCATCCAGGTAATGGTTTACCGTGGCGTTGAAATTTACATCAAAGGTCAGCCAGAAATATACCGTGCCTGTATCAAGCACCTGGCTTCCTGAAACCGTAAAAGCTGAAGACGGGGTTACTGAAGTGCTGTCAAACAGCTTTGTTGTGCTGAAAGTGCTGCTGTTGCCCGTATAATACACTTTTGCTTTGCCTGTAATATCTGCATAACTGAATATCCCTGCTGTGTCAAATTTGAACTGGGTGATTTTTGCATAGGGGTTGTATCCTGTCGTTTTTATTTTTATTCCGATGATCATTTTAGTGGACGTCCCTGCCGGGGTTGAAGTGGTATCCGGCTGAATAACGGTCGCTGATGATAATAATATGGGTTGATCCAGAAACTTGGCGATAAATATATCATAATTCCCTCCACCATAGGTTGTCTGAAAAGCACCTGAAGTAGCAATACCTGAAGATGAAACTGTACGTCCGGTAATATACATATCCCGGGTAGCAGTAATCTCTAAATTCATAGCCTGATCATCAGAAGAACCCCCATAATAAGTTGCCCATTGCCTCGAACCTGAGGAATTGAATTTGGCCAGAAAAGCATCATTGGCACCTCCACCATAGGTTGACTGATAAGTACCACTGGTGGCGATGGCGGAAGTTGAAGCCGTATAACCTGCAAAAAGCATATTGCCTGAATCATCCAGTTTAATGGAACGTCCGTAATCATCACTGCTGCCCCCGTAATAGGTAGCCCAAATTAGTGAGCCAGAAGGACTGAATTTTGCAATATACGCATCATAAGGGGTTGATCCCCCTCCAAAAGTAGTCTGGTAAGCTCCTGAGGTAGTTATATAGGAAGTAGATGATGTATAACCAATAAACCAGGCATTTCCCGATATATCCGAACAAATATCCATAGAATAATCAATAGCTGTTCCACCATAATAGGTAGCCCACAACCTTCCCCCCGTTGAACTGAATTTCACAAGTACCACATCATAATTTCCTCCCATGTGGGTTGTCTGGTAGGCTCCGGAAGTTGCAATGCCTGAACTGGATTGCATATAGCCGACAGCAAATATATTTCCCGAAGTATCTGTGGTGACACTGTACAGAATATCATAAGATCCGGTTGATCCGAAATAAGTACCCCATGTTTGTACACCATTAGTGGTAAATTTCGTTACAAATCCATCATAAGTAGTGCTTTTAGTAGATTGAAAACTTCCGGAAGTGGCAATATTATTCGTGGAGTTCGTCTCACCGCCAATAATTAAATTCCCGGATTTATCCAAGGTAATTCCTAATGGGTAATCATCCGAGGAACCACCATAATAGGTAGCCCAGCTTAACGTACCGTTATTTGAAAATTTTGCCATATACGCATCATAGGTTCCTCCCCCAAAGGTAGTCTGATGAGCTCCCGAAGTTGCTATACCTGAAGTGGAACTTGTATTTCCACTGACAAAGATATCCCCTGAACCGTTTAAAACCAAGTCTCTTGTTATATCATAACTGCTGCCACCATAATAAGTAGCCCAAATCCTTGCACCGGAGGAACTGAATTTGGCCACAACAGCATCCCATGTTCCACCGCCATAGGTAGTCTGATATGCCCCGCTGGTCGCAATCCCCGAAGTGGATACCGTATGCCCCGCAATGATTATATTTCCGCTTGGGTCAGTTTCCACATTCATTCCATTATCTTCGAGATTCCCTCCGAAATAGGTTCCCCAACTCAAATTGGGAACAGGATCAATGATCAAGGTATGCGACTTGTCATACTCTCCTTTAAAAGTAAAAACACCCTTTTTTAACTCTTGGAAATTAATATTGTAAATTTCCCCGCTTTCAGCATCCCGCGATACAGGAATTCTTTCACGTAAAAATCCATGCTCGGTCTGAATATAAATAGCTTCATCAAGTAATTTCACTTTAGTACTTCCTTTGTATCTCCAGACAAGCTGCGAAAGATCTGCACCGGGATGCACGATGAAATTGTATTCCACAGCTTTCTTTTCTCCCGGATGCGCAATAAACTCCAGATCAATACCCTGATATAAGTTCTTATACGTAACTTTATAAAAATGTCGGACATAAGCAGCACCCGACTCAGGCAATGACGCAGTATAATAATTAAAATAATCTTGTCCCGGATTAACGGCAATGATTTGGGGACATGAACTTGCACCAATAAATTCAATATCAACTCGATGAAAACGAATAACAACATCATCAGGGCTATCAGGGATACCTGCCATTTCATCCTCCGTTCTTTCCCTTTTACTCTCTTCAGCCACATAAGCATCATAGCTAAATCCATTGCCCTTTAATTGTACATTCAAACCAGGCAGGTTTAACAGGTATTTTACATCAGGATTGGGCAATCTGTTCTGATCAATGATCTGGCCTTTATTCTCAATGAATCCGCTTGGGGTTTGATGATCATTGAAAAAATCCTTTTCCATTGTCTTTTGGGCAAATGATATGAAACTGATATGAAAAAAAACGGCAAGCACAACCAATATATTTCTGAATTTTGTCCTTTGTGACTTTTTATCCCAATTTTTGAACATATACCTCAAATTTTATAAAATCTTTAACCAAATTCTCTGAAAAAAAATAAGAGACAGTGAAAAAATGAAAAACCTTTAAACCCATTTGAAGGTTTAGTCGGAGATTAAAAACATCTTAACACCATCACCCATCCTCTCTTCACAAATGATTCAACAAATTTACATATTATTTCAGCAAATTGATTGGGATTTTTAAGGGGGATTTCTTATTCAATTCTTCAACAATTTTCACCAAAGTCAATTCATGAGACAAGCAGTTTAAATCAGATTCCCGAAAATTCTTAATTTTGAATATCCAAAAAAAGAAAAATGCAATGCAAGGAGAGCTTATTCCCGGACAAGCAGATGATCTTCTCATAACCCTTAAAAACCGTTTTGAAAAAAACATGAAACGTCATGAAAACCATGATTGGGCATTGTTGCAATCAAAACTACAGGCAAATCCCGGTAAATTATGGTCGCTTAATGAAATGGAAAGAACGGGTGGCGAGCCGGATGTCACAGGATTTGATCAGGAAACAGGAGCATATTTATTCTGTGATTGTTCTTCTGAAAGCCCATCAGGACGAAGAAGCCTGTGTTATGACCGCGAAGGACTGGAATCAAGGAAAGAATACAAACCGGAAAACAATGCTGTGGATATGGCTGCTGCCATGGGCATTGAGATTTTAACGGTGGAACAATATAAAGAACTTCAAAAATTCGGACACTTTGATACCAAAACATCAAGCTGGATAAAGACACCGGATGAAATAAGAAAACAGGGCGGTGCCCTTTTTGGTGATTTTCGTTACAATACTGTTTTCGTTTATCACAACAGTGCATCTTCCTATTATGCTGTACGGGGGTTTCGGGGTTTATTGAGAGTATGAATATTATTAAAGCTGGGAGCTACCTTTGTGCACAGCCATCCTGGTTCGTAATGATAAAACCCAAGTGAAAAAGAGAATAAAATGGTACCCGGGGCGGGACTTGAACCCGCACAGCTCAAAGCCACAGGATTTTAAGTCCTGCGTGTCTACCAATTCCACCACCCGGGCAATTGCTCTTTAGTATCTCAAAGAACTTTTAGTTAAAAAAAGCAAGCACTCCTGCTTGCTCTTTGAGCGGGAAATGGGATTCGAACCCACGACCCTAACCTTGGCAAGGTTATGCTCTACCCCTGAGCTACTCCCGCATTTTTTAATGCGCTGCAAAATTATGAATTTTTTTATTCCTCAAAATTAAATTTCAAAAATATCACTTATAATAGCCAGCACTTTATATTTTCACAATAAAAGCCTTTTATCATCCGCTTTTTTTTGAGGCTTCCTGCAACATCCCGTAATGACACCTCAATGCCTCCGGATTCCCTTCTTCCCGCAGATGAAATGAATTTCCCTCACACCAGGAAAACATCTCACAATCAGCACATTTGCCGGTTTTCATCCAGCTTCGGTCACGATAGGCTTTATATTTATTATTCCATATATCCACGAAATTCTCCTGATATATGTTCCCCTGTATAAAACTGTGATGAATATTCGGACAGGCACCCACCGAACCATCTGCCAAAACAGACGCAATCTGGATCCCCGCCCTGCAGAAATAATATCCATCCCGCACTTCACTTTCATAGTTCCCCAGAAATCCCTCACATCCATAACTGACCCTGATGAGGTTTTCCTTGCGCGTCTCTTTGATAAATTCCATCAATCCCTGTAGTTGTTCAGCAGAGACATCCAATTCCGGATTGTTTTTCGCCCTTCCTGTCGGGAAAATGGTAAATACCCTCCATTTTTTTACCCCCATCTCAATTAAGAATTTCTTCAATTCACTAATCTGATGGTAATTCCTGCTGCTGACACATGTGGCCACGTCATATACAAGATCCTTGGCTGCAACAACCATTTTGATCGCTTCAACGGCACGTTCGAAACTGCCCTTTTTCCCGCGAAGCCATTCATGCGTGTCTTCAAATCCATCCAAACTGACCGTTACTGACCTTAATCCTGCTTGCATCAGGTCATTCAGCCGTTTTTGAGTAAGCAATACCCCATTGGTTACAAAACCCCAGGGATAACCTTGCTTGTATAATACAGAACCGACATATTCCAAATCTTTTCGCATAAGAGGCTCGCCCCCGGTCAGTACAACCATCACTTTATTCGGATTGTAATAGTTTTTAAGATCTGAAGTGATGCTAAGAAAATCATCAGCAGGCATGTCTTTGATCAGACTGTCCTTGCGACAATCACTTCCGCAATGCAGGCAGGATATATTGCATCGCAAGGTGCATTCCCAAAAGAGATAATTTAATTGATGCAGGGAAGCCTGGGCTTTCCGGTATTCTCTGAAAATTTGCAATCCCAGTTTCTTCCTGAATGAGGGCTTAAAAGCTTTCAATGATCGTTATTTTTTATAACCTGAAGGAGGTGGCCCGTAAAGAGCCGGTTGTTCTTTCTGAATATTGTTATTATCCTTGTCCTTTTTCAGGGCACGAAAAACCTTGCAGGAAACCAAAGCCTGAACTCCTCCGGCAAGGAGAAGGAACACAACCGCCCAGGTAAGCATGGATTTTATCTTTTGTATGTTCCTGCTATTCATCATGACATTATTCTATGGTTAGTACTTCCACTTCCACCGTTCTGTCGTCTGCAGGAAGAACAACTGTAGCCTGGTCTTTGCCATCCGGCAGGCTGATGGTCACCCGGTCGGCAACATGGCCATCAATAGACAGGATATAGGTTCCATCTTGTCCGGTTACCGTTTGCCTTTCTTCGGATGATGATGTAGCCAGCAAAGGCACGCGGGCTGCAGCTTCACCTTCACTGGTCTGTATTTTTCCCTTGAGTTGATAATGTAAATTAAGGTCACCATCAGGGGGTACTCCATAGCAAGCTTCAAAAACAAAACCTATGGCGCCTATTCCCAGAAAATATAACAATTTGCGCATAAACCCCGATTTTAATCTGAGAAAAAGGATTCTTGTTTTCTCTATCATCTTATCCATGTAATTATTGCTTATTTTTTTCTGATATTTCTGTACAAATGTAAGCTTTTTTCTCAGTATTTCACAATTTTTTTCGTAAGATACAACTCTTCGTTTAACGCTACGGTTACCAGGTAATTCCCTTTGGTGTATCCTTGCATGATAATCTCAGCGGTGGCCGTATTTCCGGAAAGCTCACAATTTCTTTCTTCCAGAAGCTGGCCGTTCATGTCGTATATCCTCACTACAGCATCCCTTTGCAAGGGATCTGTTATTTTTATGGTGGCTTTCTCGCTGCATGGATTGGGGTAAACTGTAATTTCAGCTTCATCAGATGTCAGAGGTGGATCCAAACCGGAAAGTTCATCCTGTTCTTCCACAATTTTTTCTTCAAAAAAAACCAAATGCTCCGTAGCCTCGATTTCAATATAACTGCCTTTGCAACTTTGCGTGTCCACATTGGTTACAAAGCGCTTGTCTTCATAATCTTTAATTCTTTTATAAACATCGGAAGGAGCTCCATACTGTGCCACAACAGGAACACTGAAGCCCATTAAAAAGCCGGTAACGGCAACAAATAATTTTAATAGGGATTTTGTCATTATTAAGATTTTTAACTTTTAATATCCTTTTAACGTAAAAATGTAAAATTTATGTTCGCAAAAGGGATGCAAAAAGAAATTATTTCCATAAAAATGCATTCTAAAAAATACTTGACAATTTTCATTTTCCCTGATTTTTTCCCGAGTATCTCCCTATCTTTGCCGAATTGTTTTTTTATCAAAATTGATGTTTAAACAATGATTTATTGAATATTTTAATTGTTTTATATGAGTAGTACTATCAAATATGTTTATAAATTCGGAAACGGAAAAGCCGAGGGGAAAGCCGAAATGAAAGAACTCCTGGGTGGTAAAGGGGCCAATCTTGCAGAAATGAATCTCATCGGAGTTCCTGTTCCGGCTGGATTTACCATAACAACGGAAGCTTGCACGATTTACAATGCCAAAGGAAAAGAATACCTTATTGATCTCCTGAATGATCAGGTGACAGAAGGGATAAAGCATATCGAAAGTATCATGAATAAACGCTTTGGCGACAACAACAATCCCTTGCTTGTGTCGGTACGTTCGGGAGCGAGGGCTTCCATGCCCGGCATGATGGACACCATCCTTAATCTGGGATTGAATGACGAAGCAGTCGAAGGGGTGGCAAAAAAATCAGGAAATGAACGCTTTGCCTGGGATTCTTACCGAAGGTTTGTTCAAATGTACGGAGATGTTGTTATGGGGCTTAAGCCTGCATCAAAGGAAGAAGAAGATCCTTTTGAAGTCATCATTGATCATATCAAAGAAGAAAAAGGTGTTAAACTCGATACACAGCTTGACGTCAATGATCTTAAAGAACTTGTTAAACGCTTTAAACATGCTGTCAAGGAAAAAACAGGAAAAGATTTTCCCGTAGATCCGTGGGAGCAGCTTTGGGGAGCCATCAATGCTGTTTTCGACAGTTGGATGAACGACAGAGCAAAATTATACCGCAAGCTGAATGATATACCTGAAAGTTGGGGTACTGCCGTCAATGTACAAGCTATGGTCTTTGGAAATATGGGTAACAACAGCGCAACGGGGGTGGCTTTCACACGCGATTCGGGAACCGGTGAAGACCTTTTCAACGGGGAATACCTGATCAATGCACAGGGAGAAGATGTGGTAGCCGGTATTCGCACACCACAGCAAATCACTCTTGAAGGTTCACGCAGATGGGCCACATTAGCCCGGGTAAATGAGGACGAAAGGAAGAACGTCTATCCTTCTCTTGAGGAAGCAATGCCTGTGGTATGCAAGGAACTTTTTGAAATTGAAACCCGCCTGGAGAACCATTACAAAGACATGCAGGATATTGAGTTCACCATACAGGACGGAAAGTTGTGGCTTCTGCAAACAAGGAACGGAAAACGTACCGGAGCTTCCATGGTCAAAATAGCGATGGACATGCTGAAACAGGGTGTGATTGATGAAAAGACAGCCCTTCTGCGTGTGGAACCCAACAAACTGGACGAACTTCTTCACCCGGTTTTCGATCAGAAAGCCATGGAAGACGCCAAAGTGCTGGCAAAGGGACTTCCGGCATCTCCCGGAGCTGCCACCGGACAAATTGTTTTTTTTGCCGATGATGCAGAAGAATGGGCACAAAAAGGAAAGAAAACCATTTTGGTGCGCATTGAGACCTCCCCTGAGGATTTACGCGGAATGTCTGTAGCCGAAGGAATCCTCACTGCCAGAGGTGGAATGACCTCACACGCTGCCGTTGTCGCGCGCGGTATGGGAAAATGTTGCATTTCAGGTGCTGCTTCCATAAAGGTAAATTACAAAGAACGTACTCTCGAAATTGATGGCAATCATTTCAGGGAAGGGGATTGGCTCTCTTTAAACGGATCAACCGGAGAGGTTTATGAAGGGAAAATAGCCACCAGGGATCCTGATTTGAGCGGTGATTTTGCTGAACTGATGGATTTGGCCGACCGTTATTCAAGAATGAGCGTTCGCACCAATGCCGACACCCCGCATGATGCACAAACGGCCAGAGGCTTCGGAGCCAAAGGCATCGGCTTGTGCCGTACCGAACATATGTTTTTTGAAGGCGACCGTATTAAGGCTATGCGCGAAATGATCCTTGCCGAAAATACCGAAGACCGCAAAAAAGCCCTTGAAAAACTGCTTCCCATTCAAAGAGCAGACTTTGAAGGTATCTTTGAAGCCATGCACGACCTACCCGTCACAATCAGAACACTGGATCCTCCCTTGCATGAGTTTGTTCCCAAGGAAAAAGACAACCAGCAGGAAATGGCCGAAGAAATGGGTGTAAGCGTGGAATATATCCGGCAAAAAGTGGAAGAACTTGAAGAAGTAAACCCGATGCTTGGTCATCGCGGATGTCGGCTTGGTAACACCTACCCGGAAATTACGGAAATGCAGGCTCGAGCCATTATTGAAGCTGCCGTTAACCTCAAAATGAAAGGTATTACGGCAAAGGCCGAGATCATGATCCCCCTGACCGGATCCTACAAGGAAATGAAAATGCAGGAAGACATTGTCAGGGAAACTGCTGAAAAAGTGTTTTCCGAGAAAGGGATGAAAGTGGATTATATGGTGGGTACCATGATCGAAATTCCAAGAGCAGCCCTGACAGCAGATGAGATCGCCCAAAGTGCCGAGTTTTTTTCCTTTGGCACCAACGACCTTACTCAAATGACCTTCGGCTTTTCCAGGGATGATGCCGGTAAATTCCTCCCTGTTTATTTACAGAAAGGTCTGCTTGAACATGATCCTTTTCAAAAACTGGATCAAACAGGTGTAGGACAGCTTATTGATATGGCCTGTAAAAAAGGCCGTTTGGTCAATCCAAAACTTAAGCTGGGTATTTGCGGGGAACATGGCGGAGAACCCAGCTCTGTGGAATTTTGCCATAAAGTTGGCCTCGATTATGTGAGCTGTTCGCCTTTCAGAGTGCCCATTGCACGACTAGCTGCTGCCCAGGCCAATATCAGGCATTCATTATAGCCATTGTCCAAGATCTTTTTTGATTCTTGGTATAATTTTTTCATGAAATTGAATTTTTTTCACAATTTTTTCAAACAATCGGTGTCATAGATCGTTTTCATTAAGATAATTTACATGGACACTGACAGGAATTAATGCAATGACACTGAAAATTAAACGGGCATTTTGGTTACTAACCCTCTTTTTACCCTCATTTCTTCCGGCACAAAACTACCAGGGTGATCCCTCTCAAATGCCAAAAGAGGGCATCATCTCAGGTTCCATTTTCGATAATTTGAACGGGAAGCCAATCGAATATGCCAGCATTTCGGTTTACAGTCAAAAAGATTCCTCACTGACAGGCGGCACCATCAGTCTCGCTAATGGCAGTTTTCAGATCACCGAAATTCCTTATGGAAAGCATTACGTCATGGTCACCTTTATTGGCTACGAAACAAAAAGCATTAAAGACATTATGATCAATCCCCGCCAGAAGGAAGTGACTTTAGGAAAGATTTCATTAAACCATTCTGCCTTAAATCTGGAAGAAGTGGAAGTTACTGCCGAAAAGAAAATGATTGAGTATCAAATAGACAAAAAAGTGATCAATG
>Ga0265297_10011616_pt1 | contig 10740 bp, 10 predicted proteins | sample Munlanlwell13791_FD_192502 | JGI IMG/M metagenome (GOLD analysis project Ga0265297, IMG submission 192502) | Leachate microbial communities from a municipal landfill in Southern Ontario, Canada - Leachate well 137-91 | ecosystem: Engineered > Solid waste > Landfill > Unclassified | place...
AGCAAGGTACGGTGCGCTCCTTTCTCTGGATATCTCCCTTGCTGGGGTGATTTCCCCGGTGAGTCATCGGCTCTTCTTTGGGGACATAATGGAAGAATCAGAAATCATCAAGCTTGTCGGTAGCTTGAATAAGTACGTGATTGTGTACAACTGCGTCGGCAATGATGGCGGATTGCGCACTGTTCAAATCACGGATACGGGGGTATTATCTGATATCTCTGGACATGTATATTTCGATGAGGACGATGGTGGAGAACCAGAAATCATCAGTATTAAAAATAAGGTCTATGCCATTGTCTACGCCGGTCCGGTATTACGACAGTCAGTGATGATTAAAACCGTCGAGATATCGTCCACTGGTGTTGTCACCCTTTTGGCCGCATCACGGGTAAAAACCATCGATGAATTCAGTTTGGATTTCATCGCAAATAATACGGTTCGTTGCCCGCATATTATTCCTTTAACTGGAGCTTCGCCTTTTTTTGCTATCTCCTATAGCTTTGACTCTCCCACCTCAAGTCGCTGGGGAAAAATAGCAATCATCTCGATTCTTGATAATGGAGTTATTCAAGATCTTTCCGAGAAAGACTGCACCTTTGAACCGTTTACCTGCTCTGAGCCCTACCCGATTTACATCGCAAACGAGGTATATGGGCTGGTATACCGAAGTATTTCTGGGGACGGCGTCATCAAGACGATAAATATAAAAAATGAAGGATTAATCAAGCAAAACCCGATACTTGATTTGGGGGAGATCGGTGGTTTGAAATGTTATGCAGCTGATGAGGTTCTCACCTCAGATCATCGATATGTGGCAAATGTGTACCAAGGTCTGAACGCTCAAGTGATAGTAAAGACAGTAAAAGTAAACACGACAACCAAAACCATCGCAAATGTTTTTTCGGATTCATTACTCATTGAGGAAGGCTATACCTCCTCCAACGGAACCTATAATGCATCCTACGCCCCGACGATTATTCCCATTACCAATGACGTGTATGCGATTGCCTACTGTCATTATATGACGGTCCCAAGTTTTCATCATGGTCGCATCGTGACCATTAAAATCAATACAACAGGGCATATCACGGAAATTGAACGATATACGTTTGACAATGACGTGATGAACACCCCCTTAGAGTTTTCCTGTATAAACAAAACAAATGGGTTCTACGCACTGACGTATCAACGCTACAGCAACTCACAGGGAAAAATTACCACCGTTAAAATTGGAAACGACGGGCATATCTATGGCCTCCAAGACTTTTTAATTTTTGATTTAACAAGCTGTCGAGAGCCCTCCCTCTGTCATGTCAACGGTGATGTGTACGCAATTATCTATCGGAGTGCACCAACACCCAGCACCTATGGTCGGCTCGCCACCCTGAAAATCTATGGGACGAACGGTACGATTCACAATACCATTCTGGACTCCTGGCAATTCCTCTCCGCCCCTTGTTATCATCCCACCATTATTAAGGTGGATACAAACATTTTTGCTTGTGGGTACGTCTACTACACCTCCTCAAGATATATCGCCTATGTTAGGACAGTAAAAATAGCTGACGACGGGACTATTACCAAAAGCTTCATAGATTATTTAGAATTTATTCGACGATACTATACGAATGATTATCTGTCGCATCAACCAGAGCTATTGCATGTGGGCAACCGGGTCTATGCCATCATCTCAAAGGACCTTCCTGACCCCTGGACGAATCATATCTATAATGGATGGATTACTACCCTGCGCATCGGTGAGAACGGCGACATTATCGATACCAAAGACAATGCGATACAAATCTCCACAAGCCCACGGATCACGAGCTCAGAGATAAAGATCATCCCCTTCGTCGATGATAGTTACATCGCTCTCTATGGAGGGATAAACAATGATCTCTACCAATGTGTCATCCACATCCCGCTCATTGAAACCAATCAAACAATACTCTCCAAACAAGGTTCGTACAGCATCCTGGCGAATAAAACAAAAGTGTTCGTGACCTTCACCGATTCAGCCAGTGCACCATACACGCTTTCCGCTGACCTGGAAAATAACTGGAATCACATCGTTACCACCTATGATAAAACAACTATGCATCTCTATTTGAATACCAACCTGAAAGCCTCGCTCCCGCTCGGGTCAAAACCAATAAAAGTTACAAGCAACAAACTCTACTTTGGACCCTACAACGGATACTATGATGAATTCTCCCTTTCTGCAACGATTCTTTCCCCTGCAAAAATAACACAAAATTACAATTATTATCGTATTTCATAAAAAATAAAAAAGTAATAGAGTGAAACCTATGCGAAAAATAAGAAGGAATCTGAGAAAAAAAGATGAAGCAGTCGCTGGGATCGTCGTCGCAGTCATGATCGTCGGGCTCGTTCTTGCAGTAATCTCAATCATTCAAACTGTTTATATCCCGAAATGGATGGAATCACGGGAAGCGGAGCATCTCGATGTCGTCTCAAATCAGTTCTCCCAGTTCAAATACAGCATTGATACCCAAATCGCGCTAAAGCAAGACGTCCCCGTCTCCAGCTCGATTGCCCTGGGGAGCAGAGAACTTGGGTTTTTCATCTCAAACAAAGCATTTGGTCGTCTCGCCTTAATCATGGATGGCTGGTCATACAGAATCGAACGGGTCCCAGGAGATACCTCTGGAGGAGAATTCGGTATCCTACGCTATAATTCAGAAAACGCGTATTTCTTAAATCAAGCGTATATCTATGAAATCGGAGGAGTCGTCCTCAATCAAACGGAGGGAGCGGTTTTTATCATCAAACCAGAATTCTCCGTCATATACGAAACCCCACCAGCAACGATAGTGAACCTCTCCTTCACCTGCATCGACCTCATACCAAACGGTGAGAAAACATCCATTAGTGGCTATGGGACCTACCCGGTAAGAACCCAATATATCGCTGAAACAAACCAAACAATTGATCAAGTAGAATCCTTGACGGTCGTTACCCCCTATCCAGGGATCTGGTACAATTTCCTCAACTCGACATTAACGGACGCTAATCTTGCGTTTAACACGCACTACACCCTGACAAAAACAACAAATGAAGTCACCATCACGTTTAACTATTTTTATTTAGCGAACGTGAACTTAGACTTTAAAACAGTCCTGATTTCCGCCCAAATAACACCAGGATGGTCAGATTAAACAGCTCTCATCATACAATGCACTGTTTCATAAGATGACAATACAGGATACACACCCGGTCTACGCAGGTTTTTTTCGAAATAAAAAAAGAAAAAAGGGTGGAGTCTATGCGACCCCAAGAACGAAGAACAACAGCGCCATTCCGGATGAGGTCGCATCTTCGGTTCCTGCACTGACCGCGATTCCCGTCGGACCAAGGCCGATGACGAAATCCTTCACCGTGACTTCTTCTCCGACGCCAAGGGCGCTGATCGTCCCGGATTTGGTCTTTCCAACGAAGATCAGTTTCCCATCCAGGGTGATGGACCAGGCGATGTTGGTCAGATCCTCTGTTCCGGTGTTCTTTATCACCGCGGAAACCCCTAATCCGCCTTTAATCGTGATAGAGAGGCCCGTCGGGTGCTCAATGGTAAAGGTGCTGGATTTTTCGGTTTCTTCGTTGCCAGCATTGTCCACGGAATAGAACAGCACGGTATGGGAACCTTCCGTCGTTACCACAAACGGGGCGGTGTAAATGTTCCAATCTCCACCATCTAGCTTATACATGGTGTAATTCACACCGGACTGGGTATCGATTGCTGTTAACGTCACAGTGACATCACTGATGTAGACGCCGCCTTGCATGGTTCCATCCAAGGTGCAGGTCGTGACTGGGGGAGTCGTATCAGCACCACCCGTGCCTGTCACCTGGAAATCATCCATGAAGAACGCGAAGACATCATTTGAGTACACATGGATACCGACATAGATCGCTTGACCAGAATACGACGAGATGTCAAGGGTGTATTGCGTCCATGTTATAGGGATGTCCGGGTTTACCTGTGATATCAGGAAGCTTGTTGGTTGTGTATCGGTGGTCGACACCCCGATTTCGAAATCCTCAAGACCATACGCACTGTTTAATGACCGAGCCCAGAGACTGACTTCATCGAAGGTATCTGCGCTCAGTAGTGGAGTGAACAACCAGTCATCATTGGGTGCCGAGGCGGTGACCGTATCCCAACAGGATAGATATTTTGTTCCTGTATGAGCTTCATAGCCTGCTCCAAGAGGAGGTTCCGTCGTGGTGGGATTAAAGACCATAAATGACCCGATATAATTCACGTTCGGCCAGGTGTAGCCTTCCATACCCCATGTTTGTCCACCGTCTCCGTCATAGGTGTCCCATGGTGGAAAATCATCAACCACGAAGTCGTCGTAGGTTTCGAAGCTATCTTGGAAAAGGATGTCTCGATTCATCGATTCCCCTTCGTTAACATACTTTACTCCAGCGATGGTGTTCGTGTTGCTCATCGTAGCCGATGCAGGGATGATCATTGCAAGGGCGATAGCGATGACGACAGCTGCCTGTAAGATAGAGCGTTCGTTCTTCTTCATAATATTGTCCCCTAATTGTTTTTATATTGTTTTTGTATATATCTATGTCCCACTTTATAAATCTTCTTATTTGTTATTTGTACAATAATTAAAAAAAAATATAAGAATAATAAACAGGAATAAGGTATAAAACCCGCTCTTAAAAATCATTTTATTTTAAATAAAAAAATATATAAATAATAAAGTGCAGGGGACGAGATTTGAACTCGCGGACCTCTGCAGGACAAGACTCTGAATCTTGCGCCGTTGACCATGCTTGGCTACCCCTGCTTTTTGGTATCCACCATTCACTAATCCCTATTTTAGGTTGTCGCGTCAAAAATTAGAAAAAAATCATTTCTCATAATAAATTACATTAAAACACCATCGTGACACTAACTGCGATCCTTGATGAACATTGGTTTTTCAGCTCATGGAATGGAGATCTCACAGGAGATGAAAATCCTCAAAATATCACAATGAAGGTCAATAAAACTGTCACCGCCCATTTTACATTTACCAGGGATGAAACAATCCCTCCTATCGTCGAAATATTAACACCAAAGAATAACAGAATGCACATTTTCAACAAGCTCATCTTCACTCTTAACATACTCCCCATACCAGTTATTGTCCAAATGCTCACCATCGAAGTAAACACCTCGGAAAATGAATCAGGGATGGACCGGGTAGAATTCTTTGTTGACGGGGTCTTAAAAGACATGGACACCACAGCACCCTATTCCTGCGACTGGAGGGAAATCATTTCTGGAAAACATACAATAACGGTGAAAGCCTACGACAACGCAGAGAACAGTGCGCCACCCCAGCCTCATCGTGTTTAAATGGAGATTTCACCTCTTCCTCGTCTTATTCATACTCCTTCTTGGTTTGATCTGGGAGAACGAAAAACCAAACCCATAACTCCTATCGAAGCACCCCGCTGAAAGATCAACCATAGAGTTACTTCCTTTTTTTTATAATAATGCATCGTTTGTGCCAATTATTCCGCCCATATCCTTTAAATATTCCTTCTTCATACGGACTTCTCATGGCAGTATGGCAAGGGAACTCAAAAAGAAGCCTCACCGGACGACGCATCCGATACGCACGCAATAAAAGACGCTTCGAAATCGGACGGGAGAGTCACCTCACCACGATAGGAACCATGAAACGAAAAGCGGTGAGAACCAGAGGGAAGAATCACAAATCCCGTGCGCTCACCGCAGATACCGTCTATGTGGTCGACCAGAAAACAATGAAGACTACCAAAACAGAAATCATCACGGTCGTCGAAAACTCAGCAAACATCCACTATGTCCGACGTAACATCATGAACAAAGGAGCGATTATCAACACAAAAATCGGAAAAGCACGCATCACCTCTCGACCAGGACAAAGCGGGGTTATCAACGCGGTGTTACTCGCGAAATAACGTGGTCGTGATTTGTATGGTCTCCAGGGATGATAACAAATACGTAATCTATCCACTTTATTTTGACCGGTCGCGTTCCCGCATGAACGGACGAAGGGTGTCAGCGAGCCAGGCAGTAGAAAAACCATCACTGGAAAACATCGCGAAAGCAGCAAAATCCCTTGGACTGAACCCTATTTTAGAAAAAAATGCAGCACATGCGTCGATTCCCTGGAAAAAGGAAGGACGCATCCTTGTCGAAAAAAAAGGACCGAAAACCAAGCTTCTTCTCCAGCTCTCGAACCGATTGTAGGGGAAGAAAGTATATAATCTCAACAGGGCATTCTGGTAAAACTCTCTTGGAGCTGGGTTATGGAACAATCAGGACGTCAATACGATGAAGCAAGTACGATTTTTTCTCCTGATGGAAGATTATATCAAGTTGAATACGCACGCGAAGCAGTCAAGAAAGGCTCCACCACCATGGGCTTCAAATGGAAGGATGGGGTGCTGCTGCTCGCGCATAAACCCGAAGCCAGCCGGTTAGTGAACCTCCAGTCCCTTGAGAAGATCTACCAAATCGACACGCACATCGCCTGTGTCGCAACAGGATTGGTCGCCGACGGACGCCACCTCGTCGAAATCGCGAGGGAAGAAGCACAATGGAACAAGATCCGCTACGACGAGCCCATCTCCGTCAGAGAACTGGTCAACATCCTCTGCGATTACAAACATCTGTACACCCAGTTTGATGGCGTGCGCCCCTTTGGTGTCGTGCTTCTCGTCGGAGGTGTCGATGCAACAGGAAAGCACCTCTTTTCCACGGACCCCTCTGGTGCCTATATCGGATATAAAGCAATCTGTGAGGGGAAAAAAAGCACGGATGCAATGACTCAGTTTATAAAAAACTACACCACCGACATCTCTTTGCATCAAGCAGTTGAGCTTGGGTTTCAAACAATGAAAAAAATCACCAAACCGAGATTCAACGCAGAAATGGTTGAAGCAGCAGTCATCGATGATACATCAGGGTATTACAAACTCTCTGCGGACGCACTGAAGAAAGTCACAGAAAAACATTCCACTGAACAAAAAGAATAGAACTCTCGTCAGTGTTTTCATCCTATTTTCCTTTTCGATGCCACTGCAACAGCTGATGCTGACGATAGGGGAACATGGCTTCCCCCACTGATCGGACATCCTCGACCGAATAAAACGCATGGGGATGAATCTTATGGATTCGAGTGAGCACATCTTGAAGATCCCCTCGTCGGATCACAGCAAAGATTATCTTCACCGGACCCTTGAGGCCTTCTGCGTCATGGATGGTGACCCCATACTGAGCCTCCCGAAGGGTTTTGACCAGCTCAGAGACATCGTGTTTGCAGATCACCCTCACCATCACCATCCCAATGGATAATTTTTCCTCAATCAATATCCCGATAAATGCACCTAACGAAAACCCGCCTGCATACGCAAGGGAACAAGCCAGGTTATCCAGGTTCTGCATTATCTGTCCAATCGCAAGTAACCAGATGTTGATCTCAATGAAACCAACCAACGGGGCAATGTATTTCAGCCCATGGGAAACAAAAATAATTCGCAGCGTTCCAAGACTCACATCAACTAAACGAGCGACGAAAATCAATACTGGAAGAATGACCCATTTGAAGAGATCTGAAGAATAGAATTGTAGTACATCCATATTGTGCCCCGCTCATCCTCGGTTTAAAATGTTTTAGAGGTAATAGCTTTCCTGCTATAAATCTTTATTTTTTGGTTTTTTAGAAGAGAATGAATCCATCTTGCGTAGAAAAATCAATATAAATCTTTTCTGATATCTTTTCATATCAACGTTTCGAAGGAACTTATGAAAAAGAAAGGAAAGGCTGAGGCGAAGAAACAGCCGTTGCGGTCTAAAAAATTGACAAAAAAGAAAAAAACACAAACCACGATTCAGAAGGTGGTGGTTGGGGAAGATGAGTTTTGTCCCACATGTATGGAATGGCGACCGTTCGATGAGCTGACCGGGAAATGCTCTGTTTGTGGTCGGATCATAAAAAAGAGCGGTGAGCGTCGGAAGATTACCGATGAATTTGATTTGAAAGATTTTTCAAATGAGCATGATGAACCGCAAGAAACCGGGGAGTTTTAGTAATAATATTAATAAGGTAAAATTTGTTAAATTATAAACATAAAAAATTAAGTAACCTATTTAACTATTATAATTCATGTTAACATTGCACATATAATGAATCTATCTATGCATGAACATATCTAGCAAGTAGGTTATCATATCAATAATTTTGATAGAGATTATTTAGCATGGTATTTATTAAAAATCTATTTAAATACATAATCGCTAGCAATTTTTAGATGGATGCACAAACAATACGAGCTGCAATTTATACTAGAGTATCTACTGAAGAGCAAGCAAAAGAAGGATTCTCCCTTGATGCACAACTGGAAAAATTGCGATCATATTGTAAAGCACGTGATTGGGTGATTAAGGGAGAATATATCGACGATGGTTACTCGGGGAGAAAAATAAAAAGACCTGCGTATTTAAAAATGATAGAAGAGATGGATAAATGGGATGCCATTCTTGTCATTAAAATGGACAGAATACATAGAAACTCGAAAAATTTCATGTTTATGATGGAACAGCTCAATAAAAATAAAAAAGAATTTGTTTCCATGAGTGAGTCTTTTGATACTTCAACTGCAATCGGACGTTTTGTAATGAATATCATTCAGGGAATCGCACAATTGGAATCAGAGCAAATCGGTGAACGTGTCTACATCGGGATGGAGCAAAAAGCAAAAACGAATGGTGGTGTGCTAGGTTTTAACATACCATATGGATATAATTACCACGAAGGAAAATTAACAATTAATGAGAAAGAATCTCAGGTAATTAAGAATATTTTCTCATGGTATTTAGATGAAAAAAGCATGGGACAAATAGTCAAAATGCTAAATAATGCTGAAGTTCCAACGAAAAACCAGGGAGTTTGGGCGAAAAAGATGATTTCTACGATATTAAAAAATCCAGTCTATTGCGGTTATCTTCATTGGGAAAAGTATGTTAACAAGAGTGATCATGAACCAATTGTATCTGTTCAATCCTTTAACTCAGTTCAACAATTAATTGAAAATCAGGGTGGCAACCCCGCAATTTTTTTGACTGAATAATCATCAAATTAGTTACTGTCGGACTACCAAAGGTAACTTTTCTTATGCATAAAATATAAGTAATACCTCTCATATACATGGTCCTATCAAATAAATGGGGTGATTTAAATATCAAAATATAAGGTTGCGTTTTATATTCGAGTAAGCACGGGGGAACAATCAAAGGGATATAGTCTGGAGGGACAAAAATCCCTCTTAACCTCTTGGGCAAATCAAATGGGTTGGACCTGGGTAAAAACATATTATGATCAAGAAAGTGCAAAAGATACGAATCGAGAAAAATTTCAAGAGATGATTATTGATGCGAAAAATGGTCTTTTTGAAGGGATATGCATCGTTGATAGTGATAGATTCAGCAGATCTACAAAAGATATGCTAACGATTATGGATGATCTCTTAACATATGAGGTAAAATTACATATTCACAACCTTCAACATATTAATATCTATAGTGAACAGGGAAGATTTATGCTTACAAATCTAGCTGCATTTAGCGAATTTTTTCGAGGACAATTGGCTACAAAGATACGTGCAGGTGTAAAACAAAAGATGAAGAATGAATGGTTCGGACAAGCACCTTACGGATATACAATTTTATCTGATACGATAGGTAATCGGAAACTGAATACGCGACTAATTCAAAATGAAGAAGAACAAAAGATATTGATACTAATGCGAAAATTAAAAGCAGAAGAGAAAAGCTATAGTGAGATTGCAAATTATCTTAATGAGAATGGAATACCAACGCGATTAAAGCGAGACGGAAATAAATGCAGTTGGTATCCAAGTACCGTCCGTAATATATTAATGAGGGACGAATTCAAACATTATGAGAAACAGGTAAAAAACGTTTCCTCCGTCGATCAGACAAAAGACACTTAGGTGAAAGAACAACTAGTGTGAAAATTTAGTGGATTTTTTACAAATGCAACTATGCTAGATTTTATCAATCAATATGGGAGTTAACTATGCTAGACTTTTTCAGTCAATAAGTACGTCATGATTTAGCATGAATATTGACTCTTGCTAACATGTCTAATAAATGTTAAAATAAAAGCTTAACAAATTATGTAAATATAGTTACAAACATAATTTTGTAAACGTTAAATAATAAATTTATGATTTTACATTTATTTCAACGATGAAATAATTCAAAACTCAAACAATTTCAAAAACGTTTGCACCGTCTTAAAAAAACACATCGATAAATATTTTTTTTCATCTTTGGGTCAATTCAAACCTGACCGCATTGGAGCTGACCATAATCCCATTCTGGGGAGAGGTTCCATAACCTTTTCATAAAAACACTTGATATCATTTAAGGACTACGATTCTTAGAATGTTGTAGTCTGTAGACTTTCTTTTGTCGCGTAATGCACTTCGATAAAATGATCGGGTTGATAGGAAAGTTTAGCTTGTCGTAACCCTGGGATGCCAAGGTCTTCTTCACGATCTATGAAGGGAACTATATTTCGCACTCGTTGGGCTGTCTCCTGGTTGATTGCTTTGTAGATTCCGTCAAAATCTGGGGATCCTTTTTCAAAGTGCACGACCACGGTCTGAGGGTTCATTTTTTCGTAAACCGCAATCGCTTGA
>Ga0265297_10011617_pt1 | contig 10739 bp, 8 predicted proteins | sample Munlanlwell13791_FD_192502 | JGI IMG/M metagenome (GOLD analysis project Ga0265297, IMG submission 192502) | Leachate microbial communities from a municipal landfill in Southern Ontario, Canada - Leachate well 137-91 | ecosystem: Engineered > Solid waste > Landfill > Unclassified | place...
ATAACTATTCCTTTAATTTGGTTGTCCCTCGAATATCTCCAATCTCATCTATTAACCGGTTTCGGCTGGTGCGCGCTAGGTTACTCCCAGTATAAAAATTTACCGCTTATACAGATCGCGGATTTTTCAGGGGTGTATGGTGTCTCGTTCGTGATAATGACGGCGAATGTCGTGATTTGGCAGGTCATTGCGAGACTGCGAAGCAGCCGAAGCAATCTCAAAAAAGAGATTGCTTCGTCGGCCCTCGGCCTCCTCGCAATGACAAGTTTAATTTTGATCGCAAGCTACGCTTATGGATTTTTTAGGCTCAATGAAAGCGGGGGCGAAAACTCAGTCAAGGTTTCCGTTATCCAGGGCAATATACCTCAGGAAATAAAATGGGATTCTTTCGCGGCTGATTCCATCCTCGCGAAATATTCTCTTCTTACGAACATGGCGGCTATGGATAATCCTGATCTGATAATCTGGCCGGAGACGGCTTTCCCGGGGTTCCTTTCAATTGATGTGGATCTGACGGATAAGTTATTTAGCGTGGTGAAGGGGTCGGGGGTTCCGCTTTTATTGGGGGCGAATACGGAAGAAAACATGGGAGAATATTTTAATAGCGCCGTCCTGATTTCGGATAAAGGCGAGATCCTGGATAAATATGACAAGACCCACCTGGTCCCTTTCGGAGAATACGTGCCGTTCTCTAAAAAATTCCCTATTCTGCGCAAGTTAGTCCTGGGCCAGCTCGGAGAATTCACGCCCGGCAGGGAGTTTAAAATATTCGATTTCGCGGGCCGCCGGCCAAGATTCGGGGTGTTGATTTGTTTTGAGGATATCTTTTCCGGGATAGCCAAAAAATTTGTTAAAAAAGGCGCGCGGTTTCTCGTGGTCATTACCAATGACGCCTGGTACGGCAGGAGCCCCGCGGCGTATCAGCACGCCGCCTGCTCTGTTTTCCGCGCTATCGAAAACCGCGTTCCCGTAGTCCGCGCGGCCAACACCGGATATTCCTGCTTTATAGATTCAAAAGGCAGGATCCATGACAGCGTGGAAGAGAATAAGGCCCACCTATTTGTTACCGGTTATAAAACCTCTGTTTTAAAGTTTTCTCCTTAGTTGACACATGAGTAATACTGGTTTTGTCAACTAAGGGGCGTCTAAGTTGACAAAAGGAGTATTGCTTGGGTGTCAACTTGGCTAATTCTATTGACACTATATCATATATAAGATATAATTGCCGAAAAGGGAGGGGTGTATCCAGTGGAAGAAATAAACGAGTTTACGCAGCAAAGGATTGATAAGTTAAACGCCCTCAAAGAGATAGGTATTGAGCCGTACGGGAGGCGTTTCAATAAGACCGTGGGCATAGACGAGCTCGCGAAAGGTTTCAAGGAGGGTTCGGATGTCGAGACAGCCGGACGCATTACGGCGCTCCGTGAGCATGGGAAGAGCAGTTTCCTTGATCTGCGCGACGCGAGCGGACGGATTCAGGCGTACGTGAAGGCTGACGCCATAGGCCAGGAAAAATATAATAATATATTTAAAAGATTAGATATCGGTGACATATTAGGCGTAAAGGGCCAGCTTTTCAAAACCAGGACAGGCGAGATCACGATAAATTGTCAGGACATAACTCTGCTGGCGAAAGGCCTAAGGCCCCTGCCTGAGAAGTGGCATGGGCTCAAGGACGTTGATACGCGTTACCGCCAGAGATATGTTGATTTGATAGTGAATGAGGACGTGCGCAAGACATTTTATCTTCGGAGCAGGATCATCGCAAAGATGCGGGAATTCCTGGACAAGCGCGGGTTTTTGGAAGTCGAGACGCCGATGATGCATTCGATGGCGGGCGGCGCGGCCGGGGATCCATTCAAGACACATCATAACGCGCTCGGCGTGGATCTGTACCTGCGTCTCGCGCCCGAGCTTTACCTGAAAAGGCTTCTGGTGGGCGGATTTGACAAGGTGTATGAGCTGAACAGGAATTTCAGGAACGAGGGGATTTCCATCAGGCATAACCCTGAATTCACGATGGTCGAGATATACGAGGCGTATTCCGACTGCGAAGGCATGATGCGGCTTACGGAGGAGATATTTAATTACGCCGCGCAGGAGGTCCTGGGGACAAGCAGGATAAAATTCGGGGAACAGGATATCGATCTCGCGCCCCCGTGGCCGAGGTGGTCTTTCGCCGAGGAGATAAATAAGAAATTCGGCATAAATCCCGATGACTCAGCGAAGGATTGGATCAGGAAACTTACGGCCAAGGGCATGGATTTCAAGGGCAAGGACATTACCCGGTCTCAGATCGTCAATATCATATCCGAGATGCTGGCGCCGGAGACGAGAGACAAGCCGATTTTCGTGGTGGATTTATTTGCCGAACTCTGCCCCCTGGCGAAGAGAAAAAAAGACAATCCTCTTTTGACCGACAGGTTTGAGATGTTCATGGGCAATATGGAGATCGCGAACGCCTATTCGGAGCTCAATGACCCGATAGAGCAGAAAAAAAGGTTTGAGGACCAGCTGGTGGGCCAGGAAGGCGCGAAAAAGATAGACGAGGATTTCGTGAGGGCGCTTGAATACGGGATGCCGCCGGCGGGCGGCTTGGGCATAGGTATAGACCGCATGGTGATGCTTTTCGCGAACCAGGCGTCAATCAGGGATGTGATTTTATTCCCTCAGTTAAAGCCAGAGGCATGAGATACGAGCTTTGGGTCTCTTTTAGATATTTGGTTTCAAAACGCAGGGAAAAGTTCATTTCCATAATAAGTTTTATCTCCATAATGGGCGTGGCGATAGGGGTGTGCGCGCTTATAGTCGTTCTGGCCGTGATGAGCGGTTTTGACAGGGACCTTACCGAGAAGATAGTGGGCACGAATTCGCATATCGTGGTCGAGAGAGAAGGCGGGATCCCGGATTATTACGCGCTTTCGGATAAGATAAATAAACTCCCGCGCGTATCGGCGAGCTCTCCTTTTTTAAACGGCCAGGCGTTGATACGGCAGGAAGAACAGGTCCTGGGCGTCGTCTTCAGGGGCATAGACCCTGACAGGGAAAAGGGCGTAACCAATATACAGAAATATTTACAGGCTGGGACGCTGCCGGTAAAAAAGAATACCGTATTGATAGGCAGGGAGCTCGCGTTGCGCCTGGGCTTGGCCATCGGGGATGACATCTCGTTGATCTCCGCGGCTGACCCAAAGCCGAAGACGTTTAAGATAGAGGGTATCTTTAATTCAGGCATGTTTGATTATGACATGAGCCTGGTCTTCGCGAACCTTAAGACAGCGCAGGATTTTTATGACACGGGAGACGTGGCCGGCGGCATAGGCGTGAAGGTTGATGACCTCTACGCCGCCGACAGGATAAAAGAAGACATAAAGGATGACATAGGCGTTGATTACTGGGTGAGGAGCTGGACAGATCTGAACAGGAACCTTTTCAGCGCCCTCAAATTAGAGAAGATAACGATGTTCATAATACTGGCCCTTATAGTGCTCGTGGCGTGTTTTAACATAGCGGGCACCCTGATAATGATGGTCATGGAAAAGACAAAAGACATAGGGATATTGAAATCAATCGGGGCCACCAATCGAAGCGTGAGAAACATATTCATGATGAATGGCTTCCTTATAGGGTCTTTAGGCACCGTGCTCGGCGCGTCGTGCGGTTTTATCCTGTGCTATTTATTGAAGACATATCAGTTCGTGAAATTGCCGAGGGATATCTATTACATAGACAGGCTGCCCGTGAACCTCCAGGCTCTTGACGCGGCCGCCGTGATAGCCGCCGCGATTTTGATAAGCCTGATTTCGACGCTGTATCCGGCGTGGCAGGCGTCCAGGCTTGAGCCTGTGGAAGCATTGAGATACGAATAAAGTTATCCACAAAGTAGGGGAGGTTTAAACCTCCCCTACTGGGGTAAAACGACAAAGGCCTAAATGTTACGGGCGGAAAAAGTTCATAAGACGTATAAAGACAGCAAGAAAGAGCTTCACGTTTTAAAAGGCATAGACCTGGAGATAAAAAAGAGTGAGGTGGCCGCGATAGTGGGGCCGTCAGGCGCCGGCAAGTCAACGTTATTGCATGTGCTCGGCGGCATACAAAGGCCCAGTTCCGGCAAGGTGTATCTGGATACTTCTGATTTGTATGGTTTGGACGACGCGAAGAGGGCCGGCTTCAGGAACCAGAAGATAGGATTCGTGTTTCAGTTTTATCATTTATTGCCGGAGTTTAACGCCCTGGAAAATGTCATACTGCCCGGCAAGGTGAGGGGCGAAAGGTCACTGAAGGTGAAAGACAGGGCCGAGCGGCTTTTGGAGGAAGTGGGGCTCAAGAAGAGAAAACTGCACAGGCCCGGGGAGCTTTCAGGGGGAGAACAACAGAGGGTGGCGATCGCCAGGGCGCTTATCAATAATCCAAAGCTTCTCCTGTGCGATGAGCCCACCGGGAACCTGGATTCGAAGATGGGCGAAGAGGTGCTGAAGATCCTGTTCGATCTGAACAAGAAAAACACGACGTCCATAGTTATCGTGACGCACGACAAGGAAATCGCGAAAAAGGCGGACAGGATTATTGAGATGAAAGATGGAAGGATAATATAAAATAAACGGTCCCTCGCCGCATCAGTTCTGAAAACAAGGCGGCTTCGGGATTAAATTTTGCTTCGCAAAATTTGGGAGGTTATATGGGATTAAAGGTTTATATTGACGGGAAATATTTTGATAAGGATGGGGCCAAGGTCTCGGTGTTTGATCACGGCCTTTTATACGGGGACGGCGTCTTCGAGGGCATACGTTCTTATGGCAGGATGGTATTCAGATTAAAAGAGCACGTGGACCGGCTTTATGAATCGGCCCAGGGCATCATGCTCACCATACCTCTTTCCAAAGAGGACATGATAAAGGCGGTGGTGGATACCCTGAAATTTAACGGATTGGATGACGCCTATATAAGGCTCCTGGTCACCAGGGGCATCGGAGACCTGGGGCTGGATCCGCGGAAATGCAAAAAGGCCTCGGTGATCATCATCACCGATAAGATAGCGCTCTATCCGGAGAAGCTGTACAAGGAGGGTCTGAGCATCATCACAGTGCCCACCCCGAGAAATATCCCAGAGGCGCTGAATCCGCAGATAAAGTCGTTGAATTATCTGAATAATATCCTGGCGAAGATAGAGGCGATAAACTCAGGGTCCGAAGAGGCGCTGATGTTCAATTCGCAGGGTTACGTGGCGGAGTGCACGGGAGACAATATTTTTATTGTCAAGGATAACAGGCTTATGACGCCGCCTCCTTACATAGGGCTCCTGAAAGGGATCACGAGGCAGTCAGTCATGGACATCGCGGAGAAAGAGGATATAGAGGCGAGAGAGACGGTGTTGACGCGGCATGACATCTTTACGGCGGACGAGTGTTTTCTCACGGGCACAGCGGCGGAGATAATCCCCGTGGTACGTATCGACAAGCGGCTCATCGGACATGGGAAGCCGGGCAAGGTTACGCTTAATCTGATGAAGGAATTTAAAAAATTAACAAAAACAGACGGGGTTAAGTATTAGCTTATAACGATATAAGCCGGAGGTTAATCATGATGTGCGACATATGCAGTAAGAATCAGGCTACGGTCCACCTGACGGAGATAATAGACGATCAGATAACCGAGATGCATCTCTGCGAGGAATGCGCTCAGAAAAAAGGCGCGCAGATGGAGAGCCATTTCGGCCTTTCTGATTTGCTTGCCGGCCTGGCGGATCTGGGCACGCAGTTTAACAGCAAGACAAAATCAGAGGCGAAGATAAAATGTCCCAAGTGCGGCCTTACTTATGAGGATTTCAGGAAGGTGGGCCGCTTGGGCTGCGGGGAATGTTATTCCGCTTTCAAGGATTCCCTTGTGCCGTTATTAAAGCGGATCCACGGTTCGATCCAGCATTACGGGAAGTCCCCTAAAAAAGCTGTCAAGGTCACTAAGGTGAAGAACGAACTGCAGGAATTGAAGGACAGGCTGCAGAAGGCGGTGCAGAACGAGGAGTTTGAGGAGGCGGCGAGGCTCCGCGACAGGATAAAAGACTTCGAGAAAAAAGGCGGATGAGAATGAACATAGACGATCTCCTGAAAAATAAAGGCGAGTGGCTGAAATCGACAGGCCCGGATTCGGACATAGTCATGTCTTCGCGCATAAGGCTCGCGAGGAACCTGGCGGATTTCCCTTTTTCGCATTGGGCGACCAAGAAGGAACAGGAAGGGGTGTTGAAGGTCACGAAGGAAGTCATTATGGCCTCAAAGAAGATGAAAGACCCGCTGTTCCTGGAGATAGGGGGGTTGGACAACATAGACAAGCAGTTTTTGGTGGAGCGTCATCTGATGAGCAAAGAACACATGATAGACGCCGAAAATAAAGGCGTTGTTGTGGGAGAAGAAGAGATCATTAGCATAATGATAAATGAGGAAGACCATCTGCGCATGCAGGTGATGAAGTCCGGCTTTGACCTGAAAGAGGCGTGGCGGATAATAAACGACATGGATAACGAGATGGGCGCCGCGCTCGACTTCGCCTATTCCGTCGATTTGGGATATTTGACGGCCTGCCCCACGAATACGGGTACGGGCATGAGGGCGTCGGTGATGCTGCATCTGCCGTCTTTGGTAATGACAAAACAGATAGGCAAGGTGCTCCAGGCGATCACTAAGCTCAGCCTGACGGCGCGCGGGCTTTACGGCGAAGGCACCGAGGCGAGCGGCAATTTTTTTCAGATCTCCAATCAGGTCTCGCTCGGCCATAAAGAAGAGGATATCATCGATAACATAGAGAGGATCATAAAGCAGATAGTGGGGCACGAGAAGAGTGCCAGGGAGACACTGTTTTCTCAGAACAGAGAGGCCTTTGAGGACAGGATCTGGAGGGCGCACGGCACACTCAAGAGCGCCCACATAATAACAAGTAACGAGACCATCGATTTGTTGTCATTAGTACGCCTGGGGGTGGACCTGGGCCTGATAAAAGAAGTGGACCGCACCATGCTGAACGAACTTTTCATAATAACGCAGCCGGCCCATCTCCAGAAGATGGAGAAGAAAAAACTCACGCCTAACCAGAGAGACGTGAAGAGGGCGGAGATAATCAGGGAAAGGCTTGGCGGCGGTTGATGGCATAAAAATATCTAAGGAGGGAATAAATGTTTAATCGTTTTACTGAGCGCGCGCGCAAGGTCATACTTTTGGCGAAAGAAGAGGCAAAAAGATTTAATCACGATTACATAGGCACTGAGCATTTGCTGCTGGGCCTCATAAGGGAAGGCGAGGGCGTAGCGGCGGTGGTCCTGCAGAAATTGGGATTGAACCTTCAGCAGATACGGCTTGAAATAGAAAAATTCGTAAAACCCGGGCCTCCCACGGTTGTCTCCGGGGATATCCCCTTTACGCCCACGGCGAAAAAGGTGATTGAGCTGTCGAGCGAAGAGGCGAGGTCTCTGGGCCATAATTACATAGGCACGGAACATCTATTGTTGGGTCTCATAAGAGAAGGCGAGGGGGCCGCGTCTCAGGTCCTCGTGAATCTGGGCCTGGATTTAGGCAAGGTGAGAGAGGAGATAGCGGAGCTCTTGGGTTCAGCCGGACCCAGTTTTAATAACATGCAGCAGGGGCCGACGCAGGCGGCCGCCCCGAAATCCAATTCCAAGACGCCCGCGCTGGACGCGTTCGGCAGGAACCTCACGGTCCTCGCGCGTGACAATAAATTAGATCCTGTCATAGGCAGGCAGAATGAGATAGAAAGGGTGATCCAGATACTTTCGCGCCGCACGAAAAATAATCCGGTTTTACTGGGCGAGGCGGGAGTGGGGAAGACAGCCATAGTCGAGGGCCTCGCGCAGAAGATAATAAAAGGGGACGTCCCTGAGGTCCTGAAAGATAAACGCGTGATAATCCTGGATCTGGCCCTGATGGTGGCGGGCACGAAATACAGGGGTCAGTTCGAGGAGAGGATAAAGGCGGTAATGGACGAGATAAAACGTTCCGAGAACGTGATTATCTTCATCGATGAGCTTCACACGCTGGTCGGCGCCGGGGGCGCCGAGGGCGCGATAGACGCCTCCAATATCCTGAAACCCGCGCTTTCAAGGGGCGAGATACAATGCATAGGCGCCACAACGCTTGATGAGTACCGCAAACACATAGAAAAAGACGCGGCCCTCGAAAGGCGTTTCCAGACGATAATGGTGGAGCCGCCGACCGTCGACGAGACAATAGAGATATTAAAGGGGCTCAGGGACAGATACGAGGCGCACCACAAGGTGGAGATAACGGAAGACGCGCTGGAGGCGGCGAGCAAGTTCTCGGACCGCTACATAGCCGGCAGGTTCCTGCCTGACAAGGCGATCGACCTGATAGACGAGGCGGGCGCCAAGGCCAGACTTTCCATAATGACGGCCCCTCCCGAGATAAAGGCCATGGAGCAGGAGATAGAGAACATAAAAAAGGAAAAGGATTCCGCGATAAAGAACCAGGACTTCGAGAAAGCGGCGCATTTCAGGGACGTTGAGAAGGACGCGCGCGCGAAACTGGAAAAGACGCGGGATGAATGGAAAAAATCAAGACTCGATGCCAGGCCGAAGGTCGACGAGGAGCTGATAGCGTATATTGTCGCGAAGTGGACAGGCATACCGATAGTCCGCCTGGAGCAGAAGGAATCGGAGAGACTGCTTAAGATGGAAGAAGAGCTGCACGAGAGGATAGTGGGGCAGGAGGAGGCGATAAACGCGATAGCCCACGCGGTGAGGCGCTCGCGCGCGGGCATAAAAGATCCGAGGAGGCCCATAGGGTCTTTTGTATTTTTAGGTCCGACAGGCGTGGGTAAGACGCATCTGGGCAGGGTGCTCGCGGAGTTTATGTTCGGGGATGAAAACGCCCTCATCCAATTGGATATGTCAGAGTACATGGAAAAGTTCAACGTGTCGCGCCTTGTAGGCGCCCCTCCGGGTTATGTTGGTTACGAGGAAGGCGGACAGCTTACCGAAAAGGTGCGGCGCAGGCCTTATTCGGTGGTCCTGCTGGACGAGATAGAAAAGGCGCATCCCGACGTCTTCAACATACTCCTGCAGGTCCTTGAGGACGGCCGGCTGACCGACAGTTTCGGAAGGCGCGTGGACTTCAGGAACACGGTGCTTATCATGACTTCGAACGTGGGGGCGGATATTTTTAAAAAACAGGGGTCTCTGGGTTTCAAATCCGAAAAAGAAGACATGACCTATCAGGGCATGAAAGACAAGCTCCTGGACCAGGTAAAGAAGACATTCAAGCCGGAATTTTTGAACAGGATCGACGATATAATAGTGTTCCATCCCCTGACAAAAGACGACCTGTACAAGATAATAGAGATAGAGATGGAAGAGGTGCGGAAGCGGTTAAAAGACCAGGGCGTAAACATAGATCTGGATCAGGCCGCGAAAGACCTTTTGATAGAAAAGGGTTTTGACCCATGTTCGGGGCAAGGCCTTTAAAGCGCACCATACAGAGGTTCCTGGAAGATCCTCTGGCGGAAGAGATAATCGCGAAGCATTTTGAGAAGACCAAACCCATACATGTCTCAGCTGAAAATGGCCGTTTGGTTTTCAGGTAGAGAATGAGATCTATTTTTAAGAAAAGACGTATCCTGAGGGCGTGTCTGCTGGCCGTGTCGTTGGCGGCCGTATCCATCGCGCTCATAATGGTTAATTATGATAAGATCTTCGCGCCGGCGGGCGACTTCGCCTATCAGGACGCGGCGGATGATTTATTCGGGCATCAGGGTTCTTTTTCTTATTCCGGGATAAGCAGGGATTTCCGCGTGGACATGGATCTCGCTGAAAATGGCGCGTCTGTCGCGAGATTAAAAATAGAGGACATTGAATTCGCCGGCGCGGAATTAAAAGGAGATGTTATCGTAAAGGGCAAGGTCCTGAAAGACAGTAAAGGCAGACCGGCCGGGTTCACGGGCAAACTCGTCTCCGACAATATGACGCTGAATTCTCAGCCGCTCATGGATTTCAATATGTCCTTCAGGGTCGATGAGGAAGAGCTGGAAATATATTCTCTGCGTTTCGGAAGGGCATACGCCCTGAGAGGCAAGATAGGGCTGAAAGAGCCGCTTGAGACAGATTTATGTTTTGAGATACAAATGGCCAACATAAGAGACATCGCGGTGATGGCAAAGGCGAAAAATCCGGACGTGGTGCTTGGCATCATGAACGGAGCGTTTAATATAAAAGGCCCGCTTAAAAATCTTTCCTGCGTAGGCAGTCTGGGAGGGAGGCGGGGCAGGATAGGTCCCATAGGCTATGACGTCGCCGACATAAGATTCGAGGGGATCGGCCCGATAATCAGCATTGTTAATTCCAGCGTGAAGCAGGGCAACGGCACGTTTACGATAGAAGGTTATATAGACACGAGGAACGCCCTCAAGGGCAATATATTTGACGGCATCATCGTCAAGTCAGACATGAAGACGGTGGTCTGGAACGGGTGGGACATAACAGAGAGCGCCGCCGGGGAATTGAGCATGATCAGGGACGTGGGAAACGGCGTGGCGGTGAAATTCAAGACGATGGCGAGGGAGCCGCTCCCGACTTATTATGAGAGGGAGAACCCCGAGGAGGTAAGCCTGGAATACCAGCTGGGCTCCAAGAAGAGCTTTAAGATGAAACTCAAGGAAAATGAGGAGTTTTTAGGGGTAGAACACAAGACCAAGTTTTAAATATCATGGGGTTGGACGCG
>Ga0265297_10011618_pt1 | contig 10739 bp, 14 predicted proteins | sample Munlanlwell13791_FD_192502 | JGI IMG/M metagenome (GOLD analysis project Ga0265297, IMG submission 192502) | Leachate microbial communities from a municipal landfill in Southern Ontario, Canada - Leachate well 137-91 | ecosystem: Engineered > Solid waste > Landfill > Unclassified | place...
ACGGTTGCATTAGTCACATCGGTTGATTGTAGTAGAAAAAGAAATGCACCAATTTTATTCTGAAGCATTTGGAGTTCTGCATAGGCAGATAGTGCAGAGGGGAGCATTGTTGCAAGTGTTCCTCGGTATGTTTCAAAAAAATGCTTTGCATGTTCAGAAAATAAAGCAATATCACTATCAATTTGAGGGTCATTAATCCCTGAATAAAGCCTTCCCAAATCCCATTGTATAGTCTCAATATTTGTGTCTGTCATATCTATATTTCTCCATTATACCGATTTTAAAGCCAATAGAAAGGATAAATTGACGAGGAACATCGCAAGGATTATTATGCAAACGATCTTTATAAAATCGGAGGAAATATGAGAAATCAGTTCTTTGTAGTAACAAAAACCTCTGTGTACCACATAACATACGACGAAACGAAAAATCGTATTGAAATAGAAAAGGTACATCAGAAAAGCGAAAGCCAGATTCTTGAAGGATTTAAGATGAGCCCTAAATGGAATTCAATAACAATCGCAAAAAATATTTTCTGGGATGACTGGCACACATCATACATTATTGGTCTGTTCGATACATTAGATGAAGCAATGCAATGTATTAAAAACGACGACCTTGTCTTCAATGATCCACGATGGAAAACTCAAACAAACACCATCCTAAATGAGATTGGCAGCAATCATCCTGCTTTTAACATAATTTATGCTCCGGGAAATTTGGCTGAATAAAATACCCCCCACATGGGGGTCTTTTTTACCATAGTTATGAACACCTGTGTGGCTTGTGCGCGTTGTGTAGAGGTTTAGAATTAATAGTAGACTATGTCAACTTTTTCAAAAATCGCTATCGCAATTATTGTCGTATTGGTAATTGCACTTTTTTTCGTATTTTTTTATTTCTTTAATCCAAAGACTGCAGACGTTAAAATTCCTAAAAATGAAAAGCCGACCGTAGAAAAAGAAGTAAATGCACTCACATTCTATCATTGGTGGACATCTCCAGGTGAATCAGCTGCGGTGAACAAACTTATCGGTGTTTTTACAGAAAAATATCCTGACGTTGCCATTGTTGCGGCGCCAGTGGTTGGCGGCGCAGGATTTAAAATGCTCACCATTATTAAATCATTAGTAACTGGAGGCGAAAGTCCCGATGCATTTCAAATGCACGCAGGATATGAAGCTCGTCCTTTTTTTGATGCGGGACTCTTAAGTTCTATCGACTACATTTGGGAATCGGAGAAACTTGAATCAAAAATTCCAGCAGTTATTCAGGATATGAATAAATTCGAAGGTCATTATTATTCAGTGCCCGTCGATGTCCATCGAAGTAATTTAATTTGGTATAACAAAACTGTTTTGCAAAAATACGGCATTGATCCCGAAAAAATAAAAACATGGGAAGATTTTTTTGCCGCCACAGAAACACTGAGAAAAAATGGAATGAAATACCCAGTTCAAATGGGTGAATCATGGACATCATCGCATGTATTTGAATCAATTGTGGCTGGTTTGGGAATTGACGTGTACGAAGATTGGGTTAATGGAAAAATTATCGCAACAAACGATTTGCATCTTACAAAAGCCACACAAACATTTGAAAAATATCTCTCATATACCAACAAAGATAATTCTGGACTTCCATGGGATGAAGCAATTCGAAGAGTTATAAAAGGGGAAGGAGCCTTTAGCACTATGGGCGATTGGGCAAATGGAGAATTCAAACTTGTAGGAATGAAATATGGAAAAGAATATGGGTCAATTCTTGTTCCAGGAACAGAAGGGATGTTTGGACTTGTGGTGGATACATTTCAACATCCGAAGGGGAGTTTGCATTCAATAAATTCTGACAGGTGGCTCCGTGTTGTTGCGTCTCGCGAGGGGCAGGATGCATTTAATATTATAAAAGGATCGATTTCTCCAAGAACTGATTTAGATATCACAAAATACGATACATATCAACAAAGCGCAATAACAGAATTTAAAAACGCAAAATATATGTATCCAAGTATTGTTCATGGAACTGGGGCGCCCGAGTCGTTTAAGTTGCAATTAAATGATTTCATTGCTGAATTTGTTACTGATCGAAATCTGGACAAACTTGTTTCTGGAATTTCCAATGCAACCAAACAAAATATTGCACAATACAATCGTGCGTGGAAATTAAAATAAAAAAATCGACTCATCGTGAAGATAAAAACAGAACTTCTTTTTTCATTTTTTATTGTTTTTACCTCAATTCTTGTGGCCTTTTTGCTTTTTGTAAAAATCGAAACAAACATAAAAGACACATACAAGGCAGATGCGGATCTCCGAATATCTGAATACGAAATCTCTGACTTTACAAAACAACTCTCAACAACATATTCATCGTTGCTCACAAATCCAAACGATAAAGTACTAAACGCCCAATACCAATCGTTACTCAATAAAATTGATGTGGTTTTTTCGAAACTTGATCTATTAATTACTGACTCAAATAGCGTTCCAATATATAACCGAATAAAAAATAGAACTTACCTTCTTGAAGAAAATATACGGCGAGGAGTCGAAAGTGCCCAAGTCGCGGACTTTTCAAAAAATGCCGAAATATTGGAACAAGTAAATAGGGATAGGAGTAATATCGAAAGTGATATATCATCTCTCATTTTTTTGGAACTACAGGCGGCCCTCAATAAACAGGCGGCGGCCGATCAAGCAGAATCAGTTGCAATTACCATTGGAAGTGCCATTATTTTCCTCGTTGTTATTGGGAGTGCAGTATTTGCAGTAGCAATAGCGAATAAAGTTATCAATCCACTCGAACGATTATCAAAACTCGCAGAATATATTTCAAAAGGGAACACTGATCGTGTAGTAGATGTAGATCTTATAAAAATGAAAAATGAAATCGGAATTCTTTCTCGCACATTGAATAGTATGATTGTGAATGTGGAAGAAAAAATTAATACGCGCACCGTTGAACTTCAACAGGAGCGAGCACGTCTTCTTGCTTCTATTAATAGTCTTTCACTTGGATTTATATTGTTTAATCCAAAAAATGAGATCATTCTTAAGAATCGCGCAGTCGAACACTTGTTAAGTGTAAATGAAGATCAGCTCTCACTTGATTGGATAAATAAACAACTCGGAATTCATATATCTATTGATGATTGCCGAAAAGATAGATCGCTTTGTGAATTTAAAGAGGTCGATTGGAAAAACAAAATATTTCGTGTTCTTGTTGTTCCTGTTTTTATAGATGAAAACAACGAAATTATTGGTTTTGTACTTCTTATAGAAGATATTACCGAAGAAAAACTTCTTGATCGCACAAAAGACGAGTTTTTTGCGATTGCCTCACATGAGTTAAGAACCCCACTAACTGCCATTAAAGGCAATACCGAAATCATAAAAACTTCGCTTTCAGACACAATAAAAAGTCCTGAGGTTCTCGAGATGATCAATGATATATATATAACGAAAGTGCACGACTGATTGGTATAACTAATGATTTCCTCGATGTATCACGCATTGAGGCGCATAAAAACAAACTCGATGTTGTTCCTATAAATCTAAATGAAGTTGTAAACAGTGTCGCAAATGAACTCAAAGGACTTGCATCTGCAAAAAATATTGCAATTATGTTTAATGAAAACAAAGATGTTTCTAATGTTTTGGGAGATAAAAATCGCGTTCGCCAAATAGTAACAAATCTTATTGCAAATGCACTTAATAATACTGAGAAAGGGTATGTTTCCATTTCATTATCAAATGAAGGAAATTTTGTAAAAACCTCGGTGCTTGATACTGGTTCTGGAATTCAACCTGAAAATCAAAAACTTTTATTTAGGAAGTTTCAACAAGCGGGAAAGGATATATATACACGTGGATCTGAAAAAGGAATCGGAATGGGATTATATATATCAAAATTACTTGTTGAAGATATGGGAGGAGATATCTGGCTTGAAGAAACGAAAGTTGGAGTAGGAAGTGTGTTTAGTTTTACACTTCCAGCCGTGGTATGATTAATAAAGAAATGAAGCTCGAAAACAAAACAATTTTGTTGGTTGAGGATGATGTGGTGCTTTGTCGTATGTATCAAAAAGCACTCAAAATTGCAGGAGCAGCCGTGGTTGTTGCACTGAATGGAAAAGATGCCTTGGAACAGCTCGTTAGCAAACAAATTGATCTTGTGGTGCTCGACCTTATGATGCCATTGATGAACGGATATGAAACAATTCGCCAAATAAAATTAGATAAGAAAATTTCTCACGTTCCAATTATTGTTCTCACCAACCTTGATGAACATCCTGAGTTTGTAGAAAAGGCAACAGGAACAAAACTCGAGGAATATCTCGTAAAATCAAATACCACTATTGAAGAAGTTATTGATAAAATTGCAAAACATTTAAACTAATTAAAAAAACCAAGTTTTCACTTGGTTTTTTCTTTCTTTCTTTTTGCAAAATCAAATGACAACAAAATAACCATCCATATGAGAACAATTGAAAATTGAATAATTAGTTCTGTTATTCCTCCTGAAGAAACTATAGAAAGAGAACTAGGACCAACACTGTATACAATAACTCCTACAACCGCATCCCAAAAAATTACAGACAAAGCTGATATAAGCGCAAACTTTTTAAATGGCATATGCATTATTCCTGCAGCTGTGTCAGTTAATGTTCCAATACTGGGGAGCCAATAACTGGTAAATATAGCAAGTGCTCCGTGATTCAATACATTATCTTGTGCTTGTTGTATTGATTGTTTGAGTCCAAATTTTGAAAGTAATTTATACCATCCATATTTTCCTAATACAAAATTAAAAAGATGGGCAAGATAAAGTCCTAGAGTTCCGATTGCAACGCGTAGTATTGCCACTGGAATAGATGGAGAAAGAACAATGCTAATAAAAATCACAAATACTCCTGGAAAATATCCACCAAAAAGAAGTACACCTTCAATAAAGGCACTTACAAAAAGAACGATGAGTCCATATGTTCTAAACCATCCTTCAATTTGTTGCGCAAGTATTTCTGCCGGTGGAAGATCAAAAATTCTCCAAGCAATATTGAGAGAAATAAAAAGTAAAAGCAAAGAAAAGGGGAGTGAAAGAAGTTTTAGATAGTACTTCATGGTTAGTCGGAGTCGCCCTCAATATGTCCTCTACAATTTTCTGAACCACAGTTGCATGGTGTATATTCTCCAAAATTTGGATACCAATAATCATAGGTGAGCTCTTCTCCTGAATTAATGTTTCGTAGTGACACAAAAAATATACGTTCTCCCGTGTAATCAAAAACACACTCCAAGTTTGGATTGCACGAATGATTTATATAGCCCGCAATATTTTCTGGGTATTTTTCAGGATTTCCATCTATATACTCCTCATCAGAAAGAATAAAAAGATAGTCCTGATTTTCAAGTATATCAACATCTTTTGCTGTTAAATGTTTTCCAAGATATTCTGCAATAATTGTTCCCGTGGGAATCGCATCTGTCACAAAAACTCCTTTATTGTGAATGGAAGAATCATTTACTTTCAAGCGACGTGAATTATCTTTCGAAACCTCAATGGTATAACTCATAGCAATATAACACTATTATATATATTTTTTATATATGTAACCTATACATCAATTGGACAGGTATTTTTCCCCAACGCGGCGTAAATGCCACACCAGCTAAAAATTGCCTCAAAGAAACAAAAACCAGATATAAATATAAGAACTGGATTCCAAGTTGAAGTAATTGCGAGAAGGAACAATACAATACCAATAAACACTCTCAAAAGTCTGTCTCGAACATTAATATTTTTATTGAGTCCACGGACCGTTCCCTTTGCAAATTGTTTTAGCAAGAAACGATAGAGAAAACCAAACAAAAATGAAAACAAAAATAATAAAACTACATATCCAACACCAAATATAGAAAAAATAAAGTTTGTGGGGGATTCGTTAAAAAAATCATGCTTAATTTGTGGAACAAGTTTTGCCACATTTAATATTTCTTTTAAGCTGAATAATTCCTTTTCTCCAATTGCAAGCGAATATTTACTGTCGTTGTTACTACTCCACACACGAATTTCATATGTTCCAGCGGTAACATTTGCTTTGTATTCTGGTCCTTTCCAATAATCATCGTTTGCAAAGGGTTCGTGAAATTTTTTCCACTCAAATTCTGTTCCTACAAGAACTGCTAAGGGATTGTCTAAATTTCCATCTTGAATAACCGCCGCAGAAACATCCTTTTTTTGTCCTAATATGTCAGGAACAAGTATATTCACATAAAGTGTAAACGGCACTTTTGAGTTAATAACATATGATTGCATGTCACGAGCAAGATGGCTGTAATATGCTTTGGAAATTTCTGGATCCTCCACAATCGTTTGGACTGAATCTGAAATTCTCGGTTGATGTGCAGAAACGAGTGAAACGCCAAACAAAAATATTAAAAGTGTAATAACAAAAAGCGTTTTATTATTCATAAGCCTATATCATCAGCATACCACAAGCCCCAAATAAAATATGTGTTATAATTAGGCAAAAGAGCACAACTATAAATAAACTATGATAATATCACTTTCACAATATAGCTTTATCGCATTCTTCATTCTTCGTTTGGTAATCGGAATTATATTCATCTATCATGCAATTCCAAAATTAAAGAATTCAAAGACAATAGGTGAGGGAATGGGATGTCCCGCGTGGACAATCATCCTTCTTGGTCTCGCTGAACTTCTTCCGTCAATTGCATTAATTCTTGGAATGTATGTTCAAATTGCAGCACTCATCCTTTCACTAATTATGATCGGAGCCATTTATCTTAAAATCGTAAAATGGCATGTACTGTTCAGTACAAGTGAAAAAATGGGTTGGGAGTTTGATTTATTACTTCTCGCCATTAATGCTTTTATATTTATAGCAGTTTGGTAAAACTGACTTTAAAAAATAGACCCGTGGATGGGTCTATTTTTTTTAAATCTATGTTTGACAAATTGCATAATTGGTGCTATAATTGTACCATCGATCATTAAAAAGAGGCGAAAGTGAAGAAGGTAACAACGATGATTTTCTTGGCAATGTTAATTGCCGCCATTTTTCCAGGTCATATATTTGCACAGGGCGAATTAAAACTGGAAAACATCGAAACAAGCTTCGGACGTGGCGTACTCGCGACTGGGATTGATATCAATATTGCATTCAAAAGCGAAAACACCACATTCAGATTGAGTGGAAACCAAACACGCGTTCATGGGCGGTTTCAGATGACGAAACTGATTCCAATGATAAAACTTGGCGTAACTGCTGGGTTTTATAAAGACGCAGCTTGGGGCGGACTACAAATCGTATTTCAGCCAGTAAAATTCTTTTCAACAACACATTGGTATGGATTGATGGCTGGCCTCCCGGATAATCCGGGATGGACAATAAATGAATTCATCAATTATCACGCAATAACGATTTCCGAATCCAATTTTGATGCAACCTACACAATACTCGGTGTTACGGGTGTATGGAAAAGGTGCGTAGACCTAAAATACACACAGATGTTAAATAGCACTTGGAAATGCTACGTTGCTACCGGTTACGATATGACGAATAAAATACCTTTATATTCAATTGGAATTCGTTATACCGTCCAATAGTAGTTTAATTATTACACTCCGCGAAAGCGGAGCATTTTTTATATATTTCGAAGAATAAATTCCTTTATTACCCCATCTCCTAATGTTTGAGCAACAAGAGTTGCTCCCGAGAAATCTTGATCTCGAGTGTATTCAGACGGAATTGCACACGTGTGGCACCCCGCAGCAATTCCAGCGTGTATTCCGTGTAATGAATCTTCCAAGACGAGGCATTGGGAAGCGGGGAGTCCAAGTTTCACAATACATTGATTGTATATCTCTGGATCTGGTTTTCCGTTTGTGACCATATCTCCAGACACAACAAACTCAAATGTATCGTTAAATTTATATTTCTCAAGTAGTATATCAACGAGAAATTTACGCGATGACGTTCCAATGCATTTTCGTATATTATTCTTTTCAAGAAAAGAAATAAGGTCGTCTAACCCATCTAACTTTTTCACTTCATTTTTAAAAACTTCTCTGAGCGTTTTGTCTTGTTCTTGAAGTACATCCTCAATACGCTCATTCGTTCCCCAAAACTCTGTTATTCGCTGTATAACCTCATTTGCCCGTTTTCCCATAAGCGGTCGTTTTATTTCGTTATTGAACTCTTTTCCTCGTTTTTTAAACATCTCCGTCTGCACAATGGAATATGCGGTCTCAGTGTCAAACATAAGTCCATCCATATCAAATAGTACTGCTTTAATCATTATGGATGTATATATTAATTAATAAAATAAAACACTAAAGAAAGAAGAAGGAATACCACATAGGGGAGAGCTATGTGTGGAGTAAATGCATATTTAAGTGCGGGATGTAGGTCATATTTTGGAAGGTTGGGAGAAATGACTTGAGAAGGAATTTCTTCACCCTTAAAAACTTTATTTAAAACAATTGCAATTTCGTCACGTCGCTTTTTGTAATTTGTTCTAAATGTTTTGTTGATTCCATCAAAGAACCAGAATGTGAGCACAAGAACAATACTCAAAAGAATTATCTCTTTTTTATTTGATTGAAATGCCCACCCAGCACTCGCGACCCAAAGCGTTACCGCCCAAGCCTTGATGGTGGTAGAGGACTGATCATATTTATCCATCTGCTGTTGGGTCAACAAAAACTCGGTTTTTAATATATCAAATTTTTTCTCGTCCATAAGTATAGTATACCACCCACAGAACACTATTTTGCAATCTTAAAAATCTTCGTGGGCCATATATATGAAACGAAACGAGAGATAAAATATTACAAAAAAGTCTCAAGTGCCTTATAAGTTCTTAAGTAAAGTGCCGCACTCCATGTCTGCTCAGCGCTTCCATGACCACCCCCAGCGAGAGGATCATAAAATTCAAAAAAACCATCAAGATTTGTCCACTTTTTAAACTGCTCTAAAGCCTTATCAGTTGTCCCAGTCTTCAAAATTGCGAGAGTCATAAATCCATGAATAAATGGCCAAATAACCCCAAACTGATTCGTCTTAAGCATAATCTCGGTTTCCTCTTTGGATTTTGGGGGAAGTGTAACCCCATTTAATTTATATCCATAGGGCGTATTTAATAATTCAACGCTTTCTAAAATTGAAAAATAATGTTCGCGGGATGCAATCTCAAAAAGAATTGCGAGTGCGTTTCCTAGTGTATCGAAGTCATTATTGCCCAAATAATCACGGTAATATTTACCCGTCCAAAATTTCACATTAATAGATTCTTTCACCAATTCAGCTTTTTCTTTGTTTCCAAGAAGGTTGTAAACCTGATACAAAAAACAATTATTAGTGAGCAAGAACTTGTCATTTAAATCTGGTCGAGTGTCCCTCCAATCCCCACCAAACACAAGACCATCTTTTATAAGATTGTTTTCAATATAATGCAGTGCCTTATTAATGTTTTCACGATGAAGTTCTAAAAATTTCTTGTCGTTTGTTTTCGAAACATATTTCAAAACACCTAAAATATAAAGAATTTCAGAATCTTTAGTCCAAGGGGAAAGTTGTCCAATACCATCTGCAGAAAAATATTTCTTTAAAAGAAAGGAAATTCGTAAATTTCGAATGCTGTTCCATATTTTTATCGAAAGCCATTTATATGTACTGTCTAAGAACATAATAGGCATTCGTCCATCGGCATATTGATGTTTTGCTAAATTATTTAAGTGCTTCCTTACCAATTCGTCTCTATTCCATTCAAGTAGTAAATCTTCGGTAGCAATAACAAAGTCACGAGTCCAACATTGATATTTATATCTAAAAGAGCTCGCCCAAATACCATTCTTTCCAATACAACGTTCGACAATATTCTTTGCTTCCTCAAACTTTTTCTCGTCCATAGCAATAGTATAACCATAAGAAAAAACGAAGGAAAGACATCAAAAATCCTAGTGAAATATATATTGACAAATACATATTTATAGGGTATAATTGTATTGTAGTAAATATACTACTTGGGCGATGCAACATTGCCTCCGCATCAAACCCAAACCTACGAAAATGAGGCACAACAACAACAAAAACCGTAGGAGGTTAAGTGAACATTAACAGAATCAAATCGTTTTTCTCTCAACTTCGATTATCTTTGAAACAACTCGACACAAAGCTCGGAAAGGCATTGTGCAACTGGTTGTGTAAAAAATACGGGGGAAATTGGGATGAATTTTTAAAAAACTATTCCCCCAAAATGAAACTTGTCGTTGAGGATTTTTCCCCTCTGGGAACCATCAAAAAAATCCATACATCAGAACGAATGGTCTCAACAAGCAGCTCCTTCACGTATACATATCGTGAATCACAGTTGAACCATCGGAGTCCGATGATTGATAAGCTGTTGGATATTCAGGGAATAACGGAGATCATCATGCGTCCATATTGTTTACAAATTACCATTGGGAGAGTCTTTTCTTGGGACAACTTACAACCAAGGGTAACGTACATTATTGAAAAGTACGCAAAAGAGACAGATTTATAATTTAGGGCTTCGGCCCTAATTTTTTTATTAAAAAAGAGGTAGGATTATGTTAGGAATATGGAACCACTCGCATCATATCTAAGACCAAAAACACTTTCCGATTTCATCGGACAAGAACATTTGGTTGGCGAAGGAAAGCCGCTTCGCAAAGCAATTGAAGGGAAACAC
>Ga0265297_10011619_pt1 | contig 10739 bp, 13 predicted proteins | sample Munlanlwell13791_FD_192502 | JGI IMG/M metagenome (GOLD analysis project Ga0265297, IMG submission 192502) | Leachate microbial communities from a municipal landfill in Southern Ontario, Canada - Leachate well 137-91 | ecosystem: Engineered > Solid waste > Landfill > Unclassified | place...
GCACGGTCGGGTCCTGCTTGATCGTGTTGAAGGTCTTGGCCTCGACCAGCAGCTTGTTGGGATAGACCCCAATCAGCTTGCGGATGGTTTCCTTGTAGGTCAGGATGTCCGCGATGAAGGTCGAGGAGGACCCGTCGGCCCAGCCGGCGTCGACGTCGTTCGAGCTGGTCCAGTTGCCGGAGGTCATGCAGGCGGTGGAGACGATGACCTCCTTGGCGAGCAGCACTTTGCGCATGGCGTACTTGACGGCCGTGGCGAACGGCCGCAGCACCGCGTCCGCGTTGTTGATGAGCTCGACCGGCACCGGGTGCCCGAAGGCGTACTCCTTGCAGGCGTAGGTGTCCGAGGTGAGCGGGTAGCCGCCGCGGGCGGCGATGGACCCGGGCCCGCGCATGCGCGCCTCGTTCCTGAACCAGGCGCCTTTCAGGAACTTGAAGAAGTAGTCGGACTGCTTTTTGACGGGTACGTAAGGGGCCACGCGGTCGGCCGCAAACATGGCCGGGCGGTAGCCGATGGCGACGTTGGAGAGGGCCGCGTCCTTATGGGCTGATTTGGGAGTCGGTTGCATTTTCTATTGTCTCCTTGATGGTCTGGTGGTTCGTGTTTGGTGTTTTGTGTTTCGTGTTTGGTGTTTGGTGATTATTAACCGCTCGGGCTCGCGCTGGAGCTTGGCGACACAGATGCCGAAGCCGACAGCGACGGGCTGATCGATGAGCTCGGGCTCGTGCTCGCGCTCGGGCTCGTGCTCGCGCTCGGGCTGACCGATGCGCTCGGCGAGTGCGATGCGATCAGCGGCCACTGGGAGTTGACCAGCAGCACGCCTCCCACGTCGTCCTCGGCGCCCGCGGCGAGGATGCAGATGCCGCGCAGCTCGTCCTCGGTCGATACCGATTTTTCGCCCTTGCCGTTGTCGGCTGCCCCGACGTATTCGGGCTTTATCTTGTCGCCCACCGCGACCGCCCCGTTCATGACGAGCTTGGAGGTTCCGGTCACGCGCACCACCGCGGCCTCGCCGGAGGCCGGGGCGTTCTGCAGGATGCCGACCGCCCACTCGCTGCCGCTGTCGAGCAGCGTGACCTGGGTATCGTTTTCCAGGTGAACGAACCGGTACTGGTGCGTTGCGAGCGACTCGCCGGCGATGTAGGTGATGTCCAATCCGCCGAAGTCGATGCCCATGGTGTTGTCTCCTTTCCCGCAGGCTTGCGGCGGTTAGACGCTCAAGATCGCGTAGGTGAGCAGCACGCCGCCGACGTCGTCCTCGGCGCCGGAGGCCTGGATGCAGATGCCGCGCACGATGTCGAGGTCCGTGTCGGCCGCGTCGCCCTTGCCGTTGTCGCTGGCGCTGACGTACTCGGCCTTCAATTTGGCTCCGACCGCGACCGCGGCGTTCATGACGAGCTTGGAGGTGCCCTCGATGCGGATCACCGCCGCCTCGCCGGAGGCCGGCGCGTTCTGCAGGATGCCGATCGGGAACTCGGTTCCGGCGTCGAGCAGGGTCGCGGTGCTGTCGGTTTCCTGGTGCACAAAACGGTATTGATAGCTGCTGAGATCCTCGGCAGCCGTCAGGACGATGTCGCGTCCTCCGAAGTCGATTGCCATTTTATGGTCTCCTTAAAAATTCGGGTTGCGGTTCAAAATGCGTGTCCGGTTTTGTCAGATCAGTTGGGCTGCACCGGCACCCAGGCCTTGGCGAGCTCGCGGTTCTGCTGGAAGGCGAGCTTGGTGGCCTCCTCGAGGTTGATGCCCTTTTCGGCCGCGATCTCGCGCGCGCGCTCGGCGAGCTGCAGGTGCGCGGCTCTTGCGGACGGTGCGGCCGGCGGCTCCTCGCTGCCCTGCGGCGGGGTGGCCTGGGCGGCGAGCTCTTTTAGGCCGTCGGCGCGCTTTTGCTTTTCGGCCTGGAAAAAGAGCTTGAAGCACTCGGCGGCCGGAGTGCCGTCTGCGATGGCCTGGCGGGCGACCGCGGCGTCGCCGTCGGCGGCCAGGATCTCGGAAACGCGCGCGCGCTCGGCGGCGGCGGCCTGGTCGGCGGCCTCTTTCTGGATCTGCGCCAGGATCTCCGGCGCATCTGCTTTGAGCTGGTCGATGGTTATAGGCATGATGTCTGCCTCCTTGTTTTCGGTTAGGGTTACGATTTCGACCGGCACGTCGTCGGTGCCGGCGGACAATACGATCGCGGCCGTGTCGTCGTCGCGGCCGAGCGAAACGAAGCTGACCTCGCCCACTTTGGACTCGAGCCAGATTTCGGCCGGGCCGGCGAACTCGCGGCCGTTCACGGTGGCCTTGGTTTTTTCGTCCTTTAGCTCCATGACCTTCGTCGGCCACACGGCGACCGAGGCCTGCCAGGGGTAGCCCTCGTCGGCGAGCGCCAGGACCTCGCGCGCGTCGCGGGTCGATTTCGAGAACTCGCCGGTCACGTAGAGCGCTCCGGCGTTCTTGAAGGCCTGGCCGTAGCCCACCACGCGGTCGCGGGCGTGCTCGCGCAGGACCGGCATTTTTTCCTTGGTGGCGATCCCCTCCACGTCGATCACGAGCTTGCCGAACCAGGTTTCGAGCTCCTTGCCGGTGTAGGCTGTGATGGCGAACTCGCGGCGCACCTCGGCCTGGTCGGGCTTGGCGGCGTCGATCGTTCCGACGGCCGTGAACTCGACCGGCAGCGAGAGGCTGAGCGCCTGCCGGGTGGAGCGCTCCTCGTTCCAGAAGACGTTGCACATGGCGTAGGCCTGGTCCGCTTTTTTGCCATCGGCGGCCACCTCGGCCGTGCAGCGCTTCAAAAAGTCCTGCTTGGACTCGCCCTTATTCGGTTTCGGCATCTCGCTTGTCCTCCGCGGGCCCGGGCTTTTTGCTTTCGCTTGAAACGATCACGACCCCGAGCTCCTTGATCTTTTTCTGCTCGCGCGCGCGCTGCTGCAGGACCTCCTCCCAGTCGCGGCCCTGGCCGGCGCACTCCTCGGCCAGCGTGGAGAGCCCGCCGTCGGACGCCTTGAGCGAGCTTTCGACTTCCTTGACCGGGTCGACCCAGCCCCAGCCTCCGCCGATCCAGCCGGCGCGCGTATACTCGTGGCGGTGGCGGTAGAAGTCCTTGGCGTCGAACTCGCCGCGCAGGAAGGCCTCCTCGAGCACGAGGTCCCAGACCGGCTGACAGAAGCGCCGCGCGAACCAGCTGCGCCAGTTCGTGAAAACGCGCCGGCCCTCGAGGAGCGCCGCCCGGGCCGATGAGTAGTTGGTTTTGGAGAAGTCCTTGACGAGCAGCTCGTAGGGCAAACCGATCGAGGTGCCGACCAGGCGCAGCACGGTCTCGATGAAGGCCGGGAAGGCGTCGCCCGGCCGCTTGGGGTCGACCGTGTGGATCGCCTCGCCCGGGTTGAGGTAGGATACCATCCCGGGCTCGATACCCTGGATGCGGGCGCCGGTCGAGGCGTCGGTGGCGGTCGCCATGTTGGCCGCCGAAAACATCGAGTCCTGCTTGGTGATGAAGACCGCCAGGCAGGCCGCCACGCGGGCCGCCACGACCTCTGCCTCGAGGTAGTCGGCCAGGTCCTTGAAGTAGGCCAGGACCGGCGCGAAAAGCGGGATGCCGCGGCTCTGCCCGGGGCGCTTGGTCGGGAAAACGTGCAGGATCTTAGGACGTCCGGCGGCGTCCCGGGCGGCAATTTCGTTGTATTCGAGATTGGTCTGCCCGGGCGAGAGCGGCCGGCGGATGAAATAGCCTAGCGGCTCGCCGCGCTTTCCGAAGCGGATGCCGTTTCGGACCTCGAGCGAGTTGACGCGGTTGACCGGGTTCTGCAGCCGGTCGGACTCGATCAGCTCGAGGCAGCGACCGTAGGGCCGCCATGGCTCGTTTGCCCAGGTCGGAACGGCGATCGTCTCGCCGTCCTCGCAGACCTTGCGCAGCGCGAGGAACTGGATCTCGTCGAAGTCGAGCACGTTGCCGGAGTCCGCCATGGGCTTCCAGCGGTCGAAGGCCGTTTCGGCCTGGCGCTGCAGCTCGGCCGCGCGCTCGTCGCTGATGCCGAGCATCTCGCCGCGGATGCGGCTTTGCGGTTTGAGGCCGGACCCGACGATGTTGACTGCGTATGTCTCGGTGGCGCCGGAGGCGACGGGGTCGTTGCGGTTGGCGTCGCGGGATCGGTTGCGCAGAAGCTGCAGCTCTGAGGATCCAGGGGTGGCGGCCTCCGGGCCGAACGAGACCCAGTCGTTGCGCAGGCGGGTGATCTCGGCCGAGCGGTACATGGTGCCGGCGAGCGCGAGCTGCGTTTTTGAGCGCAGGCGCTTGACCGCCCAGCCGGGAGAAACGGCGGCGATGGCGCGGTCGAGCATGGTCTGCTTGGGAATGATGCGGGCGGCCTGCTGGGCCTCGATCGGGCTCATGTCGGCCTCCCGAACTGGACGCGGTTGATGAATCCGCCGGTGTCGCCGGCCGCCTGCTCCTCCTCGTAGCGCTTGAGCAGCTGCTGCTCGCGCGCCGTCAGCGCCTCGAGGCGCGCGCGCACCACGGTGCCGTGCGGTCCGGACAGCTCCTGGCTGGTCAGGCAGGCGGTGATCGCCGCCTGGACTTCTTCGAGCTGCTCGAGGGTCGTTTTTACGGCCATAAAAAATCCCAAGCTATAGGTGGGCTCTTTTGCTGCCTACACTATAGCTTGGGTTTTTTCGGAAAAACGCGGAAACGGTATGGAAAAACCCTTAAAAAACCTCGGACAATCTCAAATGGCCAATAAAAAACTTGACCGCATTATTCGGCATCCTCCTGAACCTCACCGCCGCCCTTGATGGTGATTTGCTTGAAAAAAAGGTCGATGTTGTCCGTGTGGGCGAACCAGCGGCGGTTGATCACGCGCGCCGGCAGCCCGATCTTGATCAGCTCGTAAAACATCGGATCACCGACGCGCAAATAGTCGGTAATGTCCTTTTTGCCGATTAAGAGCCGGCCGCGGTGTCCGTTAGGTGCCATTTATTATAACTTTTTTTGGGTTGATTTTTTGAAAAAAAGTTCCAAATAATCATCATCATTAATTCTTTTTATATCGTCCCGCTGCGGCCATAAAATCATGGCATCTTTTTCGCTACATGCTGGATATTTTTCACATTTTTTTACTTTTATTTTTATTTCCGAATTGCTCAAAACGACCAGATATAGATCTAACCTGCTTCCGCAATTTTCGCATTTTCCCTCTATATCTTGATCAGCCATTCTTCTATAAAAAAACCACTTAATACCCATATACACCTCCCTAAGTTTTTTTGACCATCCAGCGCGCCACGTCGAGCAGCGCTTCCTGGATCACGACTATGCGGGTCCATACGTCGTTTCTATTCATTCCAGAAAATCGGTCTACTATCGGCAGCAGCTCGTGCAGCCGGCTCAGCTCGTTTTTCAGGCCGTGCAGCGCCACGGTCGCCGTGCCGTCCTCGAGCGCATCGAGATCCTGGCCAGTGACCAGCTCGAAAACATTTTCGGAAGTGTCTGCCGCCATTAAACACCGCCTTTTTGAATTATTTAAACCTTGCCGCGTTAGGTTACGCCGACCGCCAATGGCTGCAATTCGTCCTCGGCCTTGCCCGCTCCACGACCACCTTGGCGAGGCAGCAGGGAAACTCCTGCTGGTCCTCGTTTTTCCACTCGCTGCAGGTGGCGCAGCCGCGCTGATGCGTTTCTTCCGGTTCAATCACGTTTTTTCTTTTCGCCATGGGGTCCTCCTCATGAGTTGAGCGCAGCGATGATATGCGCCATTTCCGGCGTGGTCCGGCAGTAATGCCGCCAGGCCCTTTCCACCTCGTCCGGCAGCGCGGCCGCCGCCATTTTGATCATATAATTTTTTTTGAGCAGGTCGATCGCCAGCGTAAGCGCCTCGCGCATGTCTTCGGCCTTGCGCGCATTTGCTTTTGCCGTCAGGACTATTTTTTTGATGTCGCTGTCCATCATCTCCTCCCGATCCACGAACCGCTGCCCGCGGGCCGCACCCACTGCGAGGACGGCAGCGCGGCGGCTGTTTTTTCAAGCGGCGTCTGCTGTTTCTTTGGCTCCGGACGCGGCCAGAAGCGGATGCCCATGAAATCGGCCGCCACCATGTTCAGCACCGAGCAGTCCCAGGCGTGGTTCGCGCGGTTTTTCGGGTTGATCCACTGGCCGGTCTTTTCGTCGACCACCTCGGCCGTCATCTGCCGGGCCCACTCCTCGCTGCACTCAGCGGAAAGCCGCCATGCGCCCGGGTCGGCCGTCGATACCTTGAGCCGTCCGTCGAGCGCGTCCTTGTACTGGTTCACATTGATGTTGAGCAGCTTGACGCCGCCCGGGATGGCCTTGGTGGTGCCCGGGTAAACGTCGATTTTTCCGACGCTGTGCAGCCCGCTCATGCGGCCCTGGCCCTTGCTCGGCATGACCGGCGATGGGTGCGGCATGCGGCAGTAGTCGTAGACCTCCGAGGTGCGGTGGCCGCCCGAGTCGATCAGCGCGAACTTGACCGCATGGCGCACGCCGTCCGCGTCCTTGTACTCGGATCCGAAAAGCACCTGATCGAGCGCGGCGAAGCTCTCGACAAACCCGCAGCGCACTTGCCAGGAGTCGGCCTGCTGGCCCCACCCCCAGGCCCGAACCTCGTACCAGAAGCCGTTGTCCTGGGTGTCGATCCCGGCCGTCAGCGCGGCCACGACCCCGCCGGACGGGACCAGGCCCTGCGGTCGCTCGTCGCGCAGCGCCAGGATCGCGTCCTCCTTGCGCTCCTGCTGGTGGATCACCCACGGCGCGGCCTCGTGGTTGTTTTTGAAGTCGCGCAGCTTGGTCTTGTCCCGCAAACCGCGCAGGAAGGCCGCTGCGGCGTCCGAGAGGCTGACGAAGTGCGAAACCCAGCTCGGAATGTGGAAGCCGATCTTTGCCGGCCGCTGGCGGTCGAGGTGCTCCATCAGCTCGATGCCGTGATCGCCGTCGGCCTCCTCGCCCACGCGCACCCGCCAGCACCCGGCGCGCACGGACTGGTCGCGGCGGGCGTCGTCCCATAGGCTCCCGCAGTGGCGGCAGGCGTAGCGCGCGAGGCGCTGCTGCTCGACATCCTCAGGGTCGCGGCTTTCGCCCCACTTTATTTGACCGAATACCATCACCTGCTCGCGCCGGCAGTCCGGGCATACCGCCACCCAGTCGAAGACGGCCTGGGCCTCGTGGCGCATGGCCTGGTTGATAGGGCCGGCCTCGATGGTCGGGGTGGAATTCTTGACGATCTTGCGGGTGCGGCGGTAGGTGATGGTGCGCTTCGTTCCGAGCGAGATCGGGTCCGCCTCGCGCTGGTTTGAAAAATCCGGGTATTTGTCGATCTCGTCGAAAAACACCATCCTGATCGGCTTGTTGGCGAGACGCGAGGCAGAGCGCGCCCAGGCCATGTAGATCGGCATGTGCGTCAGGTTGATCCGCAGCCCAGATAGGTCGTCGCGGCTTCCGGTGAGGTAGCGCGAGAGGCGGGTCGAACTCGAAAACATGGGCTGGATCCGGTCGCGCGAGTTGTCGCGGGCGGTTATCTCGTCCGGCATGACCACCAGGACCGGGCCCGGGTCGCAGTCCGCCGAATAGCCGATGCAGTTGTAGATCGCCTCGGTCATTCCGGTCTGCGGCGCCTTGCAGCAGATCACGCACTCGACCGCCGGGTGCCAGATCGCGTCCATGATGCCGACGAGGTACGGCGTGACGTGGTTTTTCCATGGGCCCGGAAGCGAAGACATGGTTAGCACCCGGTGCTGCTCGGACCAGACCGAGGCCAGCACCTTGCGGCGGCGCTTGAAAACACGCCGCTCGCCGCGTCCGAAACGCACCTCGATCACCTGGCCGGCGCGCTCGGGCTGGCCCGGGATGGACGGCAGCTCTGTAAGTATATCAAGCGCGGTCTGCATGCGCCTCCGGCATCACGATCACTTGGAACGTCTCGCGGTTGGCGTAGTCGTTCAAGAGCTCCTCGATGTCGGCCTGCATCCGGTCGCCCATGGCCTGCGGGCCCTTGGACTTGCCGAGGTCAAGCAGCTCGGAGGCGCGGCTCTGCGCCAGGTGCCTAAGCCCGTGCAGCAGCACCGCCGCGCGGGCAGATAGCTCCTGGTCGAACTGGTCGCGCGGCATCCACTGGCCCTTGTCCTTTTCAAGCTCGAAGGCGAGCTTTTCGTATTTCTTCTCTAAAAGCCTGTATTCGGCCTCGCTGCGCTGCTTGGCGATGCGGTCGAGCTCGCCGGCAGCCACCTCGGCCAGGCGCGGAAGCTCCTCGCGCGAGGCGTATTTGTCGGCATCGTCGACCGAACACGGACCGCGCGGCAGCTTGCCGGCGCGCGCGTCCGCATAGACTTTTGATTTTTTAACCTTGAAACCGCGCTTCTGTAGATAGCGCACCACTTCAAGCGTATTTGGCAGTACCTCCGATTTTTGATTTTTGCTTTTCGATATTACGGCATCAAGCGCCGCCGTGGCCGCCTCCAGGGCGCGCAAATTGGCATGGCTGGCGTCGACAATGACTGCGTCCTGGGCGTCCTTTTTTGCCTTTACCAGGATGGACAGGTCGCGGTTGTTTATTTTTGCTATCAGGTCAACCAGCTCGTCTGACATTAGCCGTCTTCCCGGTATAATCTTCCCATCGTTTAACGATTGTGTCGCAATAAATCGGATCGAGCTCAATAAGCCTTGCGCGCAATCCAAGCCGCTCAGCCGCAATTAGGGTGCTTCCAGATCCTCCGAATGGGTCGAGCACGATGTCGCCACGCCGCGCAGAGTTAACCAGCATGCGCTCAATTAGCGCGACGGGCTTCATTGTAGGATGGTCCTTGCTGACATTCGGTTTTTTTTCCAAAATTATCGTTGTTTCAACTTCTTCGGCAACTGCGTCCGCATCGACCGTAAACGCCCTATCTGCCGTCATAATCAGATAACGTTTGCCACCATCTAATGGCTCCATTCCAGTTGAGGACATGATTTCTTGCACAGTCGTGCGGCGTCTACCACCATACCATGCATGCGCAGCACCATCGAGCCAGCCATATAGAATTGGCTCGTGCATCCATTGGTAGTCCGATCTTCCCATAACCAAGGTATTCTTTTTCCAGATTATTACTCCTGACAGTTTAAAACCTGCGGACACGAATTCACTGGTAAATGCCGCGCGCTCTGTTTCGCTGTGCGCTACATAAACTGGACTCCCCAGCTTAATATTAGAAGCGATCTGTGCGAACGCCGCGCCTAAAAACTATCTAAAAGCCGATGCTCCCATGTGATCATTAAGAATCTTTTTTTGTATCCGGTTGCCTTTTCCGCGGCGATTTAAAAAAGTTGCTTTGTCACCATAGTTCACGTTATATGGTGGATCAGTCCAGACACAATCGGCCTTATCTGATAAAAGCAGCCTCCCGTAGCTCTCTGGCGTTGTTGAATCTCCGCAAATAAGCAGATGATCTCCGAGCTCATAGATATCGCCTTTGAGCGTGCGCGGATCTTTACTCGTCGGAGGCGTGGCGTCAGGATCTTTACCGCTTGAAATTGGAACGACTAGATCTGCTATTTCTGCCGAAGTGAATCCAAGCGCCTCTATGTCGAATCCATCAAAATTTAATGCGGTCAACTCCTTTGAAAGCATTGCGTTGTCCCACCCAGCATTTAAAGCGAGCCGATTGTCCGCCAGCATTAAAGCACGTTGTTGTGACCTCGTGAGACCATCCACTATAATACAAGGAACATCATCAAAACCAAGGCGCTTGGCCGCCTCGTATCGACCGTGCCCGGCGATTATCTCGCCACCAACAGATACCAACAGTGGGTTTGTGAACCCGAACGCCTGGATCGCCGCCATGATTTGCTGCAGCTGCTTTTCTGAATGTGTCCGCGCGTTGTTGTCGTTTGGTATTATTTCTCGCAAAGGTTTTATTGAATGTTTGTAGTAATTATTCATCTCGTTTAAACACACCTTTAATAAGATTGCGTCCTGTGATTATCTCCTCTCCATGGTGCAGAAGGTAGTCCAGCACCTCGCAGTCCTGAAAAACCAGCTCCGAAATGCGCCGCGCGGTGTCCCAGTTCTTCGCCTTCCAGCTCTGGTTCTCGCGAATATGGACCCGCGAGCCGTCCGGCGCCACCCGGATCTGGACCGGGTGCATGCGCAGCAGCCCTGCCAGCTCATCCAGCGCCGAAATCGTCGGAGCAGAGGCCCCAGGCTTTCCGCCCTGCCACGCGACGGCCTGCTCGTCGGCGGTATGCGCACTTCCGCCTCCGGTCGTCGCCGCCTTGCCACCTTCTGCCAGCTTCAATTCGCACTCGCCCGCCCGCCCGGTTATTAGCCCCATCGGACTTGGTCCCAAAACGAACCCGCGCGGAAGCCCGGCCTCGACCCAGGCGCGCACGTCGACGCCGGCCGCGTGCGCCTCCCCGGGGTCCTTGCCGACCGGCACCGGCCAGCGCCGCGAGCGCGGCAGGTGCTCGCGCCACCAGCGCATAGCGTCCGCGCCGGCGCGGTCCGAGTCGAGCGCGACCAGGACGAGCGCGCACTCGGCGAGCGCATGGTGCAGCTCTGGCCCGGGCTTGGCCGTGGCAGAGCCGAGTGCGACCACCGCGGCGAGGTCTGCCGCGATCCCGGCCAGCATGATCGCGTCGAGCTCGCTTTCGACCACCACGGCGACCCTGGCCGGAAGCCCGTGCGCCATGCAGGCCATGGCCGAGCCCGGCAGCACGTAGTAGCGCGGCTCGCGGTCCGCCCAGCGGCGGATGCGGATGCGCCGGATCCGGCCGTCTC